>ERZ773073.1424-NODE-1424-length-11348-cov-17.781458_pt1 | contig 11348 bp, 14 predicted proteins | sample MGYA00580616_ERZ773073 | MGnify/ENA primary metagenome ERZ773073 (study PRJEB29015, sample SAMEA2737960) | human oral metagenome | biome: human oral; feature: human-associated habitat; material: dental | place: China | collected 2131 ...
CGCACTCCTCCGACGAGCTGCATAAACAAGCGCCTATGCAGGCGTTTGGCGATCTCGTTGTTGAAAATACCCTCTCCTATTTAATAGTTAAGCCCATTATTTACGGACTCTTACTTGTCTGCGGATGCTTGTTGCCGTCCGCGGCCCATGTTCTCGCGCACCCTTTTGGTGCAAACTGAGCGATACAGACACACGCATCATCAACTTTTCGATAGAATACAATGAATAAATTTCAAGAACAAGAGTTGGAACAAAGCGAAGAGATTGCGATAAAAGAGACGGTCGACTTGGATTTGTTGGGAAAGCAGCTTGAAGAACGTCTCCAAGAAGAACTCCAAGATCTTGAAGACTTGAAGGAAGAGCATGAAAAGATCGGCAGTCCAGAAGCATTAGGTGAAACCGTGATGGAGGTTGTTTGGGAACAAATCGTCAACCAAATCGGAGTGACGGCTGGCGAAGAATTCATTAAGGAAAACAAGGGCCTCAATCTCGATTTGAGTAAAGACGCCCACTACCAAACCACAGAAAACTTTGCCAAAGGCAAGATTGCAACGCATAATACGATAGTTAACTATCAAAAGCGTTATGATGATTGGCAGGGAAAATTCGAACATGAGGCTAATGGACAGATAAAAACTCACCAGAATCGAGTCAAACGAGAAGAGGCCAACATAAAGAGTGGCGCAAGAAAACCTTTCGATGAAGGTCGCCCCTCTGGAAACAAAGCAAATAGGACGGATATGGATCATACCGTTTCGGCCGGAGAAATCATACGAAATCCGGGTATGAATGCGCATCTCTCGTTAGAGCAACAAACAAATTTTGCCAATAGCGAAGACAACTTGCTGGAAATGGATAGCAGTCTCAACCGTTCCAAGAGTGATCTTAAGTTAGAGGAGTGGCTGAATAATCCGAATAGCAAAGGCCAGTTGCCGGAAGAGATTTTTGAACAACTTACCCCGGAGTTGAAGCAGAAATTTCGCGAGAAGGATCGTCATGCCAGAGAGAAGTTGGAACAACTTATGAAGGAGGCAGAGCAACGTTCGAAAGACGCAGGGCTGCAGTCTCGAATCGGTGAGACAAAGCGTATTGGAAAACAAACGCTCAAGGCCGTAGTGATGACTCTTCTTGCCTCTTTGGTCAAGGACATTCTTCGCCATCTTGTGTCATGGTTCCGATCAGGCCAGCGCTCATTAGAGAGCTTCTTTAAGAAGATGGGAGAGGCTATACGGACATTCGTACACAATCTCAAGCAACACCTAACAAACGCCGCAGACGTTGGGTTGAGCACCATCGCAACGGCCATCTTCGGACCGATTGTGGGGACGATTAAGAAGGCTCTGATTTTCCTCAAGCAAGGCTGGCTGTCGGTCAAGCAAGCCATTGCATTCTTCCGTGATCCAAAAAATAAGTCACTCCCTCTCAGCAGAAAGCTGCTTGAGGTGAGTAAGATTGTAGTGGCAGGTCTTACAGCAGGCGGTGCTATTGTTATGGGTGGAGTCATAGAAAAAGGGTTTGCCTCGATTCCGTTTTTTGCGATTGAGATCCCGCTTCTTGGAAGTTTGGGTAGCATCATAGGTGTTTTTGTGGGAGCTTTGATCAGCGGAATTATCGGAGCCCTTTTGTTGCGCTTTATCGATAATCTCATTCAAAAGCAGCTGCGCCGAGAGAACGAGAAGAGCCAGATTGAGCGTGCCAATGTCGTACTTAGGACACAGTTTCAATTGCAAGAAGTGACTGTGGCAAAGGTGGAACAGATAAAAACAGAGACGGCCGGATCAATCATGCAGCGCCATAACGAGGCCGCAGACTATGCTCGACAGGTGTATAACGATATCGATAAAACAGCTCAAAGACGGACTGAACAAGATCAAAAAGACAAACAAATACAGAAAGAGAGCGAGGAAATGCTTGACGATATTCTTCGCGATCTAGATAACCTATAACCTCCATTTTTTATGCGTAAAACAAGATTTGAAGTAGCCCGACACAGCTTTGATAGGCAGAAAGAAGAACTCAGGAAATTCTCAGAGACATCTGAAAATCACTTTGAGTTTCGCGATTTAGATATAAGAGGCGGCCTCTTTGGAATGGTTAAATACAAGGTGACTGGTGAAGATTTCAATGAATTCACTCGGAAGATGAGTGATGTGATGATCAAGAATCAACAAAACATCAATTACCTCACAGCTGGATTTGGAACTGTTTATAAGACCATTGAGACGCTCGACAGTGACTACATCGCGGGCATCGTGCAGAATGTCGAGCAGATCAAAGAAGTTAGCGATCGAGCCGAAAATGCTGCCGAAAATGCTTCTCAGGCAGTTCAGGATATAGGAAAAACGGTCAAAGGCCTGATGAAATTGAAAGACGTCGTTAAGCGGCATTCCGAACAACTGGAGATCCTTCAGGAGCAGCTGAGGTCTCAAGAAAAACTGTTGGAGAAAGCTGAGACACTTTCATCTGCTCAGGTCATTGTCTATGCATCACAAAAGATGCGTCGTCTTTGGTGGGCTGTTGGTGTATCGTGGAGTCTTATTCTGCTTCTTCTTTTAGCACATTTCCTGCATTGGGGTTGATGAAAGACAAATGCAAGGAAGACTTACTGGCTTGTGCCGCCGCACTTGATGCTGCCGCCCGAAAATCCGGTCGGTTCACGATGGTTACACAGGCGCTGCTGCGTGGTGATCGACAGGCCGTGCGAACGTTTGTTAGCCTGCTCGGAGAGGTGCTGAAGTCCTTTGCTAAGGATGAACGAGTAATTCAAATCGTCAAGGCCGCCAAAAAGAATGTAGCCCTGTGGCTGGGACTCGAACAGTTGGACGCCATTATTCGCGAAAAGGGAGGAAGCCATGCTGAAGAACAGCGCAGCCTTGAGGACTGGATGAATGATCTTAATCAGCTTATTGGGTTAGATCGAGTCAAGCGAGCCATTTCTGATCTCGTAGCCTATCAGCATATCACCATGCTCCGTGAGAGACAGGGCCTCAAAGCACAACGCAATACACTACACATGGCCTTTACCGGGAATCCGGGTACGGGTAAGACAACCGTTGCGCGCATCGTGGGAGGTATCTATTGTCGTTTAGGGCTTCTTTCAAAAGGGCATTTCACAGAGGTCTCACGCACAGACCTCATCGCTGGCTACCAAGGTCAAACAGCGCTGAAAGTAAAAGATGTGGTGCAGCGGGCACGAGGTGGGGTCTTGTTTATTGATGAGGCATACAGCATTACGGAAAACCAAAACTCCGACTCCTATGGGCGAGAATGTCTGACAGAGCTGACTAAGGCCTTGGAGGATTATCGGGAGGATCTTGTGGTCATTGTGGCAGGATATACCACACCGATGCATGAGTTCTTCGAATCTAATCCGGGTCTGCGTTCACGCTTTAATACCTTCATTGAGTTTGACAACTACAGCTCCGCAGAATTGGCTTTGATGCTGTATAAAATGTGTCAGGATAACGACTACCAATTGTGCGAAGAAGGTGGAGAAATGCTGAATGAATATCTTCAAGAGCATAACACACTCCATGAAAAAGAATTTGCCAACGGCCGTTTCGTGCGAAATCTTTATGACGATTTGGTGATGGCGCAGGCGCGTCGACTGAATGGAGTGAAACACCTCACGCGCGAGAAACTCCAACAGATTACTCGCGATGATTTCTCTACGGTTTTAGCTCCGCCGACGCGTACTTCCAGCGCTGCTTTTTGAAAAGTGACTCCGGAAGTGCAGCTTCCAGCACTGCTTTTTGAAAAGTGATTCCGAAAGTGCAGCTTCCAGCATGCTTTTTTATCTTATAGAAATCACATCCTATCTTCGTCGCGCTGTTTGTCGATAGACACAGCAGCCATTTATAATCACTTTAATAGCTATTTGAATCATGAAAATTGATGTTTTCAATGTTAACTCCCTGAGAGCAGAAGACGATTTCGGATACCTCGGATTCGTCAAGCGTAAACTAACCCTCCTGCCGCTTACGGACTCGGCCGCGGGCTACACCGTGGGGTTGAAAGAGGCCGCCAACAAGTTCACCGCCGCCGTCGATGAATTCGATGATGTATTAGAGAAGGCCAAGAGTCTGCCATCGACCAAGGAGGCCACCAAGAAAGATGAGGAACGCGACAAAGCATGGGCAGTTATGCGCGCCTATGTGAGGGTCAGCAAAGGCCACCCGAACGCGGAGATTGCCGACTTCGCCCTCAAGGCGGAAGAAATTTTCCTTCGCTATGGCGACATGATGCCGCTGGCTCACCAAGAGGAAACGGCGCGCATGCACAACCTCGTTCAGGATCTCAAAGCGCTCGACACGACGAAGATGAACCAGGCCGGTTTCACCCCCTTCCTTACCGATTTGGAGCAGAAAGCGACGGCCTACGTCACCATCTCCGACACGCAGAGCTCGGAGCATGGGCGCCGCATGGTGGGCATTGTCAAGGAGAAACGTGCCGAGGCCGACACCGCCTATCGCCGACTCGTGGAGACGGTCAATGCGCTCATCATCGTCAATGGCGAAACGGCCTACAAAGAATTTGTCTTAGACATGAACGGACGTATCGACCAGAACAAAACCATGCTCGCCAACCGTCGCACCGTCGCCGATAAGAAGAAGCCGTCCGACCCCAGCAAACCCAAGGACCCCAAGCAACCCAAGGATCCCAAGACGCCTGATCAGCCGAAGGATCCGAAGCAGCCGGAGACGCCTCAGCCGCCCAAACCGGGTGGCGAGAAACCGAAGGATCCGAAGAAACCGGGTGACGACGGTAATCCTGACATCACGTTGCCGGAGGAGTAAGCGCCCCGAAGAGTGGCACATGATCGTCCGGGGACGGCCCGAAAGGGGGCTGATCCCCGGGTGATCATCGGCCCACCATTTTATTAGCGAAACAGAGAACAATCAAAAACGAGAAATAAATCATGGGACAAATACTTGAAAGCCTGAAGAAGCATTATGCCGACACCCCGCAAGAGGTGCTGGACAAAGAATGGGAAGAACTGGCCTACCTGAACGACATCGGGCCGGACGTCTTCGAGTATGCTGAGGAGATGAAAGAGTATATGAAGTATATAGAGTTTGTGGACTCATCGTCTTCTACTGTATACAGAAGACAAAGCCACACATACTCGTTCGATCCGTCAGATGATGGGGCGATCCATAACGAGAGTGATTACGACTACGCAGCCTGATAGGAGAAACTGATTATGGAAAAAGACAGATTGAAAAGAGCCGTATTCGGACTAGAGTCTTATCGATTTATCGATGTTACGGCACATTTTGAAATCCCTGACGGGACGGCATTGGTCATTTCAATGATTCCAAGTGGCATCTTTCATCCGGAAGACTCCCGCTATGAGTTGCTCTTTGAAACCCACGTGAAGCCTAAAGACAGTCTTGAAGACAGTCTTGAATCAGCCATCCATGTATCTTGTATGGCGAACTTCCGTATCGATTCTTGCACTTCACGGGATGACATTCCGGAGTACTTCTATTCCAACTCTTTGGCCATCCTTTTCCCCTATATCCGGGCTTTTATCAGCACCGTCTTTCTTCAGGCCAATGTACCTCCACTGGTACTGCCCATCGTCAACATGAAAGCTCTTGGAGATAAATTGAAGTCGAAAACCACAATGGCTGCATCCTCTACAGATGGAAAAGACAACAATCTATCAGACGCTCGAAGACCGCGACAATGACGAAGAAGTTCAGGCGCATGGCCCCTACTGGTGCGATCTCTATGAAGCCGATGGCAAAAAGAAAGAAGGCATCAAGGAGCCTTGGCTCGGAGCCGGATATTATTTCTGGGACACCCTGATCGAAAACGCCCATTGGTGGGGCGAAACCATCTATCTGAGAAAGAAAGCAAACTACATCATCTGCCAATCGCAATATGACAGCCATTCACCTCACTTATTCGATTTGGTGGGAAATGTCTCCCACTACCGTGAGTTTGTGGATTGTGTGGCAGTCATGAAGAGCAACGGCAAAGGTCAGAAGCGATCTTTCCCTGAAGTCCTTGCATACTTGAAGCAACACGCGGACTTCAGATATAAAGCTGTCCGTGCCCGGCCACACCCTCTAAAGTTCGTCTCTGCGAACATCTATTTTCCCGGTGGTCAAATGGAACTTGAGAAGCTGGATAAAGTCCAGATCTGCTTCTTTGACAAGTCACTTTTTATCGCCCCATTCGAGATTGTAGAACGATCTGCGGGGCTATCTATTCAATTTGAATACTCATCAAAACGGAGATAGCACCATGCCCCTCCCCCTCCGCCGCCTGCACCACGTAGCCGTCATCGCGAGCGACTATCGCCGATCGCTACAGTTCTATACCGACGTCCTCGGGCTCACCCTCCGCGCCGAACATTATCGCGCCGATCGGCAGTCGTACAAGGCCGACCTTGCGCTGGGTGACACCTACGTCGTCGAGCTCTTTTCCTTCCCCTCCCCGCCCCCGCGGCCGTCGCATCCCGAAGCCGCAGGATTGCGTCACCTGGCCTTTGAGGTCGACAACATCGACGACGCCGTCCGTCACCTCGACCGCCTCGGCGTCCCCCACGAGCCCGTCCGCACCGACCCTTACACCGGCCGACGGTTCCTCTTCTTCGCCGACCCCGACCGCCTCCCCCTCGAACTCTACGAAAAAGACTAACCCCCAACACCCCGCAGGAATATGAAAACCTCACTCTCCACCTATCAAGAAGCCGCCGACTTCCTCGCCGGCCTCATCCCCGACATGCCCCAGACGGCCATCATCCTCGGCAGCGGTCTCGGCGCCCTGGCCGACCGCCTCACCGACGCCACCGCCATCCCCTACGCCGCCATCCCCCACTTCGCGCGCTCCACGGCCACGGGCCACAAAGGCAACCTCCTCTTCGGCCGCCTCGGCAGTCAGTCGGTCATGGCCATGCAGGGCCGCTTCCATTATTATGAAGGCTACAGCATGGATCAGGTCACCTTCCCCATCCGCGTCATGGCCCTCCTTGGTGTCCGCCGCCTCCTCGTCTCCAACGCCGCCGGTGGCATTAACAACACCTTCCACGTCGGCGACCTCATGATCATCCGCGATCATATCAACATGATGCCCAACCCGCTCATCGGCCCCAACGACGAACGCTTCGGCCCACGCTTCCCCGACATGACCCGCGCCTACGATCGCGACCTCATTCGCGCCGCCGAAGAGATCGCCCTCGAGCAAGGCATCACACTCAAGAAAGGCGTCTACGTCGGCCTCACCGGACCCTCCTACGAGACTCCCGCCGAATACGCCGCCTACGGTCGCTTCGGTGGCGACGCCGTCGGCATGAGCACCGTCCCCGAAGTCATCGTCGCTCGTCACGCCGGCCTACGCGTCTTCGGCATGTCCGTCATCACGAACGAAGGCTATCACTTCGCCGACGATTTTGTCAACGACGCCGATGAAGTCGTCCGTGCCGCCAATCGAGCCACCGACGTCATGACACGCCTCTTCACCGCCCTCATCGAACGCACCGAGTAAGACGCCCCTCCCCCCATGATCGGCCCCGCCCCACTCTACGCCCTCCTGCGACGTCTCGACATCCCCTTCGACTACATCGAGCATCCCCCACTCCCCACCCTCGACGTAGCCCGCGAAGTCCTCCGTGACCGCGACGTCCACCTCTGCAAGAACCTCTTCTTCCGCAATCACAAGGGCAACCGTCACTACCTCGTCATCCTCTCCGGCGACAGCTCGATGGACATCCATGCCATCGAGCATCGCCTTCACGAGGGCAAGCTCACCTTCGCCTCCGAGCACCGCCTGCAGCGTTACCTCGGCGTCACGCCCGGCTCCGTCACTCCCTTCGCCCTCATCCACGACACCGACCACCACGTACGCGTCTTCCTCGACAAGAACCTCCTCCAATCCTCTCACCTCAGTTTCCATCCCTGCCTCAACACGGCCTCCCTGACCCTCCCCCTTGACGGCTTCATTCGCTTCATGGATCACACCGGAAACGCTTACGAATGGATCGATCTTTATCCCGACGAGCCACAGCAGACAGACTCAGAATAAGTAAGATAGCCCGCTTCTCCAGCGATTAGCCTCAGAATTCGCGAGAAAAAATAATCGCAGAACGTTTGGACGTTTGGAAAACGGCTCTATCTTTGCGCCCGTCAATCGAGAGAGAGAGACAAAAAACATAAGCGGAAGTAGCTCAGTTGGTAGAGCACAACCTTGCCAAGGTTGGGGTCGCGGATTCGAGTTCCGTCTTCCGCTCTCTTTTTATAGACGAGTAGCACCTCCAATCACTGTAGCCTCTATAGAATACACGAAAAAAGAGATACAGCAAAAGAATGAAATGAATGAACGCTCGTCTTTCCAGCAATAGATGAATAGGCCCAGGTGGCGGAATTGGTAGACGCGCACGTTTCAGGTGCGTGTGTCGAGAGGCATGCAGGTTCGAGTCCTGTTCTGGGCACCCCTTTCATAATGCGCAGGTGGTGAAATTGGTAGACACGCTACTTTGAGGGGGTAGTGCCGGTAACGGTGTGTGAGTTCAAATCTCATCCTGCGTACAAGAAGTGGAAGAAGATAAATAGAAAAGAGAAGCGATTCTCTTTTTTTTCGCCTCCACATCATCGAATAAACAAGATAGAAAATACGAAGCAATGTCTAAGAGTTGTCAGATTACGGGAAAGAAAGCGATGTCGGGAAACAACGTCGCTCATTCTAATGTGCGAACAAGGCGCAAGTTCAACGTGAACCTCTTCGCAAAGAAGTTCTATTGGGTAGAGCAGGATTGCTGGGTTACATTGAATGTCTCAGCCGCAGGATTACGGCTCATCAACAAAATAGGACTCGATGCAGCAATCAAAAATGCAGCCGCTCAAGGTTTCTTGAGCTGACTATAACGCACATATAAAAGGAGGAAACAAGCGATGGCAAAGAAGGTAAAAGGCAATAGAATACAAGTGATTCTCGAATGCACAGAGCATAAAGAGAGCGGTATGCCCGGAATGTCGCGTTACATCACAACGAAAAATCGCAAAAACACCACACAGCGACTTGAGTTGAAGAAATACAATCCGATTCTGAAAAGAATGACAGTACACAAAGAGATAAAGTAATCAATAAGGAGATCGTAGATCATGGCAAAAAAGACCGTCGCAACGTTTAAGTCTGGAGAAGGCGGACGTACTTACTCGAAAGTGATCAAAATGGTGAAGTCATCAAAAACTGGAGCTTACGTTTTTCAGGAAGAGATGATCCCGAATGACGACGTAAAAGAATATTTCAAGAAATAGTCTTTTTGAATAAGAATCGCAAGTAGTAAAAGCTCTTACTCAATATCTTATTGGGTAAGAGCTTTTACTATTTAGTTAGACCCTCCGCGAAATCGAACCCGGCCAATGCCACATTGCTATATCTCACTTAGCTGTACAAAATCAAAAAATATAGACCCTCATGAAATTCGATGTATCAAGCTCAGCCCTATCATTTCACTTACAGGCAATCAGTAAAGTAATCGCTTCAAAGAATACGGTACCCATTCTTGATTGCTTCTTCTTTCGTCTGGATAGAGAAAGACGTAGACTCTTCATCACCGCCTCGGACATTGAGACGCGCTTAGAGACCTCGATCACTGCGCTGAACGTGGAAGGAGAAGGTGTATTCGCCATACCTGCTAAAATATTATTGGATCCGTTGAAGGAATTGCCGGAGCAACCGCTAATGTTTGACGTTAACGACAACAACCTCTCAACAGTCATGCTATACGAAAATGGGAAGTATGAATTTGTTGCACAACGAGGCGATACCTACCCACAGCAAAAGGAAATGAAGAGCGACGCCGCCACATTCTCAATAGAAGCATCAGTGCTGCTTAACGGCGTCAGCCGAACACTCTTTGCTACGGCCGAGGACGAGCTCCGCCCGGTAATGAATGGCGTTTTCTTAGATATCCAGCCGAACAGTGTCACATTCGTCGCTTCTGATGGCCACAAGCTGGTGCAGATTAGCAATCTGGCAACGAGGAGCGGAACTCATGCGTCGTTTGTGCTACCGAAAAAATCGGCAACCCTTCTGAAGACGTTGCTAGCCAAAGAGACAGAAGAAGTGAGCATTCGCTTCGACGAAAACACCGCCTCTATTAAGGCCTCCCATTTTGAGATGGTTTGCCGCCTGATTGAGGGGCGTTACCCCAACTACAGCAGTGTAATTCCGAAGGACAATCCGAATCGTGTAACGGTCGATAGGCTCTATCTGCTAAACGTTCTCAAGCGTATCTCTCTCTCCTCCAATCCCGCCAGCGGACTTGTACGATTGCAGCTAAGTCAGGAGGACGGGCTCACCATTTCAGCACAGGACATCGACTTCTCCACCTCGGCCGAGGAGATCGTTAAGTGCCAATACGACGGTACCGACTTAGACATCGGTTTTAAGGGGACGTTCCTAATCGAAATGTTGAACAACATCAACGCCACCGAGATTTGCATCGAACTGGCCGATCCGTCGCGGCCGGGCGTCATCGTACCCACAGAAAACGAGAAGGACGAACAGCTGCTTGCCCTACTCATGCCCATGATGCTGAACAATTAAGAAGCTGTTTGGAATTTATTTCGGAGGATATCGGAAGTATGTTTCTGATGATTTTGTTTCATCATTAGACGAGCATAGCAAGCTATGTGAGGATTAATGATGGAACAAAAGGGCAGAAACAGGCCCCGATAGACCCGAAATAGAAAGGAGAATGACCCGCCCAAACAGTTCCATAAAACAATCGCTCAATAAATTCCAAACAGCTTCTAAGTCATGCAACTGAACTTAGCCAACCCCATCGTCTTCTTCGACCTCGAGACCACCGGCGTAAATATCAGCAAGGACCGGATCATCGAAATCTCTCTCCTGAAAGTCGCCCCCAACGGTAAGGAGGAAAGTAAGACTCGTCGTATCAATCCGGGCATACCCATCCCACCTGAGGCAACGGCTATTCATGGTATCAGCGACGAGGATGTCAAGGACTGTCCTACCTTCAAAGAGATCGCCAAATCGCTTGCCGCACAGATTGAAGGCTGTGATTTAGCCGGTTTTAACTCTAACCGCTTCGACATTCCCCTTCTTGCCGAGGAGTTTCTGCGGGCGGACGTCGATATCGATCTCTCCAAACGCAAATTTGTCGATGTGCAGACCATTTTCCATAAGATGGAGCAGCGCACACTGTCCGCCGCATACAAGTTTTATTGCGGAAAAAGCCTCGAAGACGCTCACAGTGCCGCAGCAGACACCTTCGCTACGTACGAGGTGCTCAAGGCACAACTGGACCGTTATCCAGATCTCAAAAACGACATCCGCTTCCTATCGGAATTCTCCTGCTTCACGAACAACGT
>ERZ773073.1426-NODE-1426-length-11343-cov-113.787030_pt1 | contig 11343 bp, 9 predicted proteins | sample MGYA00580616_ERZ773073 | MGnify/ENA primary metagenome ERZ773073 (study PRJEB29015, sample SAMEA2737960) | human oral metagenome | biome: human oral; feature: human-associated habitat; material: dental | place: China | collected 2131 ...
CCATGGTGGCTTATCTGCAATTGGCTACCATTCAGATCACCGAGCTCATCATTTTTCACGACTCCCCTTGGGACCAACTCCACCTGGGAGATTTTGCCGGCATCCCCACCTGCCTCACGGTGTCCATTCTGCACCGAAAACTCGGCAAAATAGGCATGATTATGGCAATCATTATCATTCCGGTAGTTGCCACCAGCCAAAACGTCAACTCCATCATGCTGCGCCCCTACGTGTTTGATGTGCTCTATTCCACTTTTATCGGCACCCCATGGATATACATGGTGCATCATGTGGTGGCCACCAGCCGCAGAGCAGACAAAGCGGCGTTTGACGAGTACCAGGCACTCACCAGTATTCAACGGTCAAACCAGTTGAAAGAGCTAGAGACCACATCACTGAGTAATATTCACGACCGAATATTGTCCACACTCAATAACATCAACAAGGGGGTTGCCGATCCCGAAGACATCCATACCATTGATATTTTTGACCTGATGCCAACAGGTTCCATGCCGCTCACCACATTTATCCAAAACCTCAAAACCCAGGTAGGAGACGACACCCGGGTCGTCATGCCGGAATCCACCAGTAACACGGTGGCGATTCCCATGGAAATCGCGGCCACAATGCTAGCAGCCATCGAACAGGCCTACACCAATTCCATTGCGCACGCCCCACAGGCCCAACGGGAACTGGTGGCAACATGGGACGAATCCCAGTTGAGCATTGTGTTTGCGGACACCGGCCCTGGGTTTAACGTCGCAAAGATCCCGCATCACCATGCGGGCGTGACCATCACCATGCTGGAGCGACCCCGAAACCACCCGGGTGTGTCAGCGCAGCTCACAACCGCGCCAGGGCAGGGTACCCGATACCGATTGACGTGGCAGTTAGTTCCGCAACAAGAGTTAACGACCACCGCTGAGCCGTTGTCGGTGTCAAAACTGATTGGTGTTGCAGATATTTTTCGGCCGCGCTGGGCGGTTTATGCGTTTCTGGTGTTTTTCGCCGACTCGTACCGTTACGACCATGAGGGCAAGTGGCCGGCGTTTATTATTGGGTCGGTGTTTTTTGCGGGCGGGCTGTGGGCGTTGACGAATACAACGGAGTTGAGGTTGCCACGGCGGAACACCATTATTTTGTCGGGTTGTGTTGTGGGGTTGGTGTCGGCCGGGCAGTTGGCGCATTATAGCCCGCTTATGCCGTATCATTCGCACTGGTTTTTGTCGTATGGGCTTATTTTGGTGGCTAATATGGCATTGCGGTTGCGCCCTATTACGGCGTGGGTGGTGTGGCTGAGTCTTACCGCCGCCACGTTTATCGTTGACGACATCATGAATATTCAATTATCCGCCTGGCCAATCAGTTTGTTTGTGGCGATTACGCTTTTTGTGCCGGCAACATTGGTTCCGTCCCAGGTGGCGTTGGCGGTGCAGTCACTTCCGGCATTGGAGCGGGTGCAGCGAAATGAGCATTTGGAGCTTGCCCGCGCGCTCACGCAGAAGCAGTATGTGCAGGCCATGACCGGTTGGTTGCGTTCACTTTTGTCGCTTGTCGACGACCCGGCCACCGCGGGACTCATGCAGAAGCGACTGCGTGACGCCATCCGGTCCCCCCTGTTGGATGTCCCCGAGCTGACGGCGGCGGTATGGCAGGCCAGGGAAGCCGGCACCGAGGTGGTGCTTATCGACGCCCGAAGCGAGCAAGACCCCAATCCCGATCCGGTGGAGCATCCCGCCATCATTGCGAACGCTATCGCTGCGCTGAAGTCTCGACCCAGCAAGCTGACGCTGCGGCTTTTGCCGCCTGGCCGAAGCCGCTACGCCACCCTAGTGTATTACTGATCCGCTGGAGGGGGAGGCATCCGGGTCGGGGATGACGACTGTGGTTTCGGCCCGGCCGGCTTCTGGGGCAACAAGGGTGGCTTCCGCGTCTTGGTCTTCGGAGTCACCGCCGCACATGAAGATGATCGTCAGCGGATATCCGGGTGGCATGGTAAAGGCAAGCACGCCCTTGGGGCTGGTGTATTTTGCCACATCGGTTTGTATTGCCTCTTTTTCTTGGTATAGGCATCGTCGGCCGTGACCGTATTGGTCGACTACCGTGAACACGACGTTTGCCTTGGGATCAATGGGATCACTGCCGCCGAAGATGCTACTGACGATTGCGATGATTGCCGAGAGCAACAGGGATACGATCCCTAAACCGGATAAAGCATAGTGGCGGAGGCTCCGCAGGGTAGGGGCGATGGGAGGCATGGCATCTCCTGGAGCATATGTACTGGAAGGGCTATAATTTTCAGTGTACTCACAGTCGCTATATAGCTTCCCCACAGTGCCCTGGTTTTCACGGTCACCTAAATGACCCCCGCTCTGGCGATCATCCTTGACGAACCATGGCGGCGTTATGAATCGGGTTACATATCCAATAACTTGGGGATATTACGCACCTGTAGTCGCATTTTAAAGGTATACAATCGTAGATCATGGAAAGTTCGGTTCTCGCTCGTGTGGCCCAGCCCGCGCCCAAGATCCGTCAGTATTCGGATTTGGCGGCCCGTACCCCACCCCGACTTGCCGAACTCACACTCATCCGGTGCATTACGCTCGTGTGTTTTGTTGCCTATCTTGGGTATTTGACGCTGAAGTGGGAAATATTGCGAGAGTATCTTGCAAAAGATTTCATTTTTCCGGTATGGACCACGATCTCCATATGGTTATTCGCCATCACGCTTGCGGGTTTGGTGGTTGCCGCAATTATTAATACTCGGATGGGTTATGTTGTTGCCCTGACCGGCTCGGCCGTGGCCTACAGTCAGTTTCAGCTGATTCAAATGATGGAGCTGTTCGACCGGGGGAATTCCCCGGTGGGGAATCTATACTTGGCGGACTTCAGCGGCATCCCAACCTGCCTATTGGTGACGGTTTTTCCCAATGTGTATTGCTATATTTTCTGCCTACTCAGCATCTGCATGATGTCGGCCTTATCGGACGGCTATTTGCCGTTTTGGCACTACTACGATTTCGATGGCGCCTTCTATTCCACCTTGATCTGCGGCCCAGCCCTATTCATTGCGTACAATGGGATTCGGGTCTGCCGTGCGGCGGACCAAGCGGTGTTTCAGGAGTATCAGGCCACCACCGCGGTGTTGCGGTCGCGCTACCTGGCCGAATTGGAGGCCTATTTCATCCATCACATTAACGACAAGGTGCTCTCGACCCTGAATGCGGCTGCCGCCGGGCTCATCCCCATCAGCGATGTCGCCAAGGCGGATATCACGAATGACACGAATGTTGGCACCATACCGGTGGAGAATTTTATTGCCTCATTGCAGGATTCTGTCGACGAATCCACCCAGGTCATCATCAATAGAATCGCCGATGCATCCACACCGTTGCCGCTGAAAACCGCCATTTCCCTGGTTGATGCCATTGGCGAGGCGCACCATAATTCGGTGCGCTATGCCCCGAATGCTCATCGTGAGCTGATGATCAATTGGGATGGCACCATCATGTCTGTGGTGTTTTGGGATACCGGGCCGGGGTTTCGCGTCGATAAGGCGTCGCGGAAGCACACGGGCGTGAACATCATTATGACGGACCGCCCACAAATCTATGATGGGGTGACGGTCGATCTCACGTCCAGTCCAGAGCAGGGCACTCGCTATGAGGTCACATGGGTGACGGACCATTCTGCCAGGTCACCGAGTGTTACCAACAAGCAGGACACGTATGTCCCGTCCGATGCGGAGTTATTAGGGATTCATAAGCTGTTTCGGATGCGATGGGTGATAGTCATGCTTGCCGCATTTGCGTTTGACACCATACAGTACGATCACACTGGTCAGTGGCATATTTTGCTTGCCGGCACCGGGTTTTTAGCAGGGGGACTGTGGGCGCTCACGGATAGCTCGCAGGTGCAGTTGCCATGGCGTAATACCATCATTTTGGTTGCTTGCGTCAGTGCCCTTATATTTGTGGGCCAGTTGTCGCATTATCCCCGCCCCATACGAGACCAGCATTTTAGCTGGTATTTATCGTATGCCCTGTTGGTGACCATGTATTTGGCGTTGCGGCTGCGGCCGGGGGTGGCGTGGTCGATGTGGCTGGGGTTTGCGGCGATAACCTATGTGGTGGATTCGTTGTTGGGGTTCTATTTGGTGGCACCGGCAAGCATGTTTTTGCGGTGTATTCCGTTGCTTATTCCGGCGACGCTGATGCCGCTGCAGGTAAAGTGGGTGGTGCGGTTGCTGCCTGCGCTCCGGCGGGTGAACCGCAATGAGCATTTGCAGTGGGAAACGGCGTTGGCGCAGCAGCAGTATACGGCGGAGATGACCGGGTGGCTGCGCTCCTTGCTTCAGCTTGTCGACGATCCTGCGACGGCGAAGCTCATGGAGGTGCGGATTCGTGACGCCATCCGGTCCCCACTGTTGGATGTCCCGGAGCTCACGATAGCGGTGTGGCGGGCGCGGGCGTCGGGCACCCAGGTCACGCTTATCGACAGCCGCAGCCCCGCCGACCCCAACCCCGAGGAACACCAACGCATCATTGCCGACGCGGTGGAGAAATTGGTGGAATGCCCAGGCAGGGTGACGATCCGACTGCTGCCGGCGGGACGGGATCGGTACGCCACGCTTGTGGCGCGGTGATGGCATCTTAGCTGCTGAATGATGCCGATGGGGAGTTCGGATCGGGGATCACTACTTCTTGCAGGATTTTTCCGTCACCTTGTGGGGCGATGGCACTCGCCTCCACGACCTGGGTGCCTGGCTCCGATGGTTTGCAATCAAAAATCCGGGTCACTGTGGAACCCGGTTCTGCTTTCACGCCGTACGTTCCCAGCTGGGAGGTGCGCACTATGTTATCGGTGTGAAGAGCACCGGTTGGCTTGACGTGGCAAAGGCGCGGAAGTCCGTGCTGGTCCACGACTTTGAATACGACGTTGGCATCCTTGTCACTGTCATCGAGTAATGATGATTGTGTGTTTGCCGATGGTGCGTTGGGGCTGGGAATCACGACTTTTTGCTCTAGCACACCGGTCTCTGGGGCGACGGCGGATACTTCCACGGTGTCTAAGACACCGTCTTTGGCCTGATTACAGCTGAATATAGCTGTCACCGTTTGGCCAGGTTTTGCTTTGATGGGATAGGTTCCATCGATATTGTTATACCTGGCTTTATCATCATGTGGACTTGTTGTGGGAATCAGCAAACAAACACGTGGCATCCCGTGCTGGTCCACAACCTTGAAAATGACATTGGCATCCGTGTTGTCGTTCTCCGAGGAGGAGCCGCCCAGACCCAACCCACCGGCAACCGCAATGATCGCTGACACCAGCAGAGATACAATCCCCAACGCCGGCAGAGCGTATTGTTGCAAGCTCCGCCAATCAAAATGAACAGGCATGATTTCGTTATCCTTTCCAAAAATAATGCCGACAACCGCCTGAGTGAAAGCAGTGCTATTGGCCACATAAAAACCTTAATAAAATTAAGATTTTCCTTGCGTAATCCATAGACTATTGCGCAAAACCGCAACCATGTTACAAGCATAGCTCTAATCTTCTCAAGGTAACAGCCCATATTTTTATGGGCCTCCACCTTAAGATATCCTTGTTGGATATTATGGGTTTAAGGTTGCCGTACAACCGAAATGGCACGTCGTCTCGGTTCCCCGCTGCTGCCCCAGAAGATTGGGGCCCTGATTAGGGGTCCTAGCTTGGAGAAAACCAATAGAATCTCAAGAATGAAGGATTCGGATTTGGTTCAGCTCGCACGCCCGGCACCGCGAAGTCACCATTACTCCGATTCCTTGATTCCTCAACAACCACGAATCACCGAGTTAAAGCTAATCCGCTACATCACTATTATCTGTTTGGTTTCTTACTGCGGATATTTGGTGATGAAGTCGAGCTTAATTTATTCATGCCTTTCCACCAATGACAGTTACAGCGGGTGGATCATGGTTGCCATGGTCATGTTTGCCGGGTCGCTGGTGCTCTTGGCAATTGCCGTCATGATGAATAAGCGGATGCTGTACCTTCTGGCCCTGCCGAGCTCCGCCCTGGCGTATGCCCAGTTCCCGATGATTCAGATAGCGCAATTGGCCCATTATGGGCATTCGGCGATCGGGGACATGCTGTTGGGGGATTTCGTGGGGATCCCAGCGTGTTTACTCATGATGCTATTTCCGCACTGGTGGTGGTTTGCCACCATGCTGATGACCACCTCGATGGTTGTGACATTGCACGATAATCAGCTGCCGTTTTGGCACATGAGTGATTTTGACGCAGCCCTGTATTCCACCCTGATTTCCGGGCCGGTGTTGTTCATGGTGTATAGCGGAATCCACACGAGTCGGCAGACTGATGCGGCGATTTTTCAGAGTGCTCAGGCCAATATGACATTCTTGCGGTCACAATCGTTTTCCGAGCTGGAGAGCTATTTTACTAGCCGTATCCACGACAAGGTTTTGCCCACTTTGAATTCCGCCGCGGCGGGACTGACGCCTGTTACCGATGTGCCGCGCATCAATATCATGGATGTGACGCAGGCGGACACCATGTCGGTAGGGAATTTTATTACTATGCTGCGGGATTCCGTGACCGAATCTACCAAGATCACCATTCAGGCTGTTGCCGACCTCACCATGCCGTTGCCGTTTAAGACCACCATGGCCCTTATTGATGCGGTGGCTGAGGCATCCCATAATTCGGTGCAGCACGCCCCACAGGCCACGCGGGAGCTCACCATTAGTTGGAATAGCACCGTGATGAATATTGTGTTTCGGGATTCGGGCCCGGGTTTTCACATCGATAAGGTCTCACATAATCATGCGGGTGTGAAGATTACCATGCTCAAGCGCCCACAAATCTACAATGGGGTATCCGTGAGTCTCACATCCGCCCCGGAACAGGGCACCCGATATGAGATTACTTGGAATGTGACGGATACCGTGGCGGCGCCCGAAGGGGCGATGGAGCAGCAAGACATGCTTCTATACCAGGTGCAGAAGCTGGGGTTTGATCGGCTGTTTCGGCCCTGGGTGGCGGCGTATGCGCTTGCTATCTTCACTTTCGATGTGATGCCCTACGACCATAGGGGGCAGTGGCATGTGCTGATTATCAGCATGGGGCTGGTGGCGGGCGCATTGTGGTCGCTCACGGACCGGTCCCAGTTGCGGTTACCGTGGCGGAACACCATTATTTTGATTGTGTGCGTGAGTGCCCTCATGACGATTGGACAGTTTTCGCATTATCCGCAGCCGCCGCAGCTCCAACGCTATGGCTGGTTTGTCTCCTATTCGGTGGTGCTAGCAATGTATTTGGCGTTACGGCTGCGACCGGGGGTGGCGTGGGCGATGTGGGTGGGGTTTGCGGTAATAACGTATGTCGCCGAGTCGTGGCTGAGGCTGGACCTTTTGGCGTCGGCAAGCTCGATTATTGCGTGCATACCGCTGCTTATTCCTGCGACGATTGTGCCGCTCCAGCTCAATTGGGTGGTCAAGTCGCTGCCTACGCTCCAGCGGGTGGACAGCAACGAATATTTGGAGCCGGACCTGCAACGATACACCTCAGAGATGACGAAATGGCTGCACTCGCTACTCCAGCTTGTCGACGACCCCACGGTGGCAAAGCTCATGGAACTGCGGCTACGCGACGCCATCCGATCCCCGCTCCTGGACGTCCCGGAGCTCACGGCGGCGGTGTGGCGGGCCCGGGCGGCCGGCAGCCGAGTCACGCTTATCGACGACCGAAGCCCCACCTGCGCCGACCCCGAAGAGCACAGCAAAATCATCGCCAATACCACCGACGCCTTGGCAAAGAACCCCCACACGTTAACATTGCGGCTGCTGCCCGCGGGGCGGGACCGATATGCCTCGCTGCGCTGGAATTAGGGATCCGTAGGACACCGAAGGATGCCGCTTTTAATCCCCTCCCGAACCAGGAGAACTCTCCCCTCGGGAGTGCTGCCCGCCTTGGCGAAGCTGTCGCGGATTCGATTAATATAATCCCGAACCGTGTTGGGGGAAATGCCCATTTTTTTGGCGATCATTTTGTCGGTTTCCCCGGCGGCCATGAGTTCCAGTACGGTTTTTTGTTGATCCGATAATTTTACGTTCAGTAGCTTATAATTGCTGTCGATGATGGATGCCCATTCGGCGTCGGAGAAGGTATTCCCAGCAGCCACGAGTCGAATGGCGGATAATAATTCTTCCATGGATCGGCTTTTTTCAAAGAGCCCGTGCGCCCCGGCACCGAGGACGCTTCGGAATCGGAAGGGGGATTCCAGGGAGGAGTAGATGAGAACCTTGAAGCCAAGCTTTATAAGAGCAATGGTGTTGTCGTAAGGGTTTGAGGAGTCCGCGAGTCGTAAATCCAGGAGTACCACGTCCACCGGGTAGATCACTGCCTTCCGGGAGGGTCCGTACACGTTTTCATAAAATTCTGGGAGGGTGGCGTACCCATTATAGAATTCCATATCGTTGGCCTGGTTGACCGCGGTTTTTACCCCCAAAATAGTTGATGGGTGGTCATCAATCATTGCTACTTTTATAGTTCTCATGAACTCACCATATCGAAATCAGTACTGGATAAATAGGGGTCTTCACAGAAGACCCCAGAATAAAGGGCACCATTTTTGTACCCATGAGCAGGTGTTTAGTTCCGAGGATCGGATGGCCCAGGCAAAATACCGCTGTACATACCCTGCTTAATCAGTTCCCCCCTCCCCTCGGTTTCGCAACCGGCCTGCGCAAATTTGGTGCGGATACGGTTGACATAGTCGTTGACCGTGCTTTGCCGAATATTGAGCATTTCGGCGATAGCTCGGTCGGTTTCCCCGGAGGCAATGAGTTCTAGGACCTCTTGTTGCCGTGGGGATAGGTCCACTCCTAGCGCCTGGTAATTACTATCAATGATAGATGCCCATTCAGTTGTTGCGTGCGTGTTTCCGGCGCTCACGATTCTGATGGCATCCAATAGTTCTTCGGCGCTTCTATTCTTTTCGAAGACCCCATGGACACCGGCGCGTAATACATCTCGAATAAGATAGGGAGATTCTAATGATGAATAAACTAATACCTTTAATTTTTGGTCGATGAGGGCTTTGGCATTGTCGTAGGGCATGGAGAGGTCCGCCAAGCGCAAGTCCAAGAGGACCACATCGACTGGGTGGAGGGCGATACCGGTTCGAACGAACCGAACATAGTCAAAAAAGGCCGTTACGGTGGGGAATCCTTTGACGAATTCTATATCTTTCGCGCTCTCAAGCATACTCTTCACCCCCAAAATGGTTGTCGGATGATCTTCAATGAGCGCCACTCGAATAGTCATAGGCTAAGAGTATCGAATCTTAGGAAAGAAAAACATGGCTTTAAGCTTAAACCCCTCAGAAATTGGGGCACCAAACCTGCATTAATGCCTCCGGTAAAATGACGAGTTTTCCAGTGTTTTTATGCGATCTTTTTTCATAATGTCACAGGTTCTCAAATTAATTATCGAAAACATGAACGGTATAATTGAAAATGGTAAATCAGCTATTTACCGGTATATCCCTTATTAATCCCCCGGTTTTCCGGTAATAACCAGATAAACCGGCACCATCTTCTCAGCTATATCGAGAAAGTAAAGCATACCATACAAATCATTGTATAATACACAGCTAATATAAGCTGGGAAAATAATGGAATACTCCCAATTTTGGGGCATGTGGCAATAATTGGCGCGCATCTGAATGGCAGGGCACCGTCACTCGGGATCATAATAGAAAATATTTTCGATTAGCTCTATTTTTTCATCACACTTCATTACATCGCCAACGTAGCGAAAACTCCACCTGTCAACCGTGTGGACACCACCCTGGTTTTTATTCAGTCAGTTCTCGCCGGCTTCCGGCACTTCTCCGGTCTCTAGCCAATGGCTATCAACGCCGGTGATCGCCGCGATGGCCAGTAATTCCCCACGCCGCGGTTCACGAACCCCTTGCTCCGTCTTGGCATACGTGGCGCGGCCAATGCCGATCTTTTTGGCCATTTCTTCCTGGTTGAGGCCGGCGTTTTCCCGGGATATCCGCATGCGTTGCTGTAGTGACATCACTGGTATAGATCCCCTTGATTCCATATGGCCAGGTTAGCTAATCGACTGGAAAAGCACAATGAAACTTCTTCGGTGACCAATAATAATTAGGAGGTATCGACTCCGGTGGCCAGTGCAATCAGTAGTAATATGGTTCTGCGTGGCTTAGGGCAATATAGGTGTTCACATTGGTATTTTATCGCTTTATGGTTTCGGCGGCTCCCGACGTCTCGACGATTTTCATTGCACGCCATGCAATAACTGCGAATGGCGGCCACCCGGACAAGGAGCCGCCATAGCGCAAGATTTATTGCAATTATGAGTGCTTGGTGTGGGCCTTAAACTTGGTCACTAACTCATCTAACTGGGATTTGAGCTGGTCATGTCCGGCCTCAACGTCGTGCTTCACATGCTCCTCAAACTTGTCGAGCACATTCTTGAGTTTCGTTTCAATAGCGACATGATCCGCATGTGACTGGTCGTCATCACCAGCGTGATGATGCTTCACGTGCTCGTCGAACGCCGCATTGACATCCTGTAATTGTTGTTTTAAAACCTCATGGTCATGGGGGCCCGCCTGCTGCACATGAGAGTCCAATGTGGTTTTTACCTTGTCGATGAGCTGCTCTAGGTGTTCGTGTTCTTGATGTTCATTATGCTCAGTCATGCCGCCCATTATGGCACGACGCCGAAGAAAGCTACAGGGCACATGAATAAAACGCTTTAGACAACGTCGTAAAGCTATGGGGTGCTGGCGGAGAACACCGCCAACGTCACCGGGATCACCGTAATCAGCACCACGGCTATGGCGAAGAGTCCCCAGGTGAGCTTCGCCGGCTTGTGGTACATGTAGCTGGCGAACGACCCGCCGAAGCAGAGAAATCCCATAAAGACGCTTCCCATTGTGGCGATTGTGGTGCTGTCCATGTGTGCTTCCTATAGGCTCGGCGGCGAGTTTTGGGGATGTGAGGAATATTGTCACGCAGCATCACCCACACCAGCATTAATAATAAACCGCCGCGGATAATCAACATGAAATCCAGCATGCCGCCCGGCAGCCCCAGGTGATCTTTCCCCAACATATGCAGCGCCTGCACATACCATAGCACTGCTTCTACCGCTCCCCAGGCAAAGACCAGCCGCCATTTCGGCACCGCTAGCACGATGATTGGCACCAGCCATAGGGAAAACTGGGAGCTCCACTCTTTCGTGCTCAACAGCCACGCAACAAGTAGCAGGAGCGTGACCTCGGGGACACCGGGTGTGCTG
>ERZ773073.1428-NODE-1428-length-11343-cov-28.540751_pt1 | contig 11343 bp, 20 predicted proteins | sample MGYA00580616_ERZ773073 | MGnify/ENA primary metagenome ERZ773073 (study PRJEB29015, sample SAMEA2737960) | human oral metagenome | biome: human oral; feature: human-associated habitat; material: dental | place: China | collected 2131 ...
GCTCCCGCTCCGCGCACCGGGTGCGGGTGCCCTGCGTTGGCGGGCGTCGTGGTCTTCCTGGGCCCGGCGCGCCCAGTTGCGCCACGTGGCCGCCCAGTCGGTCTTCCGGCCCCGGGATCCGGGGATGGCGCGCCAGTAGTCCGCGAATCGCGCGACCTCGGCGTTGGTGGCCGCGGCGGGGGCGTGCTCCCGGGTCCAGGCCACGAGGGCCGGGCTGGGCTGCCAGTCCTCGGGGATCCGCGTCCCCCGGGTCTTCCCAGCAGGGCTCTTCGCTTTCTTGGACGTCCCGGGGTCGGCCTCGTCCGCGTCAGCGGGCGGGGCGGCGGGTCCCGGCGTCTGCTCGTGGTCGTGGTCGGCGCGCGCGGCGGGGGGTCTGAAGGGGGGGTTCCCTGTTCCCTGTTCCCTGTTCCCTGTTCCCTGTTCCGGGAGTGAGCCCTCAGTGAGGGCGTCGTGAGGGCTCAGTGAGGACTCAGTGAGGGTGCAGTTTTCCGCGTCGTACTGAGGAAAAACGGGCTTTGACTTGCGGTTGATCTTCTGGTGCTTCGCCCAGTTGACCACCTGGAAGTATTTGCGTCCGTCGGGGCCCTCGTAGCGGATGATTAGACCCCTCCGTGCGATGCGTGTGAGGCCGTCGTGAACCCTCACTGAGCCCTCAGTGAGGGGATCGAGGGGGAACAAGTCGCACTGGATGAGCTGGGGCTCGTCCCGTCCGACCCCATAGTCGTCGACGTAGGACCACAGGCCGATGAAGAGGAGGCGGTCCTCGATGCTGAGGGCCGCGACGTCGGCGCTCCTCCAGAACTCGGGTTTGATCGTTCTGATCCGCATCTCAGTCGCTCCCGCAGCAGGGGCAGCGCATGCCCTGGGTCTTCTCGTCGTCGAGGGGCCGTCGCAGGGACTCCACCCACGCCCTCTGGACGTCCTCGAAGGTGAGGACGTCGATGGACGGGTAGTGGGGGATGAAGTCGGTGACGACCACGGGGATGCGGGTCTCGTGGTCGTCAGCCACTGTGTAGCTGATGCTGACGGGTGCGAGTGCGGGGAGTCTGGAGAGCCTTTGGATCAGCTCTCCCGCCGTTGTTTCCTTGGATATTGCGGCGATGATCCACATGCCGGGGTCGGACTGTTGTCCGATCAGGTCTTCCGCGTTTTCCACGGCTATTCCTCCTCTATTCGGATGGTGATTGTGTGCGTTCCCCTCGGGGCTTTCCCGGGGGCCCGCGTGTAGTCGGTGTGGGTGCGCCACCTGCTGTTGTCGTCGGGCCATACGCCGGCGTCGACGAGGCCGTCGATGATGGCCTTCACTGTGGGCGCGGCGTTGTCGGGGTCGGCGCGCGCGGCGGTGGGGTAGGCGACGGCGATGGTGACCCTGGAGGGGCCCATTGGGCGCATTCCCTGGCTGCGGGCGGTGGTGTGGGCGCGCCAGCGGAGGGCGCGTGTGGCGCGGGCCCGGTTGGCCCAGTGGTAGCGGCCGTTCGCGGTCAGCCACTCACTTTGGGGGATGGAGAGGGTGATCTCTTGCGCAGTCATGGCTCCACCGCCTCGGCGCGCTGGCGGCGCTCCAGGTAGCGGGCGGCCGCATCGTGGTCGGAGTGCATCGCCCAGTCGTGGATGTCGTCGGCGCCGACGCCGTCGTCCCACGCTGCGGGGTCCGTGTCGTCCGCGCACAGGTGGGCGCACTCGGCGCAGTCGTCGCACACGCGGGTGGTGACGATGGTCCCCGCGTCGGGGACCTCGATGCGGTCGTACCTAGCGCCCCGGGGGATGCGGGCGCCGCACATGCTGCAGGCGACCTGGCCCCGGCTGCGGGGCTGCGTCCTGCGGAGGACGTCACTCATCGGCTGCCCCCTCCGTGATGAGGGTGCGGACCGCGTGTGCAGCCTGCTGGGGCACGACCCCGTTACCGAGCAGGCTGAGCTGCTGGGCGCGCGTCAGCCCCAGGGCTGGGCTGGTGACGAGTCCAGCGGGCAGGCCCATCATGTGCTCCACGAAGCGCGTGGAGAGGCGGGGCCGCCCGGTGGTGGGGGACGGCTCGGTGGGGGCGGGCGCGGGCCGGCCGATGACGGCCTCCCACCGGCGGACTGCGGCCTCGTAGGGGCCGAACGTCCCCTCGGCGTGGAGGCCGCGGACGGCCTGCCCGAGCGTGGGCCCGTACCCCTGGGAGGAGTAGGCGACGTCCATGGTGGTCACTGCGGGCAGAGTCCGCACTGCCTGCGACAGGCTCATGCCCTTCCCCGCCTGGTGGCGGCCGGCCTTGTGGTTCGACGCCGTTGGCGTGGGGATCAGGTGAGGTGCAGGTGCTCGACCTGGTCCGCCAGGCTCACGCTGTGCCCGCCCCTGCGGCGCTTCGCCGGGGGCTGGCTCCCCCCGCACGTCGCGAGGTTCGCCGTCGGGGTCGCCAAGTAGGGGGAGGAGGGCCTGCCACTGGTCCCCGTGGGGGTGGGCGATGAGGAAGACACGCCCACGGCGGTGGGGGGCGCCGACGTCGGAGGCGCGTACAACCGCCCACCGAGCGTCGTACCCCGCGTCGGCCAGGTCTCCGAGTACACGGCCGATTGCCCGGAGAGCAGGTCGCCCTGACCCGTCTCCCACACGTCCCGGACTGGGTTCCACACGGCTATGGGCTCCACTTGACAGCGCTCCTTCCACGTTCTCCCACGCCACTAGGCGCGGCCGATGCGCGAGGACAGCCCGCGCCATCGCGTCCCACAGGCCCGACCTGGTGCCGGGCCGCATTCCGCGGCGCTCGCCCGCCAGGCTCATGTCCTGGCAGGGGCTCCCCCCGCAGATGACGTCGACGCTGGGCGTGCTCGCCCAGTCGACGCCGGTGACGTCCCCGAGGTTCGGGGCGTCCGGCCAGTGGCGGGCGAGGACCCGGCGGGGCCCGTCCTCCACGTCGGCGACCCACTGGACGTCGACGCAGGCGCCCGCGAGCGCCATTGCGACGCCCATGTCGAGGCCCCCGTACCCGGTGAAAAGGCTCCCGAGCCTGATGGTCGGGGTCATTGCCCGCCCTCGGGGGCGAGGTAGCGCTCGAGGAAGTACCGCTGACCCTTCCCCGTGACCTTCGGGGTGCGGCTCACCGTGGTGTGCCCGTCCGGGTCTGTGACCGTCGTCTCCTTCACCTGGAAGAGTCCGGCGTCCATGCTGCGTTGCGTGGGCATGTTCCAGTCGGCGCCGCGCCTGCGGATGAGGTACCCGTCGTCCCGGAGGCGCGCGAACAGGCGGTTGGCGCCCACGTTGACGCCGTTCTGCCGCAGCAGCTTCGCCAGGTCCCCCACGAGGATGCTCGTGTGGGAGGCGGCGACGGCGTCGGCGAAGAGGACCTTCCCGCTGTCGGCCTCGATCTTCGCTTTGGCGTGCCCGAGCTCGGCCTCGGCTTCGGCGGCGCGCTGCTGGGCGGCGTCGAGGGTGCGCTGGGCTTCGATGAGGGCGGCGGCCATGAGTTCCGGGCCCGTGAGGGCGGGGCGCGCCTGGTAGGAGCCGGTGCGGCGGATCTCGGGGAGGACCTCGTGGGTGACCCACCGCTTGAAGGCCTGTGCCGCCGTGGTCCGGGATCCGAGGATCGCCGTGTAGAGGCCGGCCTCGGAGATTACGGTCATTGCCTGGGGGCCGCCGGGGGTACGCACTTCGCGCGTACCCTTCTCGTCGTCGTCGAGGCGGCGTGTCATGTCGGACGCCATGCGGTATCTGAGGATGCACGCCACGTCGGAGGCGACGAACCAGGGGTCGCCGCTGGGGTCGATGTGGACGCGGACACGAGCCACGCCGAACTTGTAGGTGCTGATAGTGCCGTTCACTCCGGGTCCACCTCCCGCAGGGTCCCGTCGGGGATGTTGCGTCCGGGGAGGGTGAACGCCTCCCAGAAGTCGTGTGGGTGGCGGGCGTGGAACCGGGGCACGAGGTCGTCGGGGTGGGTGTAGACGACGTCGCCGACGCCCGCCCACGGGACGCCCCGGTGGATGATGGTCTGGTCGCACACCGTGTAGTCCCTGCCGAGCAGTTCGACGAGGACGTGGATGGTGTCGTGGGTGATCTGGTGGGCGACGACGATGGTGCGCGCCTGGTAGGTGCTGGTGCCGGGCAGTGCTGCGAGCGTGTACAAGAGCTTTGGGTTCATTTCAGGTCTCTTTCAGGTGAAGAGTGGGATGTCGATGTCGCGTGCGAGGCGCGACATGATGAGGGGGAGGTAGGACTCCTCCCGTTCGACGCCGATGACGCGCATGCCTTCGCGGATGGCGGCCTCTAGGGTGGTGCCGGACCCTGCGAAGGGGTCCAGGACGGTTCCCCCGTGCGGGGTGGTGAGGCGCACGAGCCACCGCATGAGCTCGAGTGGCTTGACCGTGGGGTGGGAGACGCCGTCGACGGTGGGCCGCTCGGATGCCGGGGCCTTCGACTCGTAGTGGAAGACCGGGAAGAACCGTGACGGCCCGCCCTGGTCGTCGTATTCGGCGTCCAGGGCGCGGGCAGCCTCCTCGTCCAGGACGACGTTGGTGGGCCACCTGCCGTCCGCATGAGGCTTGTACGGGATCGTGCGGAACGACTCGGTTCGGGAGAGGTTGAGGCTCGTCCCGCGCTTGCGGACTGCCCCTTCTTCGCCGACCCCCGAGGAGGACCTGATGGCCCGAGCGTCCCCCTCGCTCATGGGGACTCGGCACGCGTCGACGTGGATGGCGCCGACCCCGTGGGCGAGGACGTTGGCTGCGACCGTCCCGCACAGGGGCTTTCTGGCCACTACGCATGGCTCGAAAGCCGGCTTCAACGCCGTGCCCCAGCCGTTCCACGCGCGGGAGCCTGTCGCGGCGCCGACGTTGACGTTCTTCGGGAACCCGCTCCCGTAAAGCCAGGCGATGCTGTCGCGGATCTCGAAGCCGGCGTCCTCGATCCCGACGGCGAGTCGGTGCCAGGTGCGGGATCCGCCGAAGGCGAGTAGGTGCCCGCCCGGCTTGAGGACCCTCATGCACTCGCCCGCCCACTCCGTGCACCACTCCTGGAAGGCCAGGCTGGCGGCCAGCGTGCGGCTGTACCGGCCCGCCTCCGTCGCCTCACTCCGGTATCCGCCGTGGGGGCCGCCCAGGCCGGGGGGCATGGGGGACGTGGCCCGACCCCGTTCCGTGCGCCTAGTGACGCGGGGAGCGTCCCACGCCTCCCCCATGAAGCCGATCCCGTACGGGGGATCCGTCACCACTGCGTCGACGCTGCACGCGGGGAGCGCGCGCATGACGTCCACGCAGTCGCCGCGGTAAACGCTCGCAGCGCTGTCAACGTAGTAGGGCGCGCTCACTGTGCGCCCCTGCTGGTGGGGTGCGGGACGCTGGCGGCGGCTTCTGCGGCCTCCCGCGTCGTGTACGTCTCGCCCTTCCTGCCCGGGATGGTGAGCTCGTAGTAGGGGCCCTGGGGGCGGAAGAGCCCACGGGCCCTCACGTCCCGGTCCCCGTGGTATGTGCCGCATTCGGGGCAAGGCTCCAGTCTGGGGATGCTCATGCCGCACCCCCGTCCGGGTCGTCAATGTCGTCGTCCTCGTCGATGGCCAGCGCCTCGGCGTAGTACGCGGCGTCCTCCCCGGTGGCGATGACGCCACCGCCGGTGGCCTCCTCCAGGGAAATGACACCTCGCCGCGTCGGCGCCTGCTGCTGGGGCGCCTGGTCGTGGATGCTGGACCAGATGGCCCGCATCTCGTTGACCACCCGCCGGGCGTTGTCGTCGTCCAGGGCCTCGATGCGGAGCACCTGCCCGCACACGCGGCGGACGAGTGCGGAGAACGTGGCCTCGTTGAGGTCGAGGCTACGGATGCCTCGGATGACGGTCTGCTGCGCGGGCGTGTAACCCCCGCGTCGGGCAGCGGGCCCGGGCGCCGCCGGCGCGGGGGGCCTCTCCTGGCTGCGCGGGGCGGGCTGGTCGATGATGACGCGCCCCCGCGCGTCGACCACGGGGGCGCCCGCGTCGTCGAGCCGGGCGCCCAGCTCCTCGGGCGTGTACACCAGCCCCATGAGGGCGTCGGAAGCGCCCTGCCGGCACACCTCCGTGATGGCCCGGGCTCGGAGCATCTGGGTGGGGTACTGGGTCCACGGGCCCCGGTTCCCCCACAGGCCCGCCCTCGTGGCCTTCTCCCTGGTCCATGTGGCCGTGAACGCGCCGTCGGGGTCGTCGGCGCGGATTAGGGTCGCTGTCACCGACTCCGGGCCGTCCTCCCGGACGCGGAGCCGGTGGCCGGCGCGGCGGACGACGGCGGCCATGAGGTCCGCCGACAGGGTGGCGCGGCCGTTGATGACCGCGATGCTGTTGAGGGCCTGGATGGCGGGGATGCCCAAGGCGTTCCCCGTCTCGATGGCCACCAGCACGTTCGCGGGCTTGCGCTGGTACTGCGTGGGGATGATGCTCGCCTCCGCCAGGGCTTTGGCGTACTGGAGGCGGGCCTGGACGTCGGCGGGGGCGAGGCTCAATCCCCCTCCGGGGGCGGATGGGACGAGGCCCCGGCCGCCCCCGTTCTCTTCTTCGTTACTCATTCGTTACATCTCCTTAGATGGGGTCGAGGCCCCAGTCGATTCGTTCGGCCCGGACTTTGTGCGCGCAGTCCGTGCACACGCTGGGGCCGGGCTCGTGGCAGTAGCGGCACCCCCCCCGGGCGGGGGCCGGTGGCGCGGGCGGGTTGTCGATGTCCCACCCGCACCACCCGCAGACCCGGGTCCGCTGGTAGCGGGGAATCAGATCCCCGCAGCGAGGGCACCAGTCGTCCTCTGGCCTCACCGGCCCCCCTTCCTGGCGCGCTGCCAGTAATCGGGGTCCCAGGACACCCACACTCGGCGCCGCGCCTTGGTGTCGGCGGCGCGGGACTGGACGCGCCAGCCCTCGCGCTTCGCAGCGCACCACCTGGCGAGGGTGGCCGCGTCCGCCCGCGACCACGCGCCGTCCTCCTCCTGGTCGTTGACGACCTGGAAGGGGGTGGGCGCCGCCGACTGGATAACGTGGCGCTCCTGCGCCGTTGTAACGGTGTAGAAGAACGCCTCGTCCTTGGAGCGCTCCTGACGCCCCGGGATCTTGACTTGCCGGATGCTCACGGCCGATCACCTCCGCGTCGGCGGGGGCGCGTCGCGCAGTGGAGCATGCGCGCCCCCTGGCCGATCAGGGCGATGGCGGCGACGAGGAGGACGAGGGCCGCGGCGTCGGCCACGTGGGCCGGGTCGAGTGCGGCGGCCAGGGCGATGAGGCCGAGCGTGGCCAGCCCGCCTCCGGTGAGGGCCTGGGCGCGCCTCACTGCGGCTCACCCCCGCAAAGGGTCACGACGACCCGCCTCTTGGCCGAGCTCCTGTTGTCCCGCAGGGCGGCCAGGACGGCCAGAGCGTCCACGAGGGCGTCGTGCGCCTTGTTGAGCCGCTCCCGGCTCAAGAGCGTCAAGTCCCGGCGCGTGTCCGCATCAAGGGTGGCGATGCGGGTGGCTTCGATCGCCGCCCGCACTGCGGCGACCCGCTCCTCGAACTCCTCCGCGTTCACTGGTCACCACCCCGCTCCTGCTGCTCGGTGGCGTCGAGGGGGTTACCGTTGATGTCGACCTCGCGCAGCACATGCAAGCGGGGCGCCTTGCACTTCGTGTTGCCAATCGGCCGAAGATCTTCGACCGGGCATGTGACCTCGAAGAAGCGCGTGGCTTCCTCGAAGTACTGCTGTGCCAGGAACGGGGTGGGAGAGGCATGCAGTCCGTGCCCGCATTCGCGGTCATCCCTCCAGTTCCGAGTGTCGTCGGTAGTTTCACCAACGATGTAGATTCCTCCCCAATCGGATTTGCCGTCGCTGTTGACTGCCTTGTACAGGTGCGCCATCCCGTCGGCGTCAACTGTGACGAGCTGGGCTGCACACCAGGATTCGGGAGTTATCGTTTTTACCGATTCCGGGCGAATCGGTATCCCCCCACGGAGGATCACACCTGTGTCGTAAACGTGGACGGGGACGTAGATCCCCGCCTCCACGGTTGCGTTGTCCCCCGCCCGCACGGTTGCGTTGTCCCACGCCCGCACGGTTGCGGAGCCCCCCGCCCGCACGGTTGCGGAGCCCCCCGCCCGCACGGTTGCGTTGTCCCACGCCCGCACGGTTGCGGAGCCCCACGCCTCCACGGTTGCGTTGTCCCCCGCCTCCACGGTTGCGTTGTCCCACGCCCGCACGGTTGCGGAGCCCCACGCCCGCACGTCTTTTCCCTTGGAGTCTTTGACTACGATCCACAAGCCAATCGGGGATTGGATCATGATTTCGTGATCCGCGTACGTGATCGCCGGATCGTTGAGGGCCGCATCGAGTTCGGCCTGGGTGGTGACGACGATTTCAGTCATCGGACTTCTCCTCCTTCTTCTTCTTCTCGTTGATGCGCCGCTCCGTAGCGGCAATGAAGAAAGATCCGAGCTCGTATGGGGTTCGCATGCAGTTGGGCATGATCGCCCACGCGATTGCGTGGCGGATTCGGTGTAGGATTCTCATGGGAGTCTCAGGATTCCTTTCAGGATTGGCCCCGCCCACCCGCTGTGGTGCGGCGGGGCCTCTGGTTTTCTTTCAGGCGTCCGCGAGCGCGGCACGCCATTCGGCGGCTGCCTCTGCGGTGATGTAGAGGCGGCCCTGGCCGCCCCGTGTGCGCTTCGCCATCAGGGGCGGGTACGCGGTGCTGGTGCCGGCGATGCACTGCCGCACCGTGCTTTCGCTCACAGCGTGGAGGCGGGCGAACTCCGCCACCGTCATGAGCAGCGGTGAGTAGATCACGGGAGGCTGGCTCATGCTGCGCGCCCCGCACTGGCGATGAGGATGCCGCTGGGGCTGACGCCCAGGGCCTCGCACACCCTCCCGAACTCGGTCAGGGTGAGGGTGCCGTGGCCGTTGAGTTTCCGGGAGAGCGTGGATTTGCTCATGCCTGCTGCGTCCGCGAGCGCGGTGACTGTGAGTCGCTGACGCGCCATCTCGGCGCGGATCTCCAGGACGGGTCCGCGCATGGGTGACCTCCTATCCATGTGGGGTATGGTGATCCGGTACTGGATCATCCGCCACCAATGATGATCCAGTTTTGGATCACTGTCAACCCACTTTTGGCGCGCGCGTCCCACTTTTGGCGCGGTAGGCTTGGGTGCATGGGCCTGAAAGCGTTGGAAATCAGCCAGTTCGAGAGGCGACTCATTGCCCGGATTGTTGCAGAGGCCACAGATCAGGGGGTGAGTCGGCGCGCGCTGGGGAGCCGGGCGGGCCTCAGTGTCGGGCGCGCACTGCGGATCCTCGCCGGCGAGGCGTCGTGCTCGATGACGGCGTTCGAGGCCCTGTGCGACGCCCTCAGTCTAGAGATGTGGCGTGTCGTCCAGGAGGTTGAAACTGGGGCCTCCGCCCCTGGTGGGGGCCTCGCCATGGTCCCCGGGTACGGCGCCGACGTCGACGCAGTTACCGAGGATGCGTACGAGGTGCCCTATGCTGCCCTCGACACCGGGACGGATCCCGGTGACGAGGCAGTGCAGATGATGGAGGCCCCCTAAAAATGATTGACCCCATGACCCCGCGCGAGGCGATGCTCCTCGCAGCAGCACACGCCTACGGCGTGACCGTCCACATGGGCGACCTGCCCGGGACACTGAGGGGGAAGTACGAGGCGAGCAGGGCGCGCATCGTCCTGCGTCGCGGCATGACAGAGGGTCAGAGGGTGAGCGCCCTCGCCCACGAGCTGGTCCACGCGCGACGCGGCGACGACGGCCACCAGACGCGGGCAGTGGAGGCCCACGTCGACGAGGAGGCCGCGGGCCTGCTGCTGGGCGCCGACGAGTACGCGCGGGCCGAGCGCCTGGTCGGCTGCGACCCGAGGGCGCTCGCCGTCGAGCTGGAGGTCACGCCAGGGCTCGTGGAGTCGTGGCAGCGCCGCGCGGCCCAGCGAATCCCCGCCCTGCGCGCGTAGGGGAGGAGGGTACAGGTCGAGGCCCCCGGGGCGCCGTACGCGCACCCCGGGGGCCTCTTCGCCTGAATGACCCCAGGCGCGGGGGCAATCCGGTGGAGCCGAACCCCACTGGATCTACGTGGTACCCGCCATTCTACCAGCAGTCGCGCGCGGCTGCGTCACCCGGGCCCGAGGCGCAGGCGCTCCGCGACCCGCTCCAACGCGGCCCGCGACATATTCGTCGACACGTGCTGGTAGCCGCGCGTGGTAACGATATCGCTGTGGCCCATGATGGCCTTGATGACCTCCGGGTCCACGCCCGCGCCCAAGAGCAGCGTCGCCGTCGTGTGCCGCGCCTCGTGGAGGACATAGGGCCGGCCGTCCGCGCGCGCGACCCCGGCTTCGGCCTGTAGGCGCCTCCAGGCAGCCCTGTCCGCCTCCGACGTGCGCGGACGCTCCGGGCGCGCCAGGTCGTACCACACCAGTCCGGTCGGCGAGCGCGGGGCCGCGGCCAGATCCGCGAGCGCCGCCCGCATCCACGGCACCAGCGGGATCACCCGGTACCCGCTCCGCGTCTTCGGCCTGACCAGGTGGAGCGCGCCCCACACGCGGCGCGCCTCGTACCCGTCGGGCATGACGAAGGTCCCGGCGGCGCGGTCCAGGTAGCGGAGGGCCTGGAGCTGCCAGGACACGTCCACGGTCCCAGCCTCCAGGTCCACGCACTCCCACGTGAGCCCAAGGACCTCGCCCTGGCGCATGCCCTGGAGGAGGGCAGCGACCCACCGTGCGGCGTCGGAGGTGCCGGCCGCGTGGTCGAGGAGGCGGATGGCGTCGGCCTCGGGGATCGCGGCGCGGGTGGGCGCTTCCAAAATGGGTTTTTTCCAGCAAAAAGAGGATATCGACAGCTTCCAAGATATGCCTGTAGTAGCATATCCACAAGCTGAAGGCTATACAAGAATAACAGAGTATAAGAAGCTACCTGTACAGGATGTAAGGGGTACAACATACGCTGTGGAGTATCCGCTTCCATATATTCAAGGTGAAAGTAATGAGCCGTACTATCCTGTTCTAACAAATGAGAGCAAGGTGCTGTTTGATAGATATGCAGAACTTGCAAGTGGAGTAAATGGCTTGATATGTTGTGGTAGATTGGCAGATTTTAAATATTACAATATGGATTTGGCAATTAATAGAGCTCTTGAAGTGGCTGATGAAATTAAAAAGAATTAAAAGTAGGAGAAAGGTATGGGAGACACTTTATATATAGTTATGCCTACATATAATGAAGAGGCAAATATAAGAAATGTTGTTGAAGAATGGTATCCGATATTAGAAAATGGAGACGAAAATTCAAGACTGGTAGTTTCAGACGGTGGATCAAAGGATAATACACTGGAAATATTGCATGAAATGAAAAAAGAATATCCAAAGTTGGTGGTAATTCCAAAGCCGGG
>ERZ773073.1434-NODE-1434-length-11298-cov-3.909811_pt1 | contig 11298 bp, 8 predicted proteins | sample MGYA00580616_ERZ773073 | MGnify/ENA primary metagenome ERZ773073 (study PRJEB29015, sample SAMEA2737960) | human oral metagenome | biome: human oral; feature: human-associated habitat; material: dental | place: China | collected 2131 ...
CACACGCCGTTCATCTGACCTGCGACGAAATCGATACATTGGCTGCGCATGGCTGTTCCGTCGCACATTGCCCGAGCGCCAACCTCAAACTGGCCAGCGGCATTGCCCCGGTTGCCGACATGATCGCTCATGGCCTCAACGTCGGCCTGGGCACAGATGGCGCAGCAAGCAACAACCGACTCGACATTTTTATGGAAATGCACATGGCCGCGCTGCTTGCCAAGGCGCAGAGCGGAGATGCCGAGGCTGTCGGCGCGCACCAGGCATTACGTATGGCGACACTGGCCGGTGCACAAGCGCTCGGCCTGGATGCTCGCATCGGATCACTCCGTCCAGGCAAAGCCGCCGACCTATGCGCCATCGACACGGCAAAAATCCCACTCACTCCCTGTTACGACGCGGCTTCACTCGCCGTTTACAGCGCCGGTCGTGAGCATGTCAGTGACGTATGGGTTGCAGGAATACAACGCTTAAAAAGCGGTCAACGGGTTGAAAATGACGAAATCGAGTTGATAAACTCCGGACGCCTATGGCAGAATCGAGTTCGTCTAAGTAAGTGATGTTTGACATTTTTAACTGAGGCGTTTCGGGCTTGTCGGCTACCACCGCAGGCTTTAACCATTAGAGGACTTTCAGATGAAGAAGACAGCAAAACATAATTTGATGGCCGCACTGGCCGTTACCCTCGGCTGCTGCGCGTCATTCGCCCAGGCTCAGGCCTCTGAAAATTTCACCAGCGTTTACGTTATTGACCAGCGCGGCGAAGTGGTTCTCAACAATTATGGTCAATGCTGGCGCACCGGCTACTGGACACCGGCAGCTGCTGCACAGGACAAGAATGGTTGCAAATGTGACAAAGATCTGATTCCGAGAGAAGTTTGCGAACCGGCTGCTGCGCAACCCGTACCGCAACAACCTGCTGCTTTCGGTGAAAAAGTGACAATTGCCGCTGACGCGCTGTTCGACTTCAACAAGTCTGTGCTGCGTCCGGAAGGCAAGGCCAAACTTGATGAAGTTGTCGCCAAGGCTGGAGAACTTGAACTTGAAGTCGTGATTGCCGTCGGCCATACCGACCGCATCGGCGGCGCCGCTTACAACCAACGTCTGTCCGAAAAACGCGCGGCTTCCGTCAAGGATTATCTGGTTTCCAAGGGTATCCCGGCTAACCGCGTTTACACGGAAGGTAAGGGTAAGACCCAACCGAAGACCAAGCCGAATGAATGCCGTGGTCCGAAGAGCAAGAAGGTTATTGCTTGCTTGCAACCTGACCGCCGCGTCGATATCGAGCTGATCGGTCGCAGAATCACGAAGAAATAATCGGCAGTATTGAGAAACTTAAAAGCCCTGCTCCGGCAGGGCTTTTTATTTCCCATATTTGTTTAGCGCGGTCATTTTGCCGCTTCTGGCGCTACCTACACCACTTCTCTCCAGTAATCCTTACTTCCCGCATTATTTTTGTGACGCTATAGCACTCTCAAATTCCTCCTGTTGCTTTATCCTATTTTGAGTCTGTTTTTAAAAACTCCAAAGTCATGCAAAACGCCGACCAGAAAGAATTGGATAAATTCAGCCAACTTGCCCATCGTTGGTGGGATCTAAACAGCGAATTTCGCCCATTACACGACATTAATCCGCTCCGTATCAGCTGGATCAACGAGGTTATCTCGGTCAACGAGAAAAAAATTCTTGATGTCGGTTGCGGCGGTGGCATTCTGTCGGAAGGGCTAGCAGAACTTGGGGCACAAGTCACCGGCATCGATCTGTCCGAAAAAGCGCTAAACGTCGCTAAATTACACTTACTGGAAAGCGGGCACAGTATCGATTACCGCCACATCGCGGCAGAAGATCTGGCTGCACAATCGCCGGAGACCTACGACATCGTTACCTGCATGGAGATGCTGGAACATGTTCCTGATCCTGCCAGTATCGTCACAGCCTGCGCCGCACTGACCCGACCCGGCGGGCATCTCTTTTTCTCTACGCTTAATCGCAATCCAAAATCTTTTCTTTTTGCCGTGATTGGTGCCGAATACCTGCTACAACTACTCCCCAAAGGCACGCATGAATACGCCAAATTTATTCGCCCTTCAGAACTGTCGCGCTGGGTAAAAAATTCCGGCCTATCACCGAGCAGGCTTATTGGCCTGAGCTACAACCCTATTACACGTACCTACTCCCTCGGCAGCGATACCAGCGTCAATTATCTGATGCACGCCGTCAAACCCACACTTTGCACGACACAATAGCGCTACCAGAAAAAACCTGAAAACACAAAGCACCGCACAGCGACGAACACGCCACCTCTTTACCGTCGTTCTTCCCGCCACTTGTTCTCATCCCCTGAATCAAGGATAATTCGCGCTCCTTCGGTGCAAACCGAATGCGCGTGATGCCCCGATGGCGGAATCGGTAGACGCAGCGGATTCAAAATCCGCCGCCGCAAGGCGTGCCAGTTCGACTCTGGCTCGGGGCACCAGAATTTTCTAGATACCTAAAATTACAGCGCTGCCGAAATGCCGTCCTGCGGCAATCTCCCGCCCCTCCCCCGTACCGCGTTACCCCACATCGAAACTGGCGGGGAAAATTCCGTATGCTGACCCTTGACGACTTCGACTTCGACCTGCCGGCCGAATTGATCGCCCAACACCCTTCCAGTCAACGCACGGACAGCCGTCTGCTCCATGTCGAGGCCAATGCGCTGCACGACCTGCGCTTCGGTGATCTGCTGCAATGCATTTTGCCCGGCGACCTGCTGGTATTCAACGACGCCCGCGTCATCAAAGCGCGACTGTACGGCCGCAAGTCCAGCGGCGGACACATTGAGGTCATGATTGAACGGATCATCGATCCTCACCATGCTATCGCCCAGATCCGCGCCAGCAAAGCGCCCCGGCCAGGCAGTCTGATCGAGCTGGAAAACACCTTCACCATGACCGTGCTCGGGCGTGCCGGCCGACACGGCGAATTCTTCGAACTCCGCCTGAGGGAACAGGGCGACTTGTACACACTGACCGAACGCCACGGCCATTTACCGTTACCGCCCTATATTACCCATACGGCCGCAGCCGAGGACGAAACCCGCTACCAGACGGTTTACGCCCGCCACGCCGGCGCGGTGGCAGCGCCCACTGCCGGCCTGCATTTCGACACAGCGCTACTTGCCGCATTCGAACGCAGAAACGTCGCGCTTGCTTATCTCACCCTGTATGTGGGCGCCGGTACCTTCCAGCCTGTACGCGTACACAACATTGCCGAACACCGCATGCACTCGGAGCGCTTTGAACTGCCGCAAACCACCGTCGATGCCATCGCCCATACCCAGGCAAATGGCGGTCGTATCGTCGCCGTCGGCACGACCAGTCTGCGTGCGCTGGAAGCGGCCGCACAAGGCAACTCACCGTGCGGAACCCTGCGCGCTGGCGCGGCCGAAACCGATATTTTCATCACGCCCGGTTACCGTTTTCGCGTCGTCGACCGGCTCATCACCAACTTTCACCTGCCCAAATCAACGCTGTTGATGCTCGTCTCAGCCTTCGCCGGGCAGGAAGTCATCCGTACCGCCTATGCACACGCCATTGCCAGACGCTACCGCTTCTTCAGCTATGGCGACGCCATGCTTTTAGAGCGGCAGTAAAGGACGCAACCATGCAGTTTGAACTCCTTGCTCACGACGGCGCCGCCCGCCGCGGCCGCCTGACGCTGGCTCACGGCGTTATCGAAACCCCCGTGTTTATGCCTGTCGGCACATACGGCACGGTCAAGGCGGTCACGCCGCACGATCTGGCCGGCATCGGCGCACAAATCTGTCTCGGCAACACCTTCCACCTGTGGTTGCGCCCCGGACTCGAAACGATTGCCCTGCACGGCGGCCTGCACCGCTTCATGGGCTGGGACAAACCCATTTTGACCGACTCCGGCGGCTTTCAGGTTTTTTCGCTCGGCGCATTGCGCAAAATCAGTGAAGAAGGCGTCCGCTTCGCTTCACCGATCGACGGCAGTCCGCGTTTTCTGACGCCGGAAGAATCAATGCGCATCCAGCATACGCTCAATTCAGACATCGTCATGATTTTTGACGAATGCACGCCTTATCCGGCGGATTTCGACACCGCCGCGCAGTCGATACGCCTGTCGCTGCGCTGGGCGCAGCGCTCGCGCGAGATGTACGATCGCCTGTGCAACCCTAACGCCCTCTTCGGCATCGTCCAGGGCGGTATGTACGAAACGCTGCGCGACGAATCGCTGTCCGGCCTGACCGACATCGGGTTTGACGGCTTTGCCATCGGCGGCCTCTCCGTTGGCGAGCCCAAAGAAGAAATGGCGCGCATCCTGGCGCATACCACACCGCGCCTGCCGCAGGAAAAACCACGTTACCTGATGGGCGTCGGCACGCCGGAAGACCTGGTACATGGCGTACAAACCGGCATCGACATGTTCGACTGCGTCATGCCAACGCGCAACGCCCGCAACGGCCACTTGTTCACCCGCCACGGCGACATCCGCATCAAAAATGCGCAGTACAAAAACGACCTGCGCCCGCTCGACGAGAGCTGCGACTGCTACACCTGCCGTCACTTCTCCCGCGCCTACCTGCATCACCTGTTCCGCGTCGGCGAGATCCTCGGCGCCCAGCTCAATACCCTCCACAACCTGCGCTACTACCAGACGCTCATGAGCGAATTGCGCACGGCGATCGCAGAGGGCAGCCTGGAGGCCTTTACCCGGCGTTTCCGCGCCGGGCGCGCGCAGCAGGGTGATATAATCCGCTGATTATTTTTTTGACCTTTTCAGGAGATTACCGTGCTGATCAGCTCCGCTTATGCCCAAGCCCAGGCTGCCGCACAGCCAGGCGGCGGTTTTGAACAGATTTTCCTCATAATTCTGATGTGCGCCGGCATGTATTTTTTCTTCGTTCGCCCGCAGAACAAGAAGGCCAAGGAACACAAAACAATGGTCGAAGGGCTGGCGAAGGGCGATGAAGTCATCATGCAAAGTGGTATGGCCGGCCGCATCGCCAAGGTCAGTGATGACCTCATCACCGTCACGATCGCCGAGAACGTTGACGTGCTCTTCAAGAAAGAGGCCGTCGCCATCGTTCTGCCCAAAGGAACCCTGGAAAAACCGGGAACAGCGGGCACGCCGAAAAATACCTAAACACCCCGCCCGCTTTCAATTCCACCGCGCCGCATCGCCCAGCCGCCTGATCTATTGCCCTTTTTCGCCCCATGAACCGCTACCCGCTCTGGAAATACATTCTTATCGCCATTGCCCTGCTGCTGGGCTTCATCTACACCCTGCCGAATTTTTTTGGCGAATCGCCCGCCGTACAAGTCTCCAGCGCCAAGGCCACGATCAAGACCGATGGCAAGACGCTCGAACGCGCCGAGGCTGCGCTTAAGGCCGCCTCGATTGCGCACGACGGCACCTTCCTCGACACGGTCGGCGTCAAGGTGCGCTTCAAGGATACCGACACCCAGCTCAAAGCCAAGGATATCCTCGAAAAAGAATTCAACCCGGACGCCGCCGATCCGGAATACGTCGTTGCCCTCAACCTGCTCTCCAGCTCGCCGCAATGGCTGACCCGCCTGCACGCCCTGCCCATGTACCTGGGGCTTGACCTGCGCGGCGGCGTGCACTTTCTGCTCCAGGTCGACATGAAAGGCGCGCTCTCCAAACGCCTCGACTCGCTGGCCGCCGACCTGCGCAGCCAGATGCGTGACAAAAACATCCGCCACAGCGGCATCAACCGCGAAGGAGAACGCATCAGCATCCGTTTCCGCGATGCCGAAACCCGCAACAAGGCGCGTACCTTGCTGGAAAACGACCAACCCAGCCTGGCGCTGACCGAACAGGGTGACGGCGACAACCTGCGCCTGGACGCTACGCTCAAACCGACGGCGCTGAAAGAAATCCAGGAATCGGCCATCCGCCAGAACATGGGCACGCTGCATAACCGGATCAACGAACTGGGCGTGGCCGAGCCGGTCATCACCCAGCAAGGCGCCGACCGCATCGTCGTTCAGCTGCCCGGCGTGCAGGACACCGCCAAAGCCAAAGACATTCTTGGCCGCACGGCAACGCTGGAAATTCGCATGGTTGACGACACGCCGGGCGCGCTCGAAGCGGCGCTTACCGGACAGGTGCCGTTCGGCACCGAGCTGTACGTCGAGCGCGGCGGCCATCCGCTGCTGGTCAAGAAACAGGTTGTCCTGACCGGCGACCGTCTGACCGACGCCCAGGCCGGCTTCGACAACCAGACACAGGAACCGGCCGTGCATCTGACGCTGGATTCGGCCGGCGCGCGCATCTTCCGCGACATCACGCGCGAAAACGTCGGCAAACGGATGGCGATCCTGCTCATCGAAAAAGGCAAGGGCGAAGTCGTCACCGCGCCGGTTATCCGCACTGAAATCGGCGGCGGCCGCGTCCAGATTTCCGGCCGCATGAGCTCCAGCGAAGCAAGCGACGTCGCCCTGCTGCTGCGCGCCGGTTCGCTGGCCGCGCCGATGGAAATCGTCGAAGAACGCACCATCGGCCCCAGCCTCGGCGTCGAAAACATCCGCAAAGGTTTCCACTCCACGCTCTGGGGCTTTGTCGTCATCGCCGTTTTCATGATCGTGTACTACATGCTGTTCGGCCTCGTCTCGGTCATTGCTCTGAGCGCCAACCTGCTCTTCCTGGTCGCCCTGCTCTCCTTCCTGCAAGCGACGCTGACGCTGCCTGGCATCGCCGCCATCGCTCTGACGCTGGGCATGGCGATCGACTCCAACGTGCTGATCAACGAGCGCATCCGCGACGAGCTGCGGCAGGGGCTGACACCGCACGCCGCCATCTTCCAGGGCTACGACCGCGCTTTCAACACGATTCTCGACTCGAACATCACCACGCTGATCGCCGGTCTCGCGCTGCTCATTTTCGGTTCCGGGCCGGTACGCGGTTTTGCCGTCGTTCACTGCCTCGGCATCCTCACCTCGCTGTTTTCATCGATCACCGTTTCGCGCGCACTGGTCAACCTCATCTACGGCCGCCGCCGCAAAATCGAATCGCTGTCCATCGGGCAGGTCTGGAAACCCGATCACGACACCCGGACAACGGCAAAAACAGCAAAATAAGGATCGACGTTCATGGAATTTTTCCGCATCAAAAAAGATATTCCGTTCATGCACTATGCGCCGGTGTTCAACGTCATCTCACTGATCACCTTCATCCTGGCCGCATTCTTTCTCTTTCACCGCGGACTGCACCTTTCCGTCGAATTCACCGGCGGCACGCTCATCGAGGTCAGCTACGAACAGGCGGCCGATCTGGAAAAAATCCGCACCGGCATGACCCGCGCCGGCTACAATGACGTTGCCGTGCAAAATTTCGGCTCCAGCCGCGACGTCATGATCCGCCTGCCGCTCAAGGAAGAACAGAACTCCGCCAAGATGGGCGAAGAAGTCATGAAGACGCTGAATGCAGAAGCCCCCGGCGCGACCTTGCAGCGCGTCGAATTCGTCGGCCCGCAGGTCGGCCGCGAACTGGCCGAAAGCGGCGCCATGGCGCTCCTTGTCGTCGTCATCGGCATCGTCAGCTACCTGGCCTTTCGTTTCGAGTGGCGCTTCTCCGTGGCGGCGATCGTCGCCAACCTGCACGACATCATCATCATCCTGGGCTGTTTCGCCTTCTTCCAGTGGGAATTCTCGCTCTCCGTCCTGGCGGCCGTGCTCGCCGTGCTCGGCTACTCGGTCAATGAATCGGTTATCGTCTTTGACCGCGTGCGCGAAACCTTCACCAAGGTGCGCGGCCTGACGACGCCGCAAGCTATCAACCACGCCATCACCAGCACCATCTCGCGCACGGTCATCACCCACGGCAGCACGCAGGCGATGGTCCTGTCGATGTTCATTTTCGGCGGCGAAACCCTGCACAACTTCTCGCTGGCGCTGACCATCGGCATCTGCTTCGGCATTTACTCCTCGGTACTGGTCGCCAGTCCGCTGGCCATGTGGCTCGGCGTCAAGCGCGAGCACTTCATCAAGCCCAAAAAGGGCATTGAAGGCGCCAACTCGGAAGGCGCCGTCGTCTGAGCGGCGCCGGCAAGCGCCGTTCCTCACAAACGGCGGGGCCACCGCCCGCTGAGCTGGAGCTACCGCCGCCGCACCCCGGTTGGTCGGCGGCTAAACGCCCAAAAACCGCCCGCCGGAAGCCCGCGTCTTTTGGGCGTTTCAGACCGGGCAGCGCCGAAGCCCGCGTCCCTAGAGCATTTCAGGCGGGGTGTCTCCAAAACCCGCGTCAATCGCGCGTTTGCGGGCAGGTGCCCTGGGAACCCCTATTCCACGCGTGTTCCCGGCCTGCCTGGCTGGAGAAGCCCGTTTTACGCGGGCTAGAGGGGTGACGATGAGGCGAAAGGCGATGCGCCGAGCACGGCAGGCACTGGAGAAAATGCGCGAGAAGCGTTGAGTGCTCGCGGCAAACAGCCGCTAGATATAATGCACAGCACCTTCATTCGAACAACACCGTGAATCAAAGGGAGATCAAACGATGAAAAAGCTTTTACTGGGTGTCTGTCTGCTCCTCTCCGCCACGCTGGCGCTGGCGCAAATGCCCGAGGAAACATGGCAAGAGGTAAAGCAGGCGGCTTTGCAAGGGAATAGCGCACATGTCGAGCAATTGTTGCGCCCCTGGGCGGAACGTGGCGATGCCCGGGCGCAATACAACCTTGGCGTGATGTATTACGATGGCCGAGGCGTCGCGCAGGATTACACCAAAGCGCTCAAATGGTGGGAGAAAGCGGCTGCGCAGGGGGATGCCGATGCGCAATATAGCCTTGGCACGATGTATGACGCTGGCCAAGGCGTCGCGCAGGATTACGCCAAGGCACGAAAATGGTTCGAGAAAGCGGCTGCTCAGGGGTTTGCCCAGGCACAATACAACCTTGGCTTGATGTATTACCATGGTCAAGGTGTCGCCAAAGATTACGCTAAAGCGCGGGAATGGTGGGAAAAAGCGGCCGCTCAGGGAGATGCAATTGCACAATTCAACCTTGGCGTGATGTATCACGATGGTCATGGTGTCGTGCAGGATTACGCCAAGGCGCGGGAATGGTTGGAGAAAGCGGCTGCCCAAGGGCTAGCAGCAGCGCAATACAACCTTGGCGTGATGTATCGCGATGGTCAAAGCGTTGCGCACGATTATGCCAAGGCGCGCGAATGGTGGGAAAAAGCGGCTGCGCAGGGGCATGCAGGGGCGCAGTACAACCTTGGTTTGATGTATTACGATGGTCACGGCGTCGCGCAGAATTACGCCAAAGCGCGGGAATGGTGGGAAAAAATGACCGCTCAGGGGAATGCGAGCGCGCAATACAACCTTGGCGTGATGTATCGCGATGGTCAAGGTGTTGTGCAGAATTATGTCAAGGCACGCGAATGGTTCGAGCAGGCGGCCGCTCAGGGGAATGCGGATGCGCAATATAACTTTGGCTTGATGTATCACGATGGTCGAGGCGTCGCGCGGGATTACGCCAAGGCGCGCGAATGGTTCGAGAAAGCCGCCGCTCAGGGGGATGTGGATGCGCAATATAACCTTGGCGTGATGTATCGCGATGGTCAAGGCGGTGCGCAGGACTCCGCCAAGGCGCGGGAATGGCTCGAGAAAGCGGCAGCGCAGGGGGATGCCAAAGCACAATATAACCTTGGCCTGATGTATTACCATGGTCAAGGCGTCGCCAAGGATTTGCTCAAAGCGCGCGAATGGTATGAGCAGGCGGCTGCGCAGACAGAAAATGCTGAAGTGGTGCGCAAAGCGCGGCAGATCCTGGAGCAAATACGTCAAGTGCGTTGAGTGCGCGGCGGGTTGAACGCCCGCAGTAATTGGCCACAACGACCGGCCGCAAGCCTGCGTCTTTTGGGCGTTTCAGACATGGCAGCGCCGGAGCCCACGTCTTTTGGGCATTTCAGACGGAGAAGCTCTGGAACCCCCGTCAATAGGGCGTTTGCGGGTAGGCACCCTGGAAACCCTTATTCTACGCGGACTCCCGGCCTGCCTGCCTGGAGAAGCCCGTTTTACGCTGGCTAGAGGGGTGACGATAAAGCGAAATGCGGAGCGCCAAGCACGGCAGACGCTGAAGCCAATGCGCTAAGGGGGTTGAGAGAGTGCAGTGGCTGACAGCTGCGGGCTGAACGCCTACAGTGACTGGCCGCAACGACTGCCCGCTAGCCCACGTCCAGTGGGCATTTCATCCATACGCCCGCTGCCTGTACCTGCTGCGCCAGCGCATATTCCTGAAGCACTGGGTCGCACTCACCACAAGGCCGCTGCCTGCCCGCTAAGCTGGAAACACCACCTCCGCACCCCGTTTGATCGACAGCTAAACACCCAAAGACCACCTGCCGGAACCCCGCGTCTTTTGGGCGTTTCCGGAGTACCTACCCGCTAACCCGCGTCAATTAGGCGTTTCCGGAGTGCCTGCCCGCTAAGCCGCGTCCAGTGGGCGTTTCAGCCATGCGGCTGTCGCTACCCTATCACCAGCCCTGCCGGCTATTTTCTCATTGCACGCTGTGTTCCGGCCCAGCCGTCTGCGCAACGCGCCGGGCAGGCGCGGATCAGGCCAGCCAGATCAGCGTCGCCATACGCCCGGTGACGCCGTCGCGCCGGTAGGAGAAAAACCGCTCGGCGTCGCTGACGGTACACAGCCCGCCGCCATAAATGCGCCGCACGCCCAGGCGCATCAGACGCTGGCGGGCCAGGCCGTAAATATCGGCCAGATATTTGCGGGCATGTGGGGCATGCGGGCATGCGGGCGCTTCGCCTGAAGGCTGCGTGCCGGACGCCGCATTCGCCTCGCCGGTAGAAGCGGACATTGCGGCGCTGGCTAAATTTCTGACCGCTCTTTCGGCGTCCCGCTCGCCTTCTCCGGCAACGGCGATGGGCTGGAAAGCCACATCCGCTGTGGCATCCGCCGCGACAAAGGCGGCCCGTACTTCCGCGCCCACTTCAAAGGCCTGCGGCCCGATCGCCGGCCCCAGCCAGGCGAGCAGCGCATCGCCCGGCGCATTCATCGCCGCGACAGCCGCTTCCAGCACGCCGCCGAGCAGCCCGCGGAAGAAGACCTCCTCGCCGAGGGGCCGGAGCACGGCCCCCACTGCGGCCCCCACCGAGGTGAGCCGGGCGATGGACACCCCGGACATCGCCAGCACCTCGTCGGGGATGAGGGCGATGGACAGCCACCCCACCAGCAGCAGCGGGGGCAGGACGAGCAGCGCCAGACGGTAGTGCGAGGCGGAGCCCACGGTGTGGCCCAGACGCTCGAACGCGGCGTGG
>ERZ773073.1436-NODE-1436-length-11286-cov-26.738848_pt1 | contig 11286 bp, 10 predicted proteins | sample MGYA00580616_ERZ773073 | MGnify/ENA primary metagenome ERZ773073 (study PRJEB29015, sample SAMEA2737960) | human oral metagenome | biome: human oral; feature: human-associated habitat; material: dental | place: China | collected 2131 ...
CGCTTGGAGGGAGAGCAAAAGTATCTCTTTTCACCAAACCGCGGAGTCATGCGCCCTGCAAGCCGTTTGCCCTCTCCGGTCATGGACTTTCGTTTGTTTCACGCAGCCGTTCCACAACATCGCCATTCACACATTCTCTTGCACGACGATTCAGGAAAACTTTGCTGAGCAGAGGTTTCAAAACAGGTTGCGTAGAAACAAACGACTGCACCATTCATCGCAAAGCATATACCGTAAGATCATTTACCGGAGTAATTTATTACAATGCAAATGATTTACGACTAATTACCGGAGTAATTCTTCGCAATGCAACTGCATTACGACTAATTACCGCGGTAATTTGTCGTAATGCAGATGGCTTACGGCTACTTACCGAAGTAATTTATTGCAAAGCAAACGCTTTGCGAATAATTACCGCAGTAATTTATCACAATGCAACTGCTTCACGAATAATTACCGCAGTAATTTGTCGTAATGCAGATGATTTGCGGCTACTTACCGAAGTAATTTATTGCAAGGCAAACGCTTTGCGAATAATTACCGAAGTAATTTGTCGCAAGGCAAATGATTTACGATGATTTACCGGAGTAATTTGTTGCAAGGCAAACGCTTTGCAAATACTTACCTAAGTAATTTGTTGCAAGGCAAATGATTTGCGATAATTTATCAGAGTAATTCTTCGCGATGCAAGTGATTTACGATGATTTACACCCGCCGAAATGGGGGAACAAGGTGGATCTTAATGGAAGAGCGCTGCGAATCGTTTCTCTACATCATGCGCCAACGATTCGACGGAGACGTGGAGTTCTCCGGCAATGCGCTCGTAAACTTCGACGATCGGAGTAAGACTATCGTCCGTTTCGACGAACAATCGGCGCCGGTCCCAAGTCGTCCGCAAGGCGTCGGGACGGTGCAGGAGGCCGAAGGAGAGGCTGAGGCCAGCGTCAAGGAGTTGCGTGGCCAAGGGCGACTTGCCCCGAAAGCCGTGGACGATCCACGGGCTATCCGGACGAAGGCGTTTTCTGACATCGAGCAGTTCGCCCCAAGCACGTACACAATGGATGATCAGCGGTTTACGCAGCTCATCAGCCATCCTGACCTGCACCTCAAAGAGCTCGATTTGCAGCGACATCGGCGCCTCAGCCAACCGATCGAGGCCGGCCTCACCGATCATCACAACCTGCGGATGGGCGGCCCGGAGGCGCAACAGCGGAAGGCGATCCGCCGCAGCATGCCAGGGATGAATGCCCACCGCATAGCATCCCCCGGGCCGTGGCTCGAAGGGCTCACTGGCGTCGATGCTGACCACGGCGGGCGTGGCGAGGTCAGCGGGCGGACGATGGGTGTGAACGTCGTAAAGTCGCATGGGGAGCGGGATCAGGGCACGGGATCATAGCCGCTTCCGCCCCAAGGATGGCAGCGCAGAATGCGGCGAATGGCAAGCCACGATCCGCGTAAGGGGCCGTGACGGCGGAGGGCCTGGATGGCGTATTCGGAGCAGGTGGGGGTGTAGCGGCAGCTGGGCGGCGTCAGCGGGGAGATGCAGCTGCGGTAGAAGTAGATGGGCAGGAGGAGGAGGCCGGTGAGGAGACGGCGAATCATGTCGTTTTTTGTAGGATCTGGCTGACGGCTTTGTGCATCGCTTTTTCGATGGCCGCATGTGTGGGCAGGTCATTGCCGACGTACATGAAGCCGATGTGCAGGCATCGACCATGAAGGGCGCAGCGTTCGGTCAAAGGCGTCTTGCGGGTGCGATAGGCTTCGCGGATGAGTCGCTTAATGCGGTTCCGATCGACGGCATGGCGCACGCGTCGTTTGGGAGCGCTGGCCAGGATGGCTACTCCGGGCGCGCGGTCCGTGGCTGGCTCCGAGCAGTAGACGACCCTAAGGGGATATGCAATGAACGACTGCCCGCTAGCGAACAGTCGTTCAAGATCTCTTTTCAGATAAAGTCGCTCCCTTTTGGGGAGTTGATTTTTCGTCTCGCCCGTTGTCATTCGTCGTTTTGCGGGCCGTCGTTTTCCAATTGCTTCTTTAAGTATTGCTCCAGTGCGGCGGTCATGGAGGGCGCTTCGGGCGTAGGCGCTTCGATGTCAAGACGGAGCCCTGCCTCAAGGGCCGCTTTGGCAGTGGTGGCGCCGAAGCATCCGATACGGATGTCGTCCTGCTTAAATTGTGGGAAGTTCTTCATCAACGATGAGATGCCGGACGGGCTAAAGAAGACAAGCATATCGTAGTCAAACGATTCGTCTTTCGAGAACTCGCTGCAGACGGTGCGATACATGATGGCTGTCTTGCACGGGATCTTCTTTTCCGTAAGTGCCTCAGAGATGTCGTCTTTATGGATATCGGAGGCGGGGAGTAAGTACTTTTCTTTCGGATGCTTCACGATGAGGTTAATCAGATCGTCCGTTTTACCAGTGGCTCCGAAGAAGATCTTGCGCTTTCGGTAGACGGTGTATTTCTGCAGATAGACGGCAATGGCTTCTGTCATGCAGAAGTATTTCATCGCTTCGGGAACAACGATGCGTAATTCTTTGCACAGGTGAAAAAAATGGTCAACAGCCGTGCGGGCCGTAAAGATGACTGCACTGTAATCTGGTATAACGATGCGTTGCTTTCTGAACTCTTTAGCCGTCAAGGCCTCAACCTTGATGAAGGGGCGAAAGTCAATATCCACGCCATATCGTTCCGCGATGTCGAAATACGGTGATTTCCCGGTCTCCGGTTTCGGTTGCGATACCAGCAGTTTTTTTATACTCAATGCCATAAAGAACTTATATCCGTTAATTGAAGTGTGTATCTCAACCCCTCGTAAGCCAAGAATAAGGGGATGATTTCTTGGGCGCAAAGGTAAGAACATAAAAACAATATGCCCGTCCGCCGGTTGTAAAATATGCGGATAGTGATATATATCAACAAGATACGATAGAGCGCATAAAGCAAAAGGAAAGCGGCAGCGACATAATGAGGATAACGACTATCGAAGAAGAGCCAGAGAATGGGCACGTAGAGCGTGCATCCCCAAATGCCCGTTAGAGCTTGATAACGATTATCCCACATGGCGTATCGTTCGCCTGCGTCGAAAGCATGACCGTAAAGGAAGTAGATGATGCGCTTGAGGAGGTAGTAAAGCCAAACGGCTGCGAAGATGAGTCCGAGAGGCAGCAACACCGAGCGGAGATCGTCGGTGGGCATGGGGTAGTAGTGGCCAGCCAAGAGATAGAAGAAGAGTGCGCAGAGGGAGAGCATCTGCAACTTCATGAATCCACGAAAGAAGAGGTCGCTCTTGACGGGACGATCGAAAAGGTTGTCGCGCACCTTGACGGAAAGGAGATCCTTGGCCATCTTCCGGAGCAGGAAGGCATGGGAATGGAAGACGGCGGCAAAAAGCGATATTTCAATGAGCAGGATGACGGGGATGACGTCATTCAAATAGGATCCGTCGGCCAGACGGAGGCCGATGTATCCCTCAAAAAGCCCGTTGTCCATTGTGCATTCTTTTCTGTTGGAGATTCATATATACGATGTACGCTTTGTATTGGGGGCGCGAATGTAGAGAGAGTTTGGAAAGTGGCACGTCTATATGGCTCTGCCAGACGTCTGTGCGGCGATAGAAGGTCATTCGCGCCCATCACACGTAGATGGATTTTCGGCAAGATCCGCTTAACGGGGAATAAATGCGCATGAATTTGGGCGTTTAGCAGGCGTGTTTATCTTTGCGGCCCGGAAACGAAAGGAAATATGATCCGTTTAGTGAGTACAATAACGATGTGTGGGTGGTGGTGGCGCCCGATGATGTTCCAATACTGTCGTGAGATTGGGAGCACACCCGCATGTCCATAAGTCACAAACGATCCGATTGACAATAGAGACAATGAATGGAGGCTCTGTCGCACACGACTTGCGGCAGGGCCTCTTTTGTTTTCAGGGAGTAATCTGTGCTCTGGATGCGCCCCCCGAAAAAGAACGATGACATAAACCCCAAAAGAATGGAAGGACAAGACAACAATTACCGGGTCAGCCCGGAAGGATACTACGGAGCGTTTGGCGGCGCGTACGTGCCAGAGATCCTGCACCGATGCGTGGAGGAGCTGCGCGAGAGTTACCTGCGCGTGATCGAGAGTGAAGCGTTCATGCAGGAGTTCAGCACACTGCTGCGCGACTATGCGGGTCGGCCGTCGCCACTTTACCACGCGGCACGCATGTCGGAACGCTACGGATGCCGACTCTACCTCAAGCGGGAAGACCTGAACCACACGGGCTCGCACAAGATCAACAATGCACTGGGACAGGTGCTGCTGGCACGACATATGGGTCGGCGGAGGGTGATCGCTGAGACGGGCGCGGGACAGCACGGTGTGGCCGTGGCTACCGTCTGCGCACTGATGGGCATGGAGTGCATGATCTACATGGGGCGGACGGATACGGAGCGTCAGCGGGCGAACGTGGAGAAGATCCGTATGCTGGGCGGGGAGGTGACGCCGGTGGAGTCGGGCAACATGACGCTGAAGGACGCCACGAACGAGGCGATACGAGACTGGTGCCGTCACCCGTCGGACACGTACTACGTGATCGGCTCGACGGTCGGGCCGCACCCCTACCCGGACCTGGTGGCACGACTGCAATCGGTGATCGGGCGTGAGATTCGCTGGCAGCTGCAGGAGCAGGAGGGCCGCGACAGGCCAGACTGCCTCATGGCGTGCGTCGGCGGAGGGAGCAACGCGGCGGGGACGATCTATCCGTTCGTGGACGATGAGCGGGTGCGGATCGTATTGGCCGAGGCTGCGGGCTGCGGCGTGGAGAGTGGACGGAGTGCGGCGACGCTTCACCTGGGTCTGCCGGGCATCATCCACGGCGCACGGACGCTGGTCATGCAGGACGATGACGGACAGATCGAGGAGCCTTATTCGATCTCCGCGGGGCTGGACTATCCGGGCATCGGACCGATGCACGCCGATCTCTTTGCCCGCGGACGGGCGGAGGTGGTGGCCGTGACGGATCGGGAGGCGGTGGAGGCGGCTTACGAGCTGACGCGGCTGGAGGGGATCATCCCGGCGCTGGAATCTGCGCACGCGCTGGGGGCGCTCCAGAAGCAACGTTTCCGACCGGACGAGCTCGTGGTGCTGACTGTCTCTGGACGGGGGGACAAGGATATGGAGACGTATCTCTCTGCGAAGCATTAACGGCCTCTTCTTTTCTTGCCTTGATGCAAGAAAAGAAGCAAAAGAAAATCAAGGCGTCAGGGACGCCGGCCTTCTTTGCCGGGTACTTGGTGGGAGCGGCTGACCTACATGTCTGCCCGCTTGATCCCAAACAGAGACGCCGGCTGTCCTTGCCGGGTACCTCTAATCTTTGACTCATTAATAATTGATCCACATCGTATGGAAACCTATAACTACATAACTCATAGCAAACGGATCCCGGGTGATATGCATACGCCGGTGAGCCTATACCTCAAGTTACGCGACCTCTATCCGCAATCGGTGCTGATGGAGAGCTCGGATTATCACGCGGGCGAGAACTCGCGTTCGTTTATTGCGCTCTGTCCGCTGGCGAGCATCGCCATCAACCGCGGCACGGCCACGGTGACACTGCCCGACGGCGCCAGCGAGGAGCACACGCTGCCCGACCGTCCCGAGGCCGTGACCGATGCCTTGCGCGACTTCATGAACCGCTTCCACGTCTCGGGCGACGACCGCCGGGTGTGCGGCCTCTATGGCTACACCACCTTCAACGCCGTCCGTTACTTCGAGCGCATCCCCGTCCGCGAGAGCCGCGAGGAGCGCAACGATGCCCCGGACATCTACTACATCCTCTACCGCTACGTCATCGTCATCAACCCCTTCCGCAGCGAGCTGCGACTCGTGGAGCTTAGGGCCGACGGCAAGGCGAGCGGGCTGCCGGCGCTGGAGGCGGCCATCGACAACCGCAACTATGCCACCTACGCTTTCGCCCGACGTGGCCCGGCGGTGAGCACCCTCACCGACGAGGAGCTGCGCGCCAATGTGCGCCGCGGCATCGCCCACTGCATGCGGGGCGACGTCTTCCAGATCGTCCTCTCGCGCCGCTTCATCCAGCCTTTCGACGGCGACGACTTCCCCGTCTATCGCGCCCTGCGCCGCATCAACCCCTCGCCCTACCTCTTCTATTTCGACTTCGGCGGCTACCGCATCTTCGGCTCATCGCCCGAGACGCACTGCAAGATTGAGGGCCAACGCGCCTTCATCGACCCCATCGCCGGCACCACCCGACGCACGGGCGACGCCCCGACCGACCGCCGCCTGACGGAGGCGCTCCTGAACGACCCGAAGGAGAACGCGGAGCATGTCATGCTGGTCGACTTGGCCCGTAACGACCTCTCTCGCAACTGCCACGACGTGCGCGTGGTCTTCTACAAAGAGCCGCAGTATTACAGCCACGTCATCCACCTGGCCAGCCGCGTGGAGGGCACCCTCAACGCCGGGGTAGACCCGCTCCGGGCCTTCGCCGACACCTTCCCCGCGGGCACACTCAGCGGGGCGCCCAAGGTGCGCGCCATGCAGCTCATCAGCCAGATCGAGCCGCACAACCGCGGCGCCTATGGGGGCACGATCGGCTTCATTGGCCTGGATGGCGACATGACGCAGGCCATCACCATCCGCACCTTTGTCAGCCGCAACAACGAGCTTTGGTATCAGGCCGGATGCGGCGTCGTGTCCGACAGCAGCGACGAGGGCGAGCTGCAAGAGGTAAACAACAAGCTGGCCGCCCTCCGCCGCGCCATCGAGGAGGCGGAGGAGCAATCCGCCGCACTCGGATAGCTCTTTCCACGCGGAAATTCATCCACCCGAGGGTTGGTGAAGGTGTTTCTCCGAAGAAATTCGGCCAACGACCTTCGGTTGAAGGAATTTCTTTGAGTAATTTTTACCGTTGACTGGTCGTCGGTGAAAATTACTCAAGGAAATTCGGCCAACGGCCCTCGGTTGAAGGAATTTCCTCGAGAATTTTTGCCATTGACTGGTCGTCGGTGAAAAATCCTCAAGGAAACACCCTCACCAGCCCTCCATTGGGGCCATTGTCGTACGACAATTCGTTCAACCGAGGGTGATTGGGGCCGTTGTCGCGAAACATCGTGTCCACGGGCCCCCATGTTTAGTTTTTCGTTTTTAGTTTTCCCCATCCCCCTTTTATGAAGATCCTCCTTTTAGACAACTACGACTCCTTCACCTACAACCTCGTGCACGCCTTGCACGACGCTGGGGCGCAGGACGTCACCGTGGTCCGCAACGACCGCATCGACCTCGACGCCGTCGCGGCGTTCGACAAGATCATCCTCTCGCCCGGCCCCGGCATCCCCGAAGAGGCCGGCCTACTCCTGCCGCTCATCCGGCGTTATGCCCCGTCGAAGCCCATCCTGGGCGTCTGCCTCGGCCATCAAGCCATCGGGCAAGTGTTCGGGGCACGCCTCGAGAACCTCTCCGACGTCTTTCACGGCGTCCAGACGCCCATCCGACTCACCGCCACCGACGAGCCCCTCTTTGCCGGCCTCACGGGCGAGTTCACCGCCGGGCGCTACCACTCGTGGGTCGTCAGCCGCGAAGGCTTCCCCGACGACACGCTCCAGGTGACAGCCGAAAGCCCCGACGGCTACATCATGGCCCTACGCCATCGCACCTACCCCGTGCACGGCATACAGTTCCACCCCGAATCCATCCTGACGCCCGTCGGAGAGAAGATCATCCGCAACTTTTTAGCCCAATGATTCGGCGAGGCCTGCCTCTCCTGCCGTGGTACACGTACCCGGCCCAACTTGGCCGGCGTCCCTGACGCCTCTTGCATCAAGGCAAGAAAAGAAGGTCCCCAATCCCCCCAACTACTCATCCTTATGAAAGATATCCTCAACAAGCTCACCGAGCACCGCTGCCTCAGCCGCGACGAGGCGCGCGCCATCCTGCAAGACATCGCGCAGGGGCGCTATAACGACGCCCAGACGGCGTCCCTCATCACCGTTTTCCTCATGCGCGACATCTCCGTGGACGAGCTTTGCGGCTTCCGCGACGCCCTCTTGGAGATGCGCCACCCCGTCGACCTCACGGACTATGCGCCCATCGACATCGTGGGCACCGGTGGCGACGGTCGCAACACGTTCAACATCTCCACCGCCGCCTCGTTCGTCGTAGCCGCCGCCGGACTGCCCGTGGCCAAGCATGGCAACTATGGCGCCACGTCGGTCAGCGGTGCCAGCAACGTCATCGAGCGTATGGGCGTGCGCTTCACGGCCGACGAGGGGGCACTGCGCCGCAGCATGGACGGTTGCCGCCTGGCCTACCTCCACGCCCCGCTCTTCAACCCCGCCATGAAAGCCGTCGCCCCCGTGCGCAAAGCCCTCGGCGTACGCACCTTCTTCAACATCCTCGGCCCGCTGGTCAATCCCGCCCTGCCCGCCGCGCAACTGTTGGGCGTCTACAACTTGGCCCTGCAACGGCTCTACACCTACACCTATCAGGCTGCCGGCACGACGCGCTTTGCCGTGGTCCACAGCTTGGATGGCTATGACGAGATCTCGCTCACGTCCGACTTCAAAGTGTCGGGCGCCGACGGCGAACAGATCTATCGCCCCGAGACGTTAGGCCTCGCGCGACTACGTCCGGAGGAGCTCTATGGCGGCGCGACACCCGACGAAGCCGCCGACATCTTCCGCCGCGTGCTCGAGAACCGTTCGACAGCCGCGCAGAAGCAAGCCGTCGTCGCCAATGCCGCCTTCGCCATCCGCCTCATGCGCCCCGACGCCACCCTGCCCGACTGCATCGCCGAAGCCACCGAGACCATCGACAGTGGCCGCGCCCTCCAAACCCTCAAGCGATTCATCGAACTCAATCAATAACCAAGTAAACAGGTCTCTCCTGCCAAACTTCCCCGGCCCCGGTGGGGCCTTGATCTTCTTTTGCTTCTTTTCTTCCATCAAGGGAAGAAAAGAAGGACATCAAGGCAAGAAGGGCAGCTGCGGCTGCCGGCGAATTTGGCCGGGTACCCATAACCATTGACCATTCAAATGCAAGACATCCTCTCCCAAATCATCGCCAACAAGCGCTTCGAGATCGACATCCGCAAGCGCATCATCCCCCAGGAACAGTTCGAAGAAGCCCTGCTCGACGGCATGCCACGGCCGACGCACTCCATGCGGCGCGCCCTGGCCGAATCGCCCACGGGCATCATCGCCGAGTTCAAACGCCGATCGCCGTCGAAAGGCTGGATCGCCCGCGAGGCCGACCCGGCCGACGTCGTGCCCGACTATGCCCGCGCAGGCGCCGCCGCCCTCTCCGTGCTCACGGACGAGAAGTTCTTCGGCGGCACCGTCCGCGACCTCCGCGCCGTCCGTCCGCTGACCGACCTGCCCATCCTCCGCAAAGACTTCATCATCGACGCCTATCAGCTCTATGAGGCGCGTATCATCGGCGCCGACGCCGTGCTGCTCATCGCCGCCGCGCTCTCGCCCGACCAATGTCGCGAGCTGGCCGACGTGGCGCATCGGCTCGGGCTGGAGGTGCTCCTGGAGCTGCATACGGCCGACGAGCTGCGGCACATCTGCCCCGAGGTGGATATGATCGGCATCAACAACCGCCACCTCGGCAGCTTCTCCACCGACCCCGAACACTCGCTGCGCATGGCCGGACTGCTGCCCGCGGGCGACGACGTCGTGCGCATCTCGGAGAGTGGCCTTTCGGATCCGGCCACCATTCACCGACTGCGCCGTGCGGGCTATCGTGGCTTCCTCATCGGCGAGACGTTCATGCGCACCAGCCGCCCGGGCGAGGCGCTCGCTCACTTCCTCCGCGACGTGGAGGCGCAAGACGCGGAGGCCACGGCATGATCGGCGGCCGACTGATCAAGGTCTGCGGACTGCGTGCGGCGGACAATGTGCGCGCAGTGGCGGCGCTGCCCGGCGTCGATCTGGTGGGCTTCATCTTCCACCCCGCATCGCCGCGCTGCGTGACGGCTGTGCCGGACGTGCCGCTGCCTGATGGTGTGCGTCGCGTGGGCGTCTTTGTCGACGTTCCCGCGGAGCAGATCGTGGCCACGGCCCATCGCTACAGCCTGCACCTCGTGCAGCTGCACGGCCACGAGTCGCCCGACATGTGTCGCCGCCTGGCCGACGTGGGGCTGGGCGTCATCAAGGCCTTCCCCGCCACACCCGAGGCGGTGCGCAACGACACGACGCGCTACGCCACGTCCGGCTGCCGACTCTTCCTCTTCGACACCCCCACGGCTGCGCATGGTGGCTCAGGGCGCACGTTCGACTGGCACGTGTTGCAGGATTACGTCGGCCAGACGCCCTTCCTGCTCGGTGGCGGACTGGGACCCGATGCCCTCGACGCCCTCAGCCGCTTCACCCATCCCCGCTTGGCCGGCTACGACCTCAACAGTCGCTTCGAACGGTGCCCCGCCGAGAAAGACGTCGAGGCCCTGCACACGTTCCTGCAAATGATGCACGTACCGGTGATGATCGTCGTCAGGTTCGAGTCGAAGATAGCGCTAAAGGCATTGCCATACCCGTCAGCGATAGCACGAGTCATGCCCTTGCCCTGGCGAAGCTCTTCCTTGATACGTTCGTTGATCAGGACGTTAGCGTCGACAGCCATACCGAGTGTGAGGACAAGCCCCGCGATACCCGACAGGGTAAGTACGGCATTGAACGAAGCGAGAATACCGAGGGTGAAGAAACTGTTGACGATAAGCGCCAGGTTAGCGATCATCCCTGGGATGAATCCGTATGCCAGGCACATGTAGATCATCAAGAGAACGAGGGCGATGGCGAAGGAAATGATCCCAGCCTGAATGAATGCCTTCCCGAGGGTAGGCCCGACGACGTTCTCCTGTTCGATGACGACACTCGTCTCCATCTTCCCTGAGTTAAGGACGTTGGCAAGGTCGTTTGCTTCTTCGATGGTGAAGTTCCCCGTGATGGACGAATTCCCGCCTGTGATCTCGTTGTTTACATTAGGAGCGGAGTAGACGACGCCGTCGAGGACGATGGCGATGGAGCGTCCAATGCTCTCCTTGGTAAGACGGGCCCAGATCTGAGCGCCCTCCTGATTCATCGACATGGAGACCTGAGGCTCTGCGCTACCGATACGATTGTGGTCGACATCGGCCTTAGCGGAGGTGACGACATCACCCGACAGGTCCGGCTTCATGGAGCGATTCGTACGGATAGCATAGAGCTCGTAGATGCTCGTGAGCTTACGCGTCTGTGGATCCTGGATGGGCTTAGCACCCCAGAGGAGGGTGAGGTCTTCGGGCAGG
>ERZ773073.1439-NODE-1439-length-11276-cov-6.642902_pt1 | contig 11276 bp, 9 predicted proteins | sample MGYA00580616_ERZ773073 | MGnify/ENA primary metagenome ERZ773073 (study PRJEB29015, sample SAMEA2737960) | human oral metagenome | biome: human oral; feature: human-associated habitat; material: dental | place: China | collected 2131 ...
CGCCGCCAGCGCCGCCCACGCGGCCCCGGCGGCGAGCAGGGCCACGGCGACGGCCGCGCGGCGGCTGTGCGTACCCTCCATGAGGACCTCCCCTCAGCCGACGCTGCCTGGATTTGACTCGTGGCTCAGCTCGCCTGCGGGAATGATCCCATTTCTGCCGATGTCGAACACATGCCACACGGTCCCCGCGCCCTTGTCCCTGGGAACGTAATACGTTGCCATAAGACCATTGCCACTGTAGACCCTAACGAAAGCTCCCGATAGGGAGAGCTCCCTCGAGTCTGGTCTACTTCGATTGCTGTAGTCGTGAACAAAATATCCTATCAGCTCGTTCTCGCCCAGCGAGGCCACATCCACGGTCATTGTCACGGTCTCTGGCCCAAACGATGTCGTGTCATCGAGGTCCAGCCTCGCCGATATCCTACCCCCATCCACGGAATCCGACTTGTGGTAGTAACAGACGTGCAACCTCTTCTCGCCCCCCGAGCGAAGTGTCAGGTGCGAGTCAAGATCTCGTGGGGTATCCCCCCACGTAAGGATGATGCGATACTCATCTTGGGGCAGGGTCGGGGACAGCGCCATAGACGTCACATCGTCACTAGTAGTCGCGACGACGTTGTAGCGCCCCGTCACATAGCCGTCCTTTGAAACCTCGACGGTGTAAGAACCTGGCGTTATGGACAAATCGAATGTGCCGTCCTCTCTCGTAGTCGCCGACTTCTCGTCGCCAAGCAGACCCGTGGCGTACGCCCCAGTTGCATTGTCCCAACCTGGTCTAGCTTTGACCGTAGCTCCAGAAATGGTAGAGCCACTGAGCGCGTCGATCACCCGGCCCTTCACCGAGTAGAAAAAAGAGAAGAAACCCCCAAAGGGAGGCTCCTCCCACTTGCCGAGGACGAACGTCCCCCTATTCACCGTCTTGTCAGGTTCTACCACGACGTCATGCGCGCAGATCGGAAGGTATTCCTCTGCTCTCAGAATGAGGTCGTAGGTTCCCTGCGGTAGCTCCTGCGCAAAGTTCCCATCAGAATCCGTCTCGAAGCCGATGCTGTAGCCATCAAGATTATGCTCTCCCGTGCTCTTCCTTATCGCTACGATACTCGCCTTCGACAGGGTTTTCGTAGTGCTTCCGTCGGCAGAGTCGTGACCCTCAACGGTACCGCAGAGTATTCCCGTGGGCCAAGTCACGTCGTTGAGGCCCGAGTCCTTGTACGCCCTTGCCTTGTCACAACAGACTGCCGCATCGGGCATCCAGTAGTCATGGCCTTCGCTGTTTACACTCCTTCCCTGTTCTTGTCCAGATTCGACGAGGGCCCCCTTGATCATGGATCCGTTAAGAGACGGTTTAGCTTGGTACATCAAAGCCGCAATACCCGAGATATACGGTGCCGCCATGCTTGTACCGTCCTTAAGGGCGTAACCTTGGACGTTGTCAAAGGCTGGAACCGTGCTTAGGATCTCGACTCCGGGAGCGCAGACATCCACTCTATCCCCAACACTGCTGAAGGATGCATACGCGTACGATACAGAAGACGTATCTGTGTCCCAGCTATGTTTTACTGCCCCGACAACAATGATACGTCTGGCCACATACTCGTCATCTATCGCATTTGGTATAGAGTTGTACTTAGCGAGGATCCCACCGCTATACCGCTGTTTTCCCGCATCAATCTGTTCATTACATATCCGATACCCATACGGGTGCTCGCTAGGGTCACCACCTTCTATCCCAACCAAAACCACATCTTCAAAATTTCCTGCAGCTGAAACTATAACGAAGTCATAGCCCGCAAGGAGCATCTTGTGGAAAAATTCTCCTAGGATAGTTGCGTGCGTCTGAATTTCTCGCTGCGCAACTACGTTTCCATGCGATGCTGCATACTGGGTTGGCAAGTCAAAGTCATACATGCTCACGTTGATGACCTTGACGTGGCTCCCTATCAGGCGTGCGTAGGCATATTTGTCGCCCATGGAAGTACGGAAGCTACCTTTCTGGTACGCGTATGCGTACAGCCTCGTATCCGTCGCCACGCCTGAGATGCCCACATCGTTGTTATGGCCTGCCGCGATGATCCCCGAGACGTGCGTCCCATGTGTGATACCCCTCCTCGTATCTTTGGTCCCATCATCCGTGATGTTGTCCACCACGTCGTCGAAGATGAGATCGGGGTGGTGCCCCTCGAAGCCCAAGTCGTAGACGCCGACCCTCACGGGGGCGAACTCCGCCTTGCGGTCCCAGGCAACAGGAACATTCAGGGCCTCGAGGCCCCAGTTGTCGCCGTCGACGTCTGCCCAGGAGTCCGCACGTAGCTTGAACACAGTATTCTTTTGTATCGGATCGCCGTAATACGCCGTCAGCGCATCATTGTACATCGTGTCGTTGGTCTTGGCGTCAGGGGCGGCTTCGTGGGCAAGGTTCAGGGTCGCCGCGCTGACGAAGGAGAGGCTGCGGAACCACGCGGCCGACCGCTCCAGCTCCTCAGGCGTCCTCTCCTCGGGAAACTCGAGCTGGTAGTCATCGGTAAGTGCGATGAGCCCAACGACCTCAGCCCCGAGCTCTCGCGCCGCCGCCTCAACGGGCGCCCTGCCGGTGCCCGGGTAGGCGCTCACGAGCAGCTGGCGCTTCACGTAGCGCAGGCCCGTGGCCCCGTCGGTGGCGATGTCGCCCTCCTCGGGCGCCTTGTAGTGTGCCTCACCTATGTCCTCGAGAGGTTCCCTCTCACGCTCGGGCGGACGCACCGCAGCTCCGGCTACATGACGGGTGAGAGAGACACCCGTAAGTGAGCAACCACTCGGCCCCGTGGCAGAGAAGCCAAACGAGACACTGCCGTGCGGGGCTATATTCTGGCTGTAGCCGGGGTTCCTAACAACGTAGCGGCCGCCGTCGTGCGACGTGACCGTGGCGCCCCATATGTCAGCGATCTCGTTTTCGAGCTCGAAGGCCAAGGACCAGTCCCTCAGCTCGACGTCGGTCTTGTTCTCTATGGTGACACTGCAGGTACGCCCCGAGCCCCAGTCGCTGTCAACTCTGAAGTCCACGGAGTAGTCCCCCTCGGGGACTCCCTCCTCGGCGCCGGGCATGCGGCACGACGCTGGGAAGCCAGGGAAGGTCGAGGAGCCGCACATGCCAAACTCCACGCTGCTGCCCGTAGGTATGTCCTGGTTCCAGTCGGCGTTCCTGAAGACGATCGTCCCGTCCCCATGAGACTCGACCGTGGCGCCCCACACGTGGGAGGGCTCACCCTCCCAGGACATCTCGAGCCTCCAGTCCTCGACCTGAGCCCCAGAGGTATTTTCCACCCTCACGCTGGCGTTGTAGCCGCCGTCCCAGTGCCCGGTGAGCGTGAAGGTAGCCCGCCAGCCGTCCCCCTCGTAGCTGCGCTCGGTGGTCGTCGTGTCCCACGCCTGGGGCGCGGCCGACGGCTGGTCGGCTAGGGCGACACGGCGCCACCCCCCGAGGGGTGACATTGCCAGGGCCAGCGCCAGCACGATCGCAAGCGCCCTCCTCGTCGTTTCCCGGAGTCTTCTCATTGCATCCTCCTCTGGAACGGAGCGGCTACGCCAAACTCATCTAATCACCATAATAACCCTGTACTGGGAGTTCAGCAAGCGATATGCGATCTTTTGTAAGAGAATCGGCCCCCTGACCTCTCACCACCTACTTGTGCTGTTCGCGACGGGCCTTTCGGGCAGCCTTTTTCGCTGCCTTCGCCTCGGCTTTTGCGGCGTCCCGCTTCCGGGCCTCCTCAGCGTCCCTCTCCAAGATCTGCGAGACTTTTTTCTCGCTCATGCCCCCAACAAGGTCTCTGGTAGAGTTACGTATCGGTCGCACCTTGATGAGGTAGTAGATGGCCGCCGCAATGAGCACCACGTAGGCAAGCACGATCATAGAGACGTACGCAAAGGCATGGGGATGCTCCGATCCCGCCTCGCCCCCCGAGAGTGCGGTCGCGCCAAACGTCAGGACAAAGCACACGCCCACAAGAATCCACCACAGGCGAGAACCGCGCCTATAGGCCGGGTCATTTCTGCATAGGATCTGAATCGCAGACTCGCGACGATCATCCCGGTCGCGCTGCCTCCTGCGTAGCTCACGCCGCTCCTCGCGGCTCATCTCCGACTCGGACCGGCCGGACTCGCTTTGCTGACCCGAGCGAACCTTGGCCGAGTTGACGACGCGCACCCCGCGCGCGGCCTCCCGTGTCGGCTTGGCCCGCGAGGCGGAGCGCCTCGAGAAGCCGCCGCGCTTCTCGCCCGCGCCGGTCTCGCTCTGGCCTCTCACTTTGTCACCTTGACCTTTTGCCGCCCGCGCAGGCAGGTTGCCGGCCTTCTCGGCCTCGCGACGAGCGGCCTCTATCGTATCACGCAGTGACATGTGACTCCCTCATGGGCCTGAACTGGGTGCCGCAGATGAGCTGGAACGCCTCCTCGTAGCGGCCCGTCGTGCCCTCGATGACCTCTGTGGGCAGGTGTGGGGGCTGTCCGGTCATATCCCAGTTCGCCTTGAGCCAGTCGCGCACATACTGCTTGTCGTAGCTGGGCTGGACATGACCCGGCGCATAGCCTGCGGCGGGCCAGAAGCGACTGGAGTCGGGTGTGAGCGCCTCGTCGATGAGCGCAAGACGACCGTCGATGAAGCCAAACTCGAACTTGGTGTCGGCGAGGATGATGCCGCGATCACGGGCGATGGCCGCGGCGCGCGCGTACAGGGCGAGGGAGGTCTCGCGCAGCGCGGCGGCCGGCTCCTCGCCGATCATCGCGACCACACGGGAGAAGGGGATGTTCTCATCGTGATCGCCGAGCTCGGCCTTGGCGGCGGGGGTGAAGACGGGCTCGGGCAGTCGGGAGGCCTCGGTGAGTCCCTCCGGCAGCGCAACACCGCACACGCGCCGGTTCTCGCGGTACTCGGCCAGGCCCGAGCCGGTGAGGTAGCCGCGAACCACGCACTCGACGGGGTGCATCCTCAGGCGGCGGCAGATCATGGCGCGGCCGGAGACGGCGTCGGGCACGTCGAGGCTGACGAGATGGTTGGCAACGATGTCGTCCAGCTGCTCGAACCACCAGGCGGACAGGGCGGTGAGGACCCTCCCCTTGTCCGGCACGGGTGTGGGCAGGACGTGGTCGTAGGCGCTGATGCGGTCCGAGGCGACGACGAGCAGCACGTCCCGACCGGCCCACGGGGAGTCGGTGGCGGGGGCGTAGACGTCGCGGACCTTGCCGCTGGACACGTGCGTCCAGCCGGGGACGTCGGGGGCCGGGGGCAGGGAGAGGCTCATGGGCTCATCCTGCCACCACGGCGACGTCTCCTTTGCATGACCTGCATGACCTGCGAGACCACGGCGTACGACCGAGGTCCAGGGTTGAGGCGAACCGGCAATAGCGCTACCATAGGTTGCGTTTGCCATGTTCTGAATGCCCTCTGAATACCCTGAGTGTTTTCGGCGTTTCGCGCTGCTCAGGATGTCTCCTCACCGTCCTCTCACTGTCCCTGCACCCTTCGGAAGGCGTGCGGCAATGACCGCGAATATCCACATCATTAACGGCGACCTGGAGGTGGCGGCCGCCTCGATCGACTCGATTCGCAACGGTTTCCACAGCCTCGACGCCATCGGAGCCATGAACGGCGCCGAGTCGGCGATGCCCGCCTCCGCGAGCTCGGGGGCGGCGAGCGGGGCCGCCGCGGCCCTGAACGACCTGACGGCCGCCCTGGCCGGCCGGTACGGGAGGACGAGCAGCGGCACGCGGCTGGAGGAGTCCGCGGAGAGTCTGAGGACAATGCACGGCACGCTGACGCACCTGTGCGAGGACGCCCAGCTGACGCTCGCGCGGATCGCATCCCGGGGCGAGGCCGTGGACGCGGCGCGTGCGGCGCTGCGCACGTGCATCACCTCTCATGGGGAGCACATCGACGTGGTGGCTCCCCTCATGACGGCCACCCGCGAAGCCGGAGACGGGGTCGTGGCTGTCAGGCGGAAGGCGCTCGCCTGCCTGAACTACGCCGACGCCCACCCTCAGCTGACGCTCGGCCCGGACGGGGCGGTCACCCAGGAAGGCGCCCCCTACCCCGCGGACATGGGCCACCTGGACGACATCCTGTCCATCGGCAAGGGCCACCAACTGCCCGACAACGCCCAAGCGCTCTCAGTGGACCCCGCCACCAACTTCGCCAAAGATATGCCAGGCGGCTGGGGCTACATCATCGCCTTCACCGCCACCGACCAGGCCATCCGCGACTACGTCACCACCTACACCGGCTATCTCGGGAAGAATATCGAGATATTCCCACAATCAAGACCCGACAATATGAGCCTGGAGGACGTCGACCTGTCGACCATCACCAACCCCTGGAACACGGGCTTCGATGACACCACCCTCCTCCTCGAGCGCCCCCTGGGACGCGGCTGGCTCATCATCCGCGGCGGATCCCGATAACGCCCAACGCTGTCACCGACCAGCGGCAATGTCCGTGCGGTACTGGCCGCCGTCGAGGTGGATGCGGGAGATGGCCTCGTAGGCGCGCTCCCGGGCGGTCTGGACCGAGGACCCGAGCGCGACCACGGACAGGACGCGCCCTCCGGCAGCGACCAACCGACCGTCGTCGTCGAGGCTGGTACCGGCATGCAGGATGTGAATACCGGGAAGAGCCTCGGCCTCCTCGACTCCGGCGATGAGGCCGGCAGCGAGGTCAGCAGAGCCAGCGGTTTCAGCGGCTTCGGCGGTCCCGGCAGAACCAGTGGACCCGGCGGAGCCGGACGGCACCGATACAGCACCGGGGTAGCCGGGAGCCGCCAGGACCAGGTCGACGGCGGCCTGCTCCGACCAGGTCGGCGCGGACGCCTCGGCGAGGCGGCCGGTCGCGGCGTGGTGCAGCAGTTCGGGCAGGGAGGAGGTCAGACGCGCCAGGACGACCTGGGCCTCGGGATCGCCGAAGCGCACGTTGAACTCGACGACGTGCGGGCCTTCAGCGGTCAGCGCCAGCCCGCAGTAGAGCAGGCCGATGAAGGCGGTGCCGCGCCGGGCCATCTCATCGACGATGGGCTGGGCGATCTCGCGCACGACCTGCTCGGTCAACTCCTCGGGAGCCCAGGTCAGCGGCGAGTAGGCGCCCATGCCGCCGGTGTTGGGGCCGACATCGCCGTCGCCCAGGCGCTTGAAGTCCTGCGCGGGGGCGAGCGGACGGACGGTGGCGCCGTCGCATACGCAGAAGACGGAGACCTCCGGACCGTCGAGGTAGTCCTCGACGAGGACGGAGCCGTGCCCCTCGGCGAGGCGGACCCGGCCATGATCCATGGCGGCGGCGCGATCGGAGGTGACGACGACGCCCTTGCCGGCCGCCAGACCGTCCTCCTTGACCACGTACGGAGGGCCGAAACGGTCCAGGGCCGCGTCCAGCTCGGCCTCGGTGGTGCACACGACGGCCTCGGCGGTGGGCACGTCGGCGGCGGCCATGACCTCCTTGGCAAAGGCCTTGGACCCCTCGAGACGGGCGGCCTCCGCGCCGGGGCCGAAGACGGGGATACCGGCCTCGCGCACGGCGTCGGCCACGCCCGCCACGAGTGGCGCCTCCGGACCGACGACGACGAGCTCGGCACCCATCTGGGTGGCGAGCTCGACGACTTCCGTGGGACTGGTCGGATCGATGGCGAGGTTGGTGGCGATCTCGGCGGTACCGGGGTTGCCCGGGGCGACGACGAGCTCGCTGGTGGCTGGGTCTGAGGCGAGGCACCGGGCCAGAGCGTGCTCTCGCGCGCCGGAACCGAGAAGCAGGATCTTCACGTCCCCAGGTTAGCGGCACCGTCGCCCGTGGTCGCGTCCACTCGGATCGTGACACAGCGGTGGACCGCACGCGCCCCGGCCGCTTCGCCGAGATCGGTCCGGTTCCGGCTCGAGATCGGTCCGGCCCCATCTTTCGTTGGATCGCTCACGCATCTCATCGGCCCAGAGATTCACTGATGAGTGACTCGGGCGGGAGAATCCGCCCCTGCGTCCCCTCCGAAATTATTCGAATGCGGAGCTCGTGTGCCACGAGTCGACCGTGCTGCGATCCTGCGGGGCCGAGGTTGATTGCGACATCGCCGTCTTCCCTTCCGACCTCTCGCCAGACAAATGATACCGAGTTCATCATCGATGTAACGGCGCACGTTGGCCGCATCCTTCCCCGCGCAGCGAGGCTCATCCCCGGACGGTACCCAGACCTTCGCACGCTCCACCCACGACCTTTTCATCGGCTTTCCGGACTTCCCCGATTTCCTCCACCGATTTCACCAACACCTCAAGGAGTTCCGCGTGTCCGACGAAGAGCCAGGAAACCCAATTGTCTCGCCTTCAGAAATCACAATACCCTCAATCGGGAGCGGCGTCGTGGGACACCCGGTCGCGTACGGTTTTCCCGCGTAACCAAACCGATCTCGATGCGGAACCGGACCGATCTCGGCGAAGAGGGGATCCCCGTAGGAGCGGCAGTCGGCCACGATGTCGCCGTCCGACCAAGAGCACAGCCCGGCCGGAGTCACAGCCCGCGGACCCCTCAGCGAGGTGTGACTCCGCCAGGGTAGCCCCCCCCATAAGCCAGGCGGTTATCGTCATGGTCCGCTGGACCGCGGCGGGTCTGATCACGTCCACGCTGGGCGATCGGACGCCGGCCTACCGCAAGCGGAAGGCCGGCGAGCGGAAATCCGCCACCCGAACCACCACCTGCCGGAATGGCACCTCCCATGGTCGCCCCTCCTCCACGACGAAGGAGGGCCGACCCGCATGCTGCCGCCGACCGCGGGCGCCGTGCACACCTCCGGTCCCGCGGAGCGCGAACTGGTGACCACGTCGCATACGCACTACAATCTGCACCATATGATGACGTTCATGATGTAGGAGTCACCATGCGGACCACCGTGACACTCAATGACGACCTCATCGCCAGCGCCCAGGAGCTCACAGGCATCACCGAGCGCACCGAGCTGCTGCGAGAAGGGCTGGAGACCCTGGTCAGGGTGGAGAGCGCGCGCCGCCTTGCGGCTCTCGGCGGTTCCGACGCGGAGGCGAGTGTCTCGCCACGACGGCGGAACGATCCACGGTGATCCTCGTCGACACCTCGGTGTGGATCGACCACCTCCACCACACGAACCCGAAACTTCGGGACCTGCTGCACCACGACGAGATAGGTTTCCATCCACTCGTCATCGAAGAACTGGCGACGGGATCGCTGGCGGCCAGGGACGACACCCTGAGATACCTGTCATACCTCCATCGATTCCCGGTTCTCTCACATGAGGAGTTTCTTGTCCTGGTCAGAACCCATGCGCTGTGGGGACGAGGCCTCAGCCCGGTTGACGTGCACCTGCTTGGCTCCGTAGCGCTGGTTCCCGGCGCACTGCTGTGGACCCGAGACAAAAGACTGTTCCGGGCGGCGGAAGAGCTGGAGATCTCTTATCTCGGCGGCTCCACCGCGTGAGGATCGATACACCAGTCGCACGCTAGCCTCGACGCGGAACCGCCAAGCCCATGCCTTTCTCAAGAATCTCGCGTTCTCGCTGCATGCTCTCATCCCGCACGGGAACGTACCGACCGCTCTCACGGGTGGCGCCGTGCGCGACGCCCCAGAGCCAGATGGCCTCGCACCGGGCCACCAGCCTCTCCTGTCGTCGTTGGAAACCGCCCCACGTGACGCCGGCTCCATCCAGGGCGATGCCCCGTCCGCCGGCGCACGCCAGGAAGATCCTGTCCCCGACGACGAACAGGCCGGAGCGGGACTCCGGCCACGAGCAGGACTTCCCACCAGCGCGGATCTCCTTGTCATCAACGATCACCCGTTGAAAGCACCCATAGATCCTGTACAAGGGAGGGGCCATGGACACGGGACCGAGAATGAGGAATAGAACTGCGTAGAAACGGTCGGATGCACTCAGCGGCGAGGACTCGAAGAGCAACTGCTGACCACCCATCGCGAGGAGCAGAACCCCCAAGCCTATGAGGAATATGCCGCCGTTGCAGAGATGCTCCTTGATCCTGCGCCAGGCCGGGACGCAGAACACGAGACGGCTCCTTTGCGCGATCTCATCGGCTCCATGGCTCTGACGCGCCCTCACCAACCCAGGATCCTCCCAGACGAGGTCAGTATCCGACACGATCCAGCCTTGCCCGTCGACGTAATTCAACAAAGCCCTGAGAGCAGCGGATCCCCTTTTACGAGAGTCAACCAGAGTCGTACCGAGAACGCAACCGGGAATCCTAATGACATCATCGAGATCACCATTAACGAGAGCGATCCGAGTTCGGTCGATTCCGCTTTCAGCCCCAGGGCCGCTCATATCAAACGTCGAAAGAGTGAGCCTCGAGAGCACCGACGCCCAGGGACGCCGCTCCGTGAACAGCAGGCGCCTCATTTCAACGCCATACTCACTCAAAACAGTCCTGCGCCGTAAAACGTTGACAGCCCAGACCGTCGGGATGCTGAGCAGCACAATAAATATCGCATCGTCAGAACGATCGAACCCGCTCGTCAACGGATCCAGCATCTGCAGGGCCAGTAGGGCCATCCAGATGGCTCCGACAACCGCCACAGGCACCGCAAGACACCGAATGAGCACTGAGCGCCGCAGGATCAGCCGCCCATCGGGCATCTGCGTCGTCCACCCCCGCAGTGACGCATCCCCACCTGAGCGACCAACCGTGAAACCTCCAGAGGAGGACTTCCTCCCACCATCGCCGGACATCCTCACGTGAAACCCCATCGCGCATCACCTCGCCCGCTCCATTGCAACAGAAAATGAAAACGGGGGCTCCGACCGGCGAACCGGTCGGAGCCCCGTCGGATCCCGTCTAGGACACAGGAGGGAGTCAGCCGAGATCAGGCCTTCTTGGCCTCGGCGATGCGCTCGCGGAACGTCACCAGCTGCTCCTTGACGGCGGCGGGCAGCTTGTCACCGAACTGCTTGAAGTACTCCTCGGTGTCGTCCATCTCCGCGGCCCAGGCGTCGGGGTCGATGTCGTACATCTTGTCCCAGGTGGCCTTGTCGACGTCGATGCCCTCGAGGTTGAAGTCCTCGAACTTCGGGTACAGGCCGGTGACGCCCTCCTCGGCCCCGACCTCGCCGCCGGCGCGGCGGACGATCCAGTCCAGGACGCGGGAGTTCTCGCCGTAGCCGGGCCAGAGGAACGAGCCGTCCTCATCCTTGCGGAACCAGTTGACCTGGTAGACCTTCGGGAACTTGTCACCCAGCTCCTTCTGCATCTCCAGCCAGTGGCCCCAGTAGTCGGCCATGTTGTAGCCGCAGAAGGGC
>ERZ773073.1441-NODE-1441-length-11272-cov-9.155478_pt1 | contig 11272 bp, 9 predicted proteins | sample MGYA00580616_ERZ773073 | MGnify/ENA primary metagenome ERZ773073 (study PRJEB29015, sample SAMEA2737960) | human oral metagenome | biome: human oral; feature: human-associated habitat; material: dental | place: China | collected 2131 ...
TACGTGGATATTTGGACTGACGTGCCTGGTCTTTAAGACTACGTACATAGATAGAAGAATACCACTACGTGAAGGCGCTTTTCTCTTCATGGGAATGGTACTTTTCCCTCCGCTGGATAAGAGGAATACTCGCGATAGGGCGAAGGGCTTGCGTATCACTTCGGAGAGGTATATCGGGGAGCTGGGCGTAAGATGCCTTAGCGCTCTAAATAGAGGATAGGACTCTGCCGCAACATTCTCATATAGATTGACTTCGCGATCTATATAGCTTCGCCCGCTGACCTATATTGGTTGCGACGGTACCTTGCAATAAGGCCCACCCCGTATCATACAGGGTGGGCCTTATCCGTAAGAGGAAATACCAGCTACCTACTCTACACGAGTGTCACGGTTGGCGAGACGCTCTTGACGAGCCTGGTAGGGATCGACTGGTACGTTGCGCTTGAGGATGAGGCGGAGCGAGCGGTCGTAGGTCACATAGTTCCAGATCCAGTTGAGGAGGACGATGACCTTGTTGCGCACCGAGAGGATGGAGCGCAGGTGGACGACGAGCCAGAGGAGCCAGGCTGTGAAGCCACCCCACTTGGCCTTGCCAATCTCTGCGACGGCACGATTTCGGCCAATGGTCGCCATCGAGCCAAGGTCTTTGTAGCGGAAGGTCTGCTGCTTTCCTCCCGTGAGGCGTGCCTTGAGGTTCTTTGCCAGCAGGGCTGCTTGCTGGATAGCGACCTGAGCCATCTGTGGGTGTCCCTGAGGGTAGGCTGGGTCAGCTGTCATGAGGCACTGGTCACCGAGAGCAAAGACGTCGGGTACGCCCTGCACTTCGTTGTAGCCATCGACGAGGATGCGCTTGCCACGACCGAGAGAGTCGGCCTGGATCCCCTCGACGGTGTTGGCGACGATACCGCTGACCCAGATGACTGTGCGGGTATTCATCTTCGTCCCATCACCGAGGGTGAGCACGCGGCCATCGTAGTCGGTGACCATCATGTTGTGGTGGATCTCGACGCCAAGAGAGGTAAGGCCTTCGGCGGCGGTGCGAGAGCTCTTCTCACTCATCGCCTGCAGGAGGCGGGGTGAAGCGTCGATGAGGTGGATCTTGAACTGGTCCGTCTCCATGTAAGGGTAGTCCTTCGGCAGGACATAGCGCTTCATCTCTGCCAGCGCCCCTGCGATCTCTACGCCTGAAGGACCGCCACCGACGATCACTACCGTGAGGAGGGCTTCGCGGGTCTGGGGATTGTCGGAGACGAGTGCCTTCTCGATGTTCTGCAGCAGGACGTTGCGCAGGTTCATCGACTCGTAGAGGGTCTTCATCGGGAGACTATGCTTGGCGACCTGCTCATTGCCGAAGTAGTTCGTTGTCCCACCGCATGCCAAGACGAGGTAGTCGTAGGGCACTTCGCCCACCGAGGTGATGAGCTGCTTCTGCTCGGGCTCAACGCCGATGACGTTCGCCAGGCGGAAGATGAAGTTCTTCTTGCGCTTGAAGGCAGCGCGGAAGGGGAAGGCGATGGAGCTGGGCTCCAGACCCGATGAGGCTACCTGATAGATGAGTGGGGGGAACTGGTGGTAGTTGTGGTGATCTATGAGGATGATCTGGAAGAGCGAAGAGTCGAGAGCTTGTGCCAGCTTGAGACCAGCAAAGCCCCCGCCTGCGATGACGACACGGGGGAGAGAAGAAGGAGGTAGATTGATACTCATCGGGGTATATTATTAAATACTTAAATAAATGGGTAATAGGAGAACACGCCTAAGCATCAGATAGTTTACCATGTGCGATTTCCTTCTTCGTGGACTGGATATAAATAGTTAGCCCCCGCATCGTGCCCATCTTGGGCGACCGATGCGGGGGCTTGGTTTGATAAGGGGGCAGAGGGCTATGCCTGCGGGGCGAGAAGCTCGGGTAAGAGGAGTAGGGCCTTGCGCGCTACACCCCAGTGATAGTGGCCGATGGTGTGCTCCTTCGGCAGGATGCGGTGGCAGGGAATGAAGGGAGCCAAGGGATTGGCTCCTACGGCAGACCCGACAGCGTGGGCCGCCTGAGGCATGCCGAAGGTCTCGCCGAGGCCTTGGTAGCTGGTGTGGCTCCCCTCAGGGATGAGGAGCACACTCATCCAGACGCTCCGCTGGAAGAGCGTGCCAATGAGGTGAAGTGGGGGAAGAGCTTCTGTCGTCGGGGCTTTGAGGTAGCGAATAGCCTGCTGGAGGTATTCGTGCTCGACCTTGAGATCGTGTGAGGCTTGGGGGTAGAGCTGGCGTAGCTCAGTGTAAGCTTCCTGCCAGTCGCCGAGAGTGAAACTGCTGTAGCACAGTCCGAGTGGCGTAGTGGCTAAAAGCAGCTCGCCGAAGCGGTAGGGGAAGAAGCAGTAGGAGACGGGCCCTGTGTAGCTGCTGTCGAGGGTCAGTCGTGTGGGGTAGTCGGAGAGGAACTCTGCAGGGCGCAGGCGAAGTACTTCTTGAGCGAAGAGTGCGAGAGCTTCGTCTGCACGGCAGGCAAAGAGGGTCGCGAAGGCTTCGTCCAGCTCAGCCTCACTATAACCAAGGCATAGAGTCAGCTCCATCAGTGTAGGCGGATCGGTGCGCCGTGGCTTGAGCTGGTCCAGCGCACCGAGGACGATGGTGAGGGCTTCCTGCTCAGACATTAGCTAGGTAGATGAGGATGGGGGAGGTGGTGTGGATGGTGATCTGATTCTCAATGGCGCAGTTCAGTGAGCCACACCATAGCGCAGGAAGTGTAGTCTCCACAAGGGGCCAGCGCACTCCTCCGAGGCTGATGGGGGTTCGCTGGAAGTTGAAGATCGATATCTGCTGCCCGATCAAGACCTCGATCGTGGAGGGCTCGGTGATGAGGAGAAAGTAGCCTTCGTCGGTGAGCATCACGAGGTCCCTGACAAGGGGCGCATAGGTAGGGAGGAGTGCGAGGTTCGCAAGGAGGTGGTCTTCGCGTCCGCCACTGGCACCAAGGAGGGTGATGGCTTGCTTCCCGTAGCGCGAATGGAGATAGGTGAAGGTCTTCGTCAGGTCGTTGGTTTCCTGATCTGAGAAGAGCTGGATGCGCCCCGCTAAGAGATCCTTGAGTGCAGGAGATACCGAGTCGAGGTCCCCGATGACCGCATCGGGCAGGCGGTCGGTATAGCGACGGAGTTTATTGACGGCTCCGTCACAGCAGGTGAGGCTGTAGCCCTCCTTGCCCAGTATCCAGTGATCGATGAGCGCAAGGGGTGTAGGGGCGGTGGGGAAGGCCCCGTTCGCGAGGACGAGTGTCTGCGGGAGGGTCTCCTGAGTGAAGCGAGGGTAGGTACGCATGGTGTCGGGGGGACTACTTAGACGATGTGCTTGTTGGGCTGCTTCATCAGCTGCCCCCACTTGCGGTAGCCGAAGAAGGCGGTGACGAAGTTCACGACGTAGACGAAGGAGGAGATGTAGTCCTCCGCTCCGTAGAGGGCGATGAAGCCTGCTGCATTCGCGATGATCCAGCAGAGCCAGTGCTGACGCCACTTTCGTGCCATCCAAAGCATGCCGATGACCGAGGCTATCGTCATGAGTCCGTCCGCCCAAGGGAGCTTCCACTCGGGAATGAAGGGATGGAGGAAGAGCAGCGCGATGTAACCCACGAAGGCCAGGGCGAGGTAGATCGCCCCAGCCTTCGCTGGAATATTAGAGATGGGGACTTCTTCTCCCTCGGCATAGCCCTTACGTAGCCACGCTATCCAGCCGATGATGCTGGTCACGAGGTAGTAGATATTGATAGCGAGCATGCCGTAGAGATGACTCTGATAGCAGATCGGTATCCATAGCAAGGGCAGGATGATACCTACGGGCCAGAGCCAGATACTGGCGCGGTACTCAAGGTACAGCCAGATGAGTGACACGACGAGCGTGACGAGCTCCAGGACGTGCGAGGAGAGGAAGGAGAGAAGAGCGGTCAGATCCATAGACCGTAAAGGTAGAGATTATATCGTGATGGTGGTGCCGAGGAAGGCGTGGATACCAGCCTGAGGATAGGTCCAGGTGTAGCTGCTGATCGCACCCTTCTTGTCGAAGGTGTAGCCAGCACCTCCATTGCTCGAGTAGCGTGCATCGAAGAGATTATTGACCTGCAGACTGATGCTCCAGCTACGCACGAAGTGTACGGGTAGCTCATACCCGAGGCGTAGGCTCGCTACATGGTAGGCGGGGAGACTACGCTCACGACTCCCCGTATTGTCGAGGTACTGCATACCGACGTACTGCGAGGTAAGAGCCGCTTCGAAGGCTCGATGCGCAAAGGTCAGCGTATTGCTTAGGACCAGCTGGGGTGAGTAAGCGATAGGAGTGCGGTCGTAGGTCGTCAGCACTTCGGTCCCAGCCTGATCGCTCCAAGCGTAGAGGTTGTACCGCTTGATTTGGTTCTTACTGACGGCACCAGCCAGATCCCAGCGAAGCACGGGGCAGATCTTCCATGAAGCATTGAGCTCGGCACCCATGCGGTGGCTGCTGGCTACGTTCTCGCTGAGCTTACCGCCGACATCGCTCTGCTTACCATTGAGCACGAGCTGATCGTGGTAGTCCATATAATATAGGTTGAGCCCAGCGGTGAAGGAGCGACTGCGGAAGCCGTAGCCGACTTCGTAGTCCGTGAGGCGCTCAGCACGGGGGTAGTCCTTAGGGCTGACCTCAGTGTAGTTCTTACGATTGGGCTCTCGGTGAGCTACTGCGACCGAGCCATAGACGTGATGCTGGGGAGCGAACTGATAGAAGAGCCCTGCCTTTGGATTGAGGAAGTTGAAGGTCTTCTTGAGGTCGATCTCTTGCGCTACCATCGCTCCCTGGCTATTCTTCACAAAGTGGTCGATAGTACCTGCGATGCGGTAGTCGATGAAGCGGTACTGGAGGTCGGCAAAGAGGTTGAGTCCAGTCACTACCTCATAGTTCGCCTTCACGAAGCCTGAGAGGTCGGTCTTATTGGCCTTGTCTTCGTAGTAGCGCTCATTGGGCTCTACGAGGTAAGGGTAGGGAGTGACGGGAATGCGCTCGCCGTAGTGGTCGCCCGTATAGTGGTTGGCTGATAGCCCAGCGGTGAGCTCCAGACGATCGGACTTATAGTCGAGTGTCGCGATACCCCCTGCGAAATCATTGTCAAGGTACTTGGTGCGAAGCAGCGTGATCTTCTTGATCTTCTGCTCCTTGCCATTCTTGTCGAGGATAGCAGCGCCACTCTCATCGCGGAGGATGAATTCCTTCAGCCCGTATTCCTTGAGCTTACGCCCCGTGCGGTACTCGTCGGTGAAGCCGTAGCCCTTGGTATAGTGCGCGGTGAGATTGAGTATCAAGCCCTCGCTCAGACGCTGGGTGAGCTGGGCCTGATAGTGGTACTGCTCATAGTTGTCCGTATTATATCGGTAGCGAGCATCTTGAGGTGTGCTACCGGGATTCATGTGTCCAGCGGAGTTGTAGCGTCGGCCGTAGACGGCTTCTTCCTCGGGGCTAAGTCCATTCCAAGCGATACCTGTGCGCTGCTTCCCGCCGAAGGAGAGGAGCTTGAGGATGGTATTCTCCCCGAAGTATCCTCCCTGGATGAAGTAGGAGGTGCCCTCTGTGCCACTGCGGTCGATGTAGCCATCCGTGGTCGTCTTCCCCAGGCGAGCTTCTAAGGCCCAATGCCCTGCGATGCGCCCTGTAGAGGCATGGACGTCACGTCGGAAGGTGTTGTAAGACCCACCGAGGAGGGTGAGGGAGGCGGTCGGCGTCATGGAGAAGTGGTCGGTGCGGAGGTTGAGGCTGGCACCGAAGGCAGCAGAGCCATTCGATGATGTCCCGACGCCACGCTGGAGCTGAGCATCCTGGATGCTGGAGGAGAAGTTCGGCATATTTGCCCAGAAGACCCCTTGGCTCTCTGAGTCATTGAGTGGCACGCCATTGGTCATGATATTGATGCCGGCTGCATCAACCCCACGTACTCGCAGGTAGGTGTAGCCGATACCGATACCAGGCTCGCTCGTCGCTACGACGGAAGGTGTCTGCAGAAGGAGGTAGGGGACGTCTTGCCCAAGGTTTGACTTCAGCAGCTGGCCCTTCGAGACGTTGGAGAAAGACATAGGTGTCTTCGCTGAAGCGCGTGTAGCGGTTACCTGCACTTCCTCGAGGCGGTGCGTGCTGAGACTATCTGCGAGCTGTGTAGCAGTAGCTATGGAGGGAGAGGCTAGGAAGGTAGCTGTGGCCGAGAGGACCACGGTGGAGAGGAGCGTTGTTTTTCTCTTCATCATACAATACTTATTCATTTGCATAGTAATGCAGAGCTGAAGGGGAAAGGGTAGATAATGGTCGATGAACAATCCCTACGCCAGCATGATCTGGGTCAGGTCTTGAGGGTATCATCTCAGCTCACCATCATGTGCGGTGAGCACCCCTTTGTCCTTAGTTCTTTCGGGCGCAAAGGTAAGCCAAGGTAGGGCATTTACCAAACAAATAGCGTCCCACGTATAAAAGAGAAGCAGGCGGTCTTACTCATCAATAGAGTAGATCGCCTGCTTTCAGTGCGGCTGAAGGGACTCGAACCCCCACGCCTCGCGGCATCAGATCCTAAGTCTGACGTGGCTACCAATTACACCACAGCCGCCTGTGCGAAGCATGTTGCCCATGGGCAAGGCTTCTGTAATTGTGTGGCAAAGGTAGTGATAATATCCGTTGTAGCCAATACCGCTCGCCTGATCATCGGGCGATACGGTGCGTCGAGTAGCTCGTCCCATCCAGCACACGGACGAGGTAGAGCCCGCGTGGCAGGGTGCTAAGCGAGAGGTTTGCCTGCGTCGTACCTGTGAGGGTATGGAGGATAAGACGCTTACCCGTCAGGTCAAAGACCTCCAGACGAAGGAGCTGCTTGCCGATGACCTCGACACGGCTTTCGCTGGGGAAGTAGCGAAGTTGCCCTTCCTGATGCTCCTCTTCTTTTGGTGTCGGTATCGGCTTAGGCTCTGGCTTGGGGTCAGGCACGGGCTGAGGCGTCGGCTTCGGAGTCGGTTGGGGCTGAGGCTGTGGCTGAGGCTGTGGCTGAGGTGTTGGAGTAGGTGTAGGTGCTGGCTCAGGCTCAGGTTGCTCATCAGTTGCGGGTTCGGCTGGACGGACCTCAGCTGTCGGTGGCGTCTCTGGGCTTCGTCCTGTGATGAAGGTCACGTAGACGGCAGGCTCGTTAGGTGCCCAAGCGCTGTACATCGTCTCACCCTGTGTGACCTCTGCCACGACGCGGTAGGCTCTACCTGTGATGAGGTTGCCGAGAAGCTGCTGGGTGAGGGCATCGCTCTTGATGATATTGGTCATCGTGTAGAAGCTCGAGTGAGTGAGGGTACGTGTTGTACAGAGTGTACGGCTCCCTGTCGTGGGATCCTCGAGGTAGAGGCGTATCGTGCCGAGAGACGTATTAGATGAAGGAGTCTTCACGCTGACAGCAAGGTATGAGCTACTACCTGTAGTGAGGTCTACTGGATAGCTCTTGAGTTCTTGCCCTGCGGCGTCTGTGATTAGAGCTCCTACGGCCTGTACGCGTCCCGTGATGGGAGCTGATACCGTGAGATAGGTCTCCTCACGAAGCTGGTAGCGCTGTGTCGGATAGGTGCTGCTACCATCACCGTGCTTTACCTCAAGCGAGAGAAGATAGCGCCCTGCTTGTATCCCTGCAGGGAGGGTGAGAGGTAGGTGGACAAGACGTGTCTCCATAGGCGTGAACTCCAGCTCAAGCGGTGCTGCTTCTTGGAAGCCCTCGACGAGCTTGCCTGCTTCGTCATAGAGACGAAGGACGAGCTGGGTGTCGCGGCTGGTGGCAGCGAGATGCTTGATGACGAGGGGAATACGGACCTCATCACCAGGATAGAGTGCGGGCTGCTGCAGGGGCTCCATGATCTGGAAGCCTCGGTCGAAGCCGTCCTCCTCGATGACCTCCACCTCACTATCAGTGAGACGAAGACCCAGGGTGGGGGCATCCAGGATGAGCTGCCAGGGAGTCCAGCTTCCATCCTCTTGGAGGCGTGAACTCATCGGACGTAGGGCATAGATACCCGCTGAGAGGCCCTCGATAGCTAAGCGGTCCGTCTCGGCCATCTCCTCACTGATGTACTGCCCATCGACCATCTGTCCATAGAGCTTGACCTTGGTGAAGCCCCCTGCACTGTGGTACTTGGAGGGATAGATACGCAGGAGATGCCCTTCGCTATCGTAGAGTCCATAGCCGTAGTCACCCTTGAAGGGAAGCCCCTTGTTGATGAAGCCAGCGAGGTCTACATCGATGCTCTTCTTGCGAGCACGCTTCATGCCTCCAGCTCCATGCAGTCGAAGGAAGGCTGAGTAGTGACTTGCTAACCCTGATCCCATGCCCTTCACCTCATCAGAGAGTGGAGCTGTACCCGTGCGCTTGGGACGGGCTAAGATGACTTGTATCCCTTGGGAGAAGTCGACCTTGCGACCAGCAAACTCATTCCCTGCTTGCCCAGGGGCAATACGTCGGAGCGAATAGTAGCCATCGCTTTGCCCGTCCCAGCCAAAGTTCATGTGAAAGAGCCCGTCGGCATCTACTCCGTCCACGACCCAAGCGTGACCATAGAGCTTGCCTCCACTCCGATTCATCCCACTGACGTAGATGGGGAAGCCCGCTTCAAGCTCTTCTTTCAGAAGACGCTCAATGGTACTCATCCCAAGGACCGAGGCCGATAGAGCAGGCGTAGCATCATAGCTGAAGTAGGTCGAGAGTGCTGCGGCAGCCTGCTCGGAGGAGGTGCTACTGGCGTACTGGGTGTAGCCCATAGATACGGCGACTCCGAGGTCGGACATGAGTTGGGCTACCGAGGTGAAGATCGGATCATCATCGGGGCGTACACGACGATTGTTCCCCGAGCCGATGTAGCGCTCATCGTTCCCATAGACGGGGCGCATATCGCCCCAGCGGTAGTGGCTTGCGGAGAAGTCGCGATAGCCGAGCTGATTGTGCGTCTTGGATCCAGTGCCTTGAGCAGGCCACTGATGATAGTACATCACCTGAGCCATAGCCACGGCCACACACCCAGCATACATGTGCTGCTGGTCGCCATCGCTGTCGGTATAGGTCGGGGTGCAGAGGCTATAGGGATGGCCTTGCCCCCAGCGCGAGCTAACTAAGGGGGCTATTACCTTCCCGTGCTTGGGTGGATAGGCAAAGGCGCGTGCTTCGCTCCTGTCTTGTGCGGCGGGCTGAGGTTGGTCAAGAGTAGAGAAAAGTGCTCTGAGCTCCTGGGGCATGTGCTCCAGGTCAAAGCTCCCACGGTCGCTGTAGCCGATGATAGCTCCCCCTGTATCGTCCTTGGCGATGAGTGCAAAGCCTCCACCTCCCCCTACATTATATATGTAGTAGGTAGGGCGCTCGGTGAGCTGAAGGTGCTGAAGGCTGCGTGCGGAGGTATTGCTGACGCGGAGGACTTGGCGTGCCAGCTGCGAGGCTGTCGCTTGGTCGATGGGTTTAGCAAGGGCACTCTCTGTGAGAGCTGTGAGGGAAAGGAGTAGGGTGAGAAAGCGTAGAGATCTATGCATAGCGTAGGATGAGGATACTATCAGAGGGTGCGCCCCCAGCGAAGGCCGAGGTAAGCTAAGAGGACGCCCCCGATGAGGCTAAGGCTGAGGTAGGCGAGAGCTGTGAGAAGCTCCCCGCTACGTAGGTAGTTCACGAGGTCAGCCGAGAGGGTGGAGAAAGTCGTGAAGCCCCCGCAGAATCCGATGATGAGCAGCGGGCGGTAGTCAGAGCTGAGCCCCGTAGGGCGCATCATCAGCCCCAAGAGTAGCCCGATGAGAAGGGAGCCCAAGAGGTTGATACCCCAGGTCGCCCATGGGGTAGGCCGTCCGAGGAGCTGTGCTGTCCCCCAGCCAATAAGGTAACGGAGGAGGCTCCCTGAGCCTCCTCCGATGAAGATGTATAATAGGGCCTTGAGAGAAAGTGCCTCCATTTTAGCAGTGAAGGGGCTTAGATACGCTCGAGGACGAGGTCGATAAGCCCCTCGATGCTGCCCTTGTAGTCGGTATTCATATTTTGTGCCTTACGCCCAGCGATGATACAGCAGACAGTCATAGCACGGTGCCCCATGAGAGCAGCAAGCCCAGCGAGAGAGGAGCTCTCCATCTCATAGTTCGTCAGACGGTAGCCCTCGAAGTTGAAGCCCTGAATCTTCTCATTGAGCTTGGGATCTTGTAGAGGGAGGCGCAGCTGACGACCTTGGGGGCCGTAGAAGCCATTAGCAGCGATGGTGTTTCCACGCAGGACGTCGTCCTGACAGATCTGCTGGATGAGGCTCTTGTCTGCAGCGACGACGTAGGGGCGCAGGCCTTCGATCTTCCAGTCGAGCTGACTGATGAGAGCTTCTTCGAAGGCGCGATTGCGGATGCGTGCCGTATCAGAGTAGAAGTAGATCACACCATCGAAGCCGATGGAGTGCTCGGCTGCAACGTAGGTGCCGATAGGAGTCTCGTCCTGCAGTCCGCCCGAGGTGCCGACACGTACGAGGGTGAGCTGACGGAAGGTGTCCTTCTCTTGGCGGGTCTCGAAGTCGATGTTCGCCAGGGCATCCAGCTCATTGAGGACAATGTCGATATTGTCCGTGCCGATGCCGTGGCTGACGATGGAGATGCGCTTGCCCTTGTAAGAGCCTGTGATGGTGTGGAACTCACGGCTCGATACATTGCACTCGATGGAGTCGAAGCGTGAAGCGACCATGTCAACTCGTGCGGGGTCCCCGACGAGGAAGACGCGGTCAGCGAGCTGCTCGGGACGCAGATGAAGGTGGAAGACAGAGCCGTCACCATTGATGATGAGCTCAGAGGTGGGGATGGTACGCTTATTACTCATAAGTATTCTTGGTAGGGTAGGGAGGCGAGACGCCTCCAGATGAGTGCCTCTCCCCATGAGGAGAGGAGAGGATTATCAAAGATACGCCAACTTTTTTGGACTCTGTTGATTGGGAGGTTATCCTCAGATAGTTCGCTCCTCGAGTTGTGATCAAGGAGGCTTCCATTTGGGTAGGCCATAGAGCATACTTCCGAAGGGAGGGAGATTAACCTATATGGAGACCATTGCCAAGGCCATTTCTTCACAGCTTGCACTTTCCTCCTTCGAACTTCTCAGCCTAAAGACCCCGATTTTCGAGGAAAGAAGGTACGAGTAATGAAGAGGTCGGCTTGCACAATAGCCTCATATATCGGCATATGGATGCGTGGGTAGAGCTATATTAGGTTGTTGCTCTGCGTAGGGATAAAAGTTGTGGACGAGTGGCAGATAAGT
>ERZ773073.1444-NODE-1444-length-11260-cov-26.298527_pt1 | contig 11260 bp, 12 predicted proteins | sample MGYA00580616_ERZ773073 | MGnify/ENA primary metagenome ERZ773073 (study PRJEB29015, sample SAMEA2737960) | human oral metagenome | biome: human oral; feature: human-associated habitat; material: dental | place: China | collected 2131 ...
TGGGTGCACCGATGGTTGAGATCGTAGACGAGGCAGCCGCCGCAGCATCTCCCGCACCCAAGGCCGCTGACGCTGGCAAGGGCCGCATGGTAGAATGCCCCATGCCTGGTAGTGTCATCGAGGTGACGGTCAAGGAGGGCTCGAAGGTGAACAAGGGCGACAAGCTGTTGGTGCTCGAATCCATGAAGATGGAGAACGACATCACGGCCGACTTTGCCGGCACCGTTCGCCGCATCCTCGTCAAGGCAGGCGACTCCGTTCAGGTGGGTGCGCCGATGGTTGAGATCGTGGAATAGATGACATGAAGACCGCGCACCGCTCCCCCGGTGCGTCGGTTTTTCGCTGATAGCAGGGCTTGCGATTCGACATCGCAGGCCCTGCTCTTTTTGGTGCCTATCCCCGCGCTATGGCCAAAAATCGAACATCCAAAGGGGCAAATCACTTTTGGAAATGCTTGCAGGAATTCCTCAAGCGTCAAAACGGAGAAAATGGTCTTTGCGGAAGTTCCGCAAGTGCCTCGGAAAACTTTTTGGACTTTGCAGAAATGCTGCAAATGCCTCGGAAAACTTTTTGGTCTTTGCAGGAATGCTGCAAGCACTGAAAAAAGACGAAGCGCCGGGCACACGCCGGGTGAGAGAGCCTCACCACACAGCATGTACCCGGCGCATCTTTTGCCTCGGGGCCGTCGACGATTAGTGCTTCATTTGATAGGTCCCAATCAGCGCCTCGAGCTTCGTGATCAGCTCGTTGAGCGGCATGCCCGATCGCTCGCTCATCATGCCTACGGTGGCGATGGGGAGCATCACCTTGGCGATGGGCGTCTTGAGCATGGCGAACTTCTCGTTGATGGTGGGCAGGTCGTCAATCAGCTTCGGGAAACGCGTCACGAGCGCCTTGAGCTTCGTGTCTTTGGTGATCGCATCAGGCGACGCGGGCGCCTCTCCCTGCTTAGCTGCGGGTTGCTCTTGCTCGCTTTTCTGCTCATCGTCCCACGTGAGGAGGGTGCGAGAGCCTTCCAACTCACGAATGTGCGTGCAGTTTTGCATCATCTCCATCACGCCGCGGAAGCGCCCGTTGGCGTCGCGGACGGCCACGTAGACGATGTAAATGAAGAGGCCCGGCTTGTTGATCCAGAATTCGGAACGACTCTGCTCACCGGTGCGGAACTTCTCGATGATCTCCTCCACGATGTGCACACTTTTGGGCGGGTGACAGTTGCGCACCTCGCGGCCGATGACGCCCTTGCTGCGCGGGAAGACGCGGTGGGGCGTGTCGGTGTAGAACTTGACCAGCTCGTTTTCGTCCACGTACGAGATGTCGACAGGCAGGTGGCGGAACAGCAGGTTGATCTGCTCCAGCGTCAGCTTGCCCTCGGCCACGTCGAGCACACGGTCGTCGTCGTCGGTGTCTTTCGCGCCCATCCCGTACTTGCCGAGCAGTGCAGCCAGATCGTTTATAAAGTCTCCGCCCGCGGGTGCGTTAGTCGATGCAGTTGCAGCCTTCGGCGCGTCGCCCGGCATGTCGATCAGGAAGAAACCGATCTCGCGATCGCCGTGCTTCATCTCCTCAAACTCCGCGTCGGAAATCAGCTTGAGCGACGTCGGGTAAAGGATCAGCTCCTCCTTGCCGATGAGGTCGAGCACATCTTCTGACATCGTTTTGAAGGCCTGGAGGAAGTCTTCCGTGCGCCCCAGTTGGAGCAGGTCGCGGGCCTTGTTCATCTCGTCGCGCACGTAGTCGTCGTAGGTCCACATCGTGGTCGAAGGCCGCGTGAATCCCTTGCGTTCCAGGGCGGAGTAGAGCTGGTTTTGCTTGCGGTGGAAGTGCACTTTGTATTTCAACACGTCTTTCATCAACGCCGTCCATGCGGCCTCGTCGAAGGGCTTTGCAGCCAGCTCCTCGCCCTGCTTCATCAGCTCCTTCATACGGTCGGCCTCGCGCCGGTAGGCATCAATCGGGTGGCCGAAAGGCAACTCCTTTCGCGGCTCCTTAATCAGGCCCTCGTAGATGTGAACGATCTCTTGCGTGTCCTCGTCGCGGCATTCGTCCGGAGTCTCGTCCTTGACCAACTGCTCGGCCGCGGCAAATTCTTCGGGCGATACCTCGCCCACTTCTTTTCTCACGCGCTCACGCGCCTCGTCTATGGTCAGTTGCTTGCTATTATAAGCCTCGCGAATCGCGATCATTCGGCGCAGCTTATCCTGATCCATACTTTCAAAAATCGGATTTGTCATACGTCTTGTTCTTTAATGTTGGGGGGATTATATGGAGAAGAAAGAGGGGCGGAGACACTGAAGCCGATGATATAACGAAAGCCATGGGCGCCTAGTAACGCCCGAGCAACATTGAAAAACTCCGCGCCCTCTTTCCCTATGAAAACGGGGCTAAAAACATACCGCGCGGCGAGTAGTAGGCCCGTCGCGCGGTTTTCATTTCTCCCAAAGAGCCCGCTCTGGGATCGGTTGTTCGCCATTACTTGCCGAATCTTAGAAGCTGGTGGCGAAAGTGATTATCCCCAAGATGATACCGGGGATATTGGCCAAGATGATCGGCCAATCTTTCGATGGCTTCTTAAACAACCCGTAAGTGGTCCAAAGCATACAGTTGAATGCTGCGCACAGAGGCTGAACGGGAGTTCCCTTCTGCCCGGACAGATTCATTTGGATTTGCGAGATGTACGATACATACATCAGGATCGAAGCACAGGTGGCTGCTATAGCCAGGATGCGAAACCATTTCTCGTTCATACTAATGTCCTATTTGTAGTGATAAATCGCCGCAAAGGTAAAAGTGCACCTGCAATAAGTTGTCACATCCATTTCTTTTTCATTCGTTAGCGCTGGGTCTACTCCCCTCCGCTAACCGGGATGCTGTCTATCGGGACAATCTGCGTTCGGTCGCCCTCTACATAGATCGCCTGTGTATTCGTGATTGGTCGCAGAGGCAGATGGCTATATGTCCGCACGGTCTCCTCGGCCGACTCCTCAAATGGCTCACAACCGTAATGGGGCACCGTGTAGAAATCGACCAGTCCAAGCGCATCAAAATCTCGAAAGTCAGGCGTGTAGGCCGTTGCAACAGCGTCCATTACTTGTGCATAGGCAATGTTCGGCGCAGCAATCATGCTCCCCGCCGACTCTCCAATGTATAGCGCCCCAGCCTTCACCCGACGGACAATCGCCCGATCAGCACCCTTCCGCCTAAGCTCCTGCATGAGGAAAAACGGATTGCCACCGCTGACGTAAATGCAGTCATTTCTCTCCAACGTCTGCTCGATCACTTCGGCCGTCGCCTGCGTAATCTCCAACTCCTCCACCGTGTAGCCCAATCGCTCGAGCGCCGCCTGTCCTTCTGCCACATACAGATTATACTCCTCATGGAGCGCCGCAGTCGGGATAAAAGTCACCGTCCCCCGTTCCTTTCCCACCAATTCGGGTAGTAAGTCTGCCACATCCGCGAAGAATGAGCATAAAAACAATCTCTTCATAACGTGTCTCTCTGTTTGATGCGATTCGCATTGTAGCTCTTGTCGACAGCTCCCGCTGCAACTCGTCAGCGATAGGAGCAGCAACCATGCAACTCCAATCAAACGGCCCAGCGCCACAGCCCAAAAGTCTACACTGCAACTATTTTTCATCCGCCTTTTCCAACTTACCGATGTCGATCGGCAGTCGCCTACGGAATCCTTCCTTGAAAGAGATCAGCGTCTCCGTCCGTGCCAATCCTAATTGTAGCTCTTGTCAACGCTCCCGCTGCAACTCGTCAGCGATAAGAGCAGCAACCATACAACTCCAATCAAACGGCCCAGCGCCACAGCCTGAAAGTCCATACTGCGACTATTTTTCATCCGCCTTTTCCAACTTGCCAATATCGATCGGCAGTCTCCTACGGAATCCTTCTTTGAAAGAAATCAGCGTCTCCGTCCGTGCCAATCCTAAAGGCAATAGCTTCTTATGGATGATGCTGAGCAGATGCTCATTATCTCTGGCGTAGATCTTTACAAAGAGGTCGTATTTCCCCGTCGTATGGTGACACTCCACAATCTCCGGAATCTGTTTCAACGCCTCTGTGATCGAAGCATATTGATCCGAACTCTGGAGAAAAAGCCCCATGTAAGCACACGTCTTGAACCCGATCTTGCTATTATCAATGATGAATTCGGAGCCTTTCACGACTCCAGCATGAATCAACTTCTGAATCCGCTGATGGATAGCCGCCCCGGATACATTGCACTCTCGCGCCACTTCAAGAAACGGCTTCCGAGCGTCTTTGACCATCATGCTCAGAATCTTCTCGTCCAATTCATCTAATTCGTATTGTTCCATCGTCTTTTCAGATTAAGATGACATTGTTAGCTGTAACAAAGAGGCGTAGAGACAGCCTCCTACTCATATCCTCCTTGACCGTCATCATTTCGTCTGATGAAATCTCGTTCTATGCAAAAACAAAGAGGGGAGCGAACCTACTTTCTTACCTGTAAGATTCGCCCCCACTCTCTTTTTAATGTTGATATTCAATTCGTGGATGCAAGAAATCGAATATCTCTTACTTATTATCTACTTGTTTACGTGCCGAGTAACTGATCTTCAAAGCATATGCTTCTCGAAGCGCCTGCTTTAAGTCAGTGATCAACCCCATCTTGGTGTCTTGGTCGGCTTTGATTGAGACGGTCATAAAAGGCTGATCCTCCTCTTTCATACTCGACTTTTCCTGCCCGATGTATGTTCCTACTTCAGAGATTTCCGCAAAAGCATCATTCAATTGCAGACGACTCTCCGACCCCATCTTGGCACGATATTCCTCGATAGGCTGCCCGACATAAATAAACGTGACCAGTGATTTCTTCTCTAGTTTCTGTAGCTCCGTAGCCTGCGGGGCACGGAATTGCACCTTCAAAGTCACTTCGCGCATGGTCGTAACCATCATAATGAAAAACAAGAACGCAAAGACCAAGTCTGGCAATGATGACGTGTTCAACTCGGGCATTTCACGTCCACCCGATCGACTGAATTTTCCCATTACATTTTTCCTTCCTTAAATCTTTAGTTCGCAGCAGGAGCAGACTTAGATCCTCCACCATAGTTCTTCGGCTCAGCCTCGGATATCTTCTGAGGATATATCATCTGTACAGCTTCCTGCTGTTTTTCATCCAACTCTGCAAATGTTTTGCCCCATTTCTGCTTAGCTACTTCATCACGGAGCTCGTTATAAGCAGCGGCCAATTCATTTTGCACCCGGATATATGCTTGATACTGCGTACCTCGGTCGTTTTGCAACGATATAATGTGAGGTTTGCACACCATCATCTTTCCAAAAAACGGGACATCAGCTTCTTCCTTCTCTGGTAAATTCGGATCGTTATTCACATTGGCTATGAACTCCTTAGCCTTAGCTTTGACCTGCTTTATATCCATGTATTCGCCACCGCACAACACTTGATTAGTGGAGCTGATCAAAACTACAAGCATGTTCCTTTTTTTGACATCGATTTCCTGTTTCTTCTGCTGTTTATCGGGTGGAGGAGGCAATCTTCGCGCTAACCCCATATCCGTATCCATAGAAGTCGTCAAAAGAAAGAACAGCAACAACATGAAAGCGATGTCAGCAGAAGAAGATCCATTAATTCCCGGAACTTTTCTTTTCTTACTCATGTTCTTTCTATGCTCTCTATATCTATTACTTATTCAGAACCTTCTTAAGACTGCCAGCAATCATAGCTAATACAGACAGCCCCAACAGGACATACGTTGAATAGATCCACATATCCGAGACCTTCAACCAGCCCGCTGTATTGAATTGTGCTGAATCAACATTGATTCCTGGTAGAGGAGTAGCATCACCCATCGCATAGGTTACTCCAAGCAAGACTACAAAAGCAATCAACACTACTAAAGATCCTAGTGCTGCTTTCGGTTTAGTCTTCAGTGTAGAGAAGAACTGCATAATTCCAAACAGCACCAAACAAACCATCGTAACTCCAAACAGTGCATAGCACCAATAAAGTAACAGCGATGTATTTACTGGCTCCTTATTCTCTGCAGCAGGATCAACCACACCACCGAGATAGAACATTGCTAGGACAATCACACTAACTATGATGACGCCTGTCAACATCCAGCTCGACAGTTTCCTTATCTTGGTTACAGCCATGACTCGTCTTACTTTTTGTATTTCACATTGTACTTGATAACCATATCGAGCAATGTAATCGACGCATCTTCCATCTTATTCAGAATAGCTTCCAATTTGCTCAACAGATAGTTATAGAAGACCTGAAGGATCAATGCAACGATCAAACCACCAACCGTAGTGATCAAAGCCACCTTCATACCACCGGCAACAACCGTCGGACTAATATCACCAACACGCTCAATCTTATCGAACGCCATGATCATACCAACGACTGTTCCCAAAAAGCCCAATGACGGTGCCATCGCGATAAACAGGGTAATCCAAGACAGATTCTTTTCCAACAGTCCACTCTGCACACCACCATAAGCGACAATAGACTTCTCTACAACATCGATCCCTTGATCGATTCTCATTAATCCTTGATATGCAATAGAAGCAATCGGGCCTCTAGTATCTCGAGCAATAGCTTTTGCACCATCTACATCTCCTCGATCGAGTGCAGCCTCAATATCGTTCAACATACCGTTAGGATTCACATCTGCCAAGTTCAAGTAGATGATTCGTTCCAAAACGAATGCTAGACCTAAAATCAAAGCAATAGCAACGAAGCTCATGAAGTCTGCACTACCTTCTATAAACTTCGTCTTTAATGCTTGATGAACTCCTCCCTCAACGGGAGCTGCAGCCTCTGCCGCTTCTTGTGCAAATGCTACTGTAGAGATACCCGCGGCCAATACACCCAAGAAGGCTTTCGTAAACAACTTTTTCATAGTGATGATAATTTGGAATTAATGCCTGAATTTTACTTTGATGAATATACTTATTGATTAGAAACTTCGCTTGTTCGCGCTTCTTATTTTTATCTTTCTACCGTTTGCTTGCGGAGAAAGCGGGATTCGAACCCGCGATACGCTTTTGGCGTATACACGCTTTCCAGGCGTGCCTCTTCAACCACTCGAGCATCTCTCCTTTCTTATTAATCGCCCTCATTCTTTCTGAAAACGAGTGCAAAGTACGAAAAAAAACATGACACGCAAACTTTTTGCTGGTATAACTTAGTTTTCCTTGATGTCATCATCTCTTTCATAATACGTCAACACACTATGTAGACGTCAATTAGATGTAGGATATGGAATGTCAAACAGGGCTAATGTGTTCTCTCTTGTAAGATCTGCCACAGTCTCCTCTGATAGCTGCAATTCTTCCGCCACCTTCTTTACGACTTCTATGAGAAAAGCTGGCTCATTCCGTTTTCCTCGATACGGTGAAGGAGATAAATATGGCGCATCTGTCTCTAATAAAAGCATCGTTGATGGTACCATCCGTATAATATCAGACAATGCAGACTTTTTGAAAGTAACAATCCCATTAACTCCTATCTTGAATCGCTGCATGCGCTTTATTTCCTCCAATTCATCGACCGTCCCTGAAAAGCAATGAAAAACACCTTTCAATCTCTCCACTCCTACCTTATATATGCAGTCAAACACTTCTGAAAAGGCATCACGAACATGAATGCTTACAGGAAGATCCATATCGACACTCCACTTCAACTGTTCTTCGAACACAATTCTTTGCTCTTTCAGATACACCTGTTCCCAGTGTAAATCGATTCCAATTTCACCAATTCCACAATAAGGACGCTTTGTCAACATTCTCTCTATCGCCTGTAGTTTTGACGAATAGTGAGAGTCCACACTTGTCGGATGCAACCCCATCATCGGAAAGGCAAATTCAGGATGCTCATCACATAAGCAAAACATCGGAGTAATGCTCGACTCGTCTATATTTGGTAATAGTACGGCTATCACTCCAGCGGCTTTTGCTCGTTCTATTACCATTTCCTGATCACCGTAAAAATCCTCGGCGTAAAGGTGGGTATGACTGTCTATCAACTTCATTGCAGCCATGTTTTTACTTTGCTCGATCTATCAGCAGACTGCAAATACGGAGTAGCTCTTGGCATTTTCCCTGATTTACACTCAACCGTGCCAATTCACTCCAAGCGAGATCATAATGATGCTTTATCCTGCTTTGCGTACGCTCCCTCAGCTCCAATTCATCATATATACTGGTGATCACTGATATTTTTTCATTCGCAGTGTAAGCTGAAGCGTTCTCTTTTCTGTAATGCGCTATGCGAGTCTTTTGCTCATCTGTTGCAAGCTGATACATGAGCACTGACAGAAAGGTCTTCTTGTCGCACAGAATATCACCTCCTATATTTTTCCCGAATGTACTCGTATCACCGTAGACATCCAACATATCATCTTGCAACTGAAACGCTAACCCGATATGGATTCCAAAACGATAAAGCACCTCTGCGTCATGCACGGATGCACCACCGATTAATGCTCCCATCTTCAAGCTGCAAGCCAATAATACGGCTGTTTTCAGGCGGATCATCTCCATGTATTCTTCTTCCGTCACATCGTCACGCCGCTCAAACTCCATATCGAACTGTTGACCTTCACAGATTTCAAGCGCCGTCTGCGTAAACAGATCCAAGACAGGCTTTAATGATGAGGACGGGGTCTGTCCAATCAGACGATAGGCTACGATCAACATGGCGTCACCTGAAAGCACAGCCGTATTTCTATTCCATTTTACATGGACGGTCGGCTGATTGCGACGTTTTTCCGCCTCATCCATCAAGTCGTCATGCAGTAGAGTAAAGTTGTGGAACATCTCCACCCCCAAAGCCGAAGACATCGCACACTCTATATCATCTCGGTAAAGGTTGCAGGCCATTAGCACAAAAGCTGGCCGCAAACGCTTCCCTCCTTCAGATAAGGTGTAGACGATCGGATCGAAAAGACTTTGTGGAGAATCATCGAAACGCAACTGATGGATAGCCTCTTCAATCTCCTTGAGGATGTATTCAAATGACAACATAGCAACGGTTGTAGCAGAGAGAGATAATATTAGAAAAGGTCGCTCTCTTCAGGGGAGGGAGAACGACCTTTTTCTTTTTAGTTCATCATCGTCTGCTATTTTGCACTTGAGTGAGGTACGTTCAATGAGGGGTATTATTGCTGCAGGCGGAACGTTACGGGAAGTGTAAACTTCACACGTACAGGCTTGCCACGCTGCTTGCCAGGCTTCCATTTCGGCATGGAATTGATCACACGAAGCGCCTCTTTATCGAGAGCGGGATCAATACCACGGACCACCTGAGCATCTACAATCGAACCGTCTTTGTTCACAACAAACGTACAAGTAACACGTCCTTGAATGCCGTTTTCCTGCGCTACAACGGGATACTTAATTGACTTAGCGATATAGCTCATCAATTCAGCCTGTCCACCCGGAAACTCCGGCATTTCCTCTACCACTACAAAAATGTGCTGTGGAGACTCTTCTTCTTCCTCATGCGTTACCGCAGGAGGAGTATAAACCTGCACCTGGGCTGCTTTCTGATTGTCCTCGGAAGATATCAGGTCATTATTCGCAACCTGCACATTATCTTCTACCACATTCAGCACTTCAGCCACATTGGGCACATCGGGAGGAGGGGGAGGGGGAGGCGTCTCATCCTGCCTTGTGATATCCATCTCTTCCTCCGCGATAACATCGCTGATCCCTTCGTCTTTCTGAACGACCTGATCTTGGGTACCCCATTCAAACCCAACGAACAGAACAGCCAAGCCCACGACCAACCCCATGAGGATGCCTAGGCCCTTACTACCTTCAAGATCTGCTTTTGGCGATTTCTTGACTTCCATGAGTTATCTATTTAAAGAGTGATTATTCGTCTATCTTCTTATCGGAGGCAAAGATAGAGAAAAATGAATGCGACAACCGAAGCTGCCAAAAAATTCAAAGCTGAGACAAAACAAACGCAACCAAACGAAAACGACGAAAATTGAGGAAGACGAGTGGGTTTAGGGGAAACATGAAAGACCTTACTCAGCGCGAGTTCAGTCTAAGCCATCTGCTTTTTATACCCCATCGTTAGGAGACTCATCGGCCATGATGGTCCTGGCGACAGTGTCGCCGAAGCGCTCATAGACCATAATAGTCCTGGCGACAGTGTCGCCGAAGCTCTCATCGACCATGATAGTTCTGGCGACAGTGTCGCCGAGGCACTCATCGACCATAATAGTCCTGGCGACAGTGTCGCCGGGGCACTCATCGACCATGATAGTCTGGCGACAGTGTCGCCGAGGCTCCCATCGACCATGATAGTCCTGGCGACAGTGTCGCCGGGGCACTCATCGACCATGATAGTCCTGGCGACAGTGTCGCCGGGGCATCCATCGACCATGAGGGCCTCGGCAAAGCCTTTACAGACTTCTAACTCATGTCATTTTACAGAGGAGAGAATGGTTTATCCTCAATTACGGAAATATTTCTCTAATTACCCCGTAGCCGTATCGGAATTGTCGTACTTTTGCCTGCGTCTTCAGGAAAAGGACGGAAAAGCACGCCCCTTCGGACATGAAGACGCGATTGTTTTACACATTATATATTAGAGACATGGCAAAACTCGATTTGACGAAGTACGGTATCACGGGTACCACGGAGATTGTGCACAATCCTTCTTACGAGGATCTGTTTAACGAGGAGATGAAGCCCGGTTTGGAGGGCTATGAAAAAGGTCAGCTGACGGAGCTGGGTGCAGTGAACGTTATGACGGGCATCTACACCGGGCGATCGCCGAAGGATAAGTTTATCGTCATGGACGAGACGAGTAAGGACACCGTATGGTGGACGTCTGAGGAATACAAAAACGACAATAAGCCGGCATCGGCCGAGGCGTGGAATGCGGTCAAGGAGATTGCCAAGAAGGAGCTGTCGAACAAGCGGCTCTTCGTAGTGGACGGCTTCTGCGGCGCCAATCGGTCGACATGTCTGAGGGTACGCTTTATCATGGAAGTGGCCTGGCAAGCGCACTTTGTGACGAACATGTTCATCCGTCCGACGAAGGAAGAGCTGGAGTCGTTCGAGCCAGACTTCATCGTCTACAACGCTTCGAAGGCGAAGGTGGAGAACTACAAGGAGCTGGGGCTTAACTCAGAGACCGCCGTAGTCTTCAACCTGACCTCCAAGGAGCAGGTGATCATCAACACATGGTACGGCGGCGAGATGAAGAAGGGTATGTTCTCGATGATGAACTACTTCAAGC
>ERZ773073.1447-NODE-1447-length-11232-cov-4.775611_pt1 | contig 11232 bp, 15 predicted proteins | sample MGYA00580616_ERZ773073 | MGnify/ENA primary metagenome ERZ773073 (study PRJEB29015, sample SAMEA2737960) | human oral metagenome | biome: human oral; feature: human-associated habitat; material: dental | place: China | collected 2131 ...
GAATAGAAATTGCTGAAGATTTTGTGCTTAGTAAATCACTACTGTCTGAAAACGAGAAACAACAGATTATGTCAGCTCTTCAGGGATTGGAGAATACAACAATACAACGTGAGAATGAGCTTCTAACAAAACTATCCGCACTCTTTAAAATAAAAAATACCAGTTGGATAGAAGTTGATTTTAATAATTGGCAAAACAATAAGATGTATGAAAAAACATTTAATGATATTAAGTCCGCAATTTTAAGTAAGAACATTGTTTCATTCACATATTTTAGCAGTAATGAAAAAGAAACAAGCAGAAGAGTTAAACCTGTTAGACTACTTTTCAAGAGTCAAGATTGGTATCTATATGCCTTGTGTTTACTTAGAAATGACTTTAGATATTTCAAATTGTCCCGGATAAAGAATTTGGAAACCCAAGCGGAAAAGTTTGATGACAACTTTGAAGATGTAGTTCTCAAAAAAGAAATGCCAAATGATAATAAAGTGCGTATAAAGGTTAAATTTGATCGTAAAGTTGCTTTCAGGGTATATGATGAGTTAAATGGAGCAATCACAGAAGATGATGAGAATTAATATGCTGAAATAGAAATACCAAATGACTATAACCTATTCAACTATATTTTTTCTTTCGGAGATGGGGTAGAAGTATTAGAGCCAAAGGAGATACGAATGCAGATTAAAGAAATGATAAATAAAATGGCAGAAAAATATATAATATGACAAATGGTGTCAAGTATATTGAGGTATAATTATCTTAAATAAAGATAAGAAGGAATAAACAATGGATATGAAGTATTGTCAGTGTTGTGCTATGTCTATGGGTGAAGGGAAAGAACTTTATGGTACAAATTCAGATGGAAGGAGTAAAATGTTATGCCAAGACCAACGACAAAAAGTGATTTGATGACTGCTGCTAAGGAAAACTATGAAAAGTTAAATTTACTTATTTCAAAGATGACAGAGGAAGAGTTAAACACACCGTTTGATTTTTCAAAAGATGAAAAGAAAAAAGAAGCCCATTGGAAAAGAGATAAAAATCTAAGAGATGTTTTAATCCATCTCTATGAATGGCATCAGCTTATTTTGAATTGGGTACATTCCAATCAAAAGGGCGAAGAAAAACCATTTTTGCCTGAACCATATAACTGGAAAACTTATGGTGATATGAATATGGAGTTTTGGAAAAAGCATCAAAATACTTCTCTTGAAGACGCTACGGGTATGTTTCATAAATCCCATATTGATGTATTAGCATTAGCTGAAAAATTTACAAGTGAAGAATTATTTTCAAAAGGCGTCTATAAGTGGACAGGGGGGAGTACGCTTGGTTCTTATTTTGTAAGTACAACATCAAGTCATTATGATTGGGCTATGAAGAAATTAAAAGCTCATCAGAAAAATTGTAAATCAAAATAGCCGGAATAAGATAGTAAAGTGCATTTTACAAAAGTAAAAGGAATACTATCTTCAAAGAATGGAATGTATTTGTTCAAAATCCCAAATGGCTCTGCAGCAACAAAGAGAAGAAATGAAATTGGAAAGAAGAGTTGAAAGCAAGCAACAAAGAGAATTAGAGAAAAAGAGAAAGTTTCAATTGAAACAAGAAAAACGAAAACAAAAACATAGAGGAAAATAGTTTTGTATCAAAAGCCAGTAAATCAGCCGGATTTACTGGCTTTTATTTTGAGAGGAAAGGGACTCTTGAATGAAAAATAGGACAGATTTATTTTGGGGGTATCTTATAAATTCGCGAGGGTGTAGGCGAAGTGGGGCTGGAGATGGTATAATTGGGAAGTAAAGTAAAAAGGCATGTTCCAGAAAGGGGAAGGCAGTGAATCAGTTATTTAGAAGTTTTCTGTCGAAGAAGACAATCAGTCGTTTTCGTGAAATCGTTGAGTTTTTAGCTGAAAAAGCAGAGATGACAGAGGAGGTTCCGGAAAAAGTCGAACGGAATCCTGTTGTGCCAACGGTTATCGTGCTTACGATTGCCATTATTTTCTATCGGAGTTCGTTTACTTGGGTTCCGTTTCAGACATTGATGGACCAATTTGGTTGGTTTTCTATCGGAATTCCCGTTCTCTTTATTTTGATTTGTGTTAATTCGGTCTTATTTTTAGATAAATTATGGATTCAAAAGGATTTAAAACAAGAATTAAAAAACTTAGTGACTTTTGCTGAGCAGGTAGTCGCTCGCTTGAGGGAAGAGGAGCGTACGGAACTGGCAGAGGATATTGAAGATGTAGAAGTGCTGATAGCGGACTATAAGGACCGGTTTGGATTTTAGGAGGAAGATGGATGAGATTATGGCATGAAGACTTGATTGCAAAGCTCCCGCGTCCGCAGCTCTTGGGACAACACCGTGAATGTTGTGCCCTTAGAGGAAATGGATGGGGCAAGAAGCATGCGACAGTGGATTATGTTTTTACGTATCCTCCGTATGTACTCTATCAATATCATAGGCTCATTATGGATGAAATGGAGCGCCGTGGGTACAATGTGACTCCTCTATGGAAAGAAGCGTCGTACCGGGGAAAAGTGTGTCCGCCGTATACCGAAGTTGTGACGTGTGCGTGGAAGCGTCCGTTATACAAAGAGCATGATGATGCGTATTACAAAGAATGTGTGGAGAATTTAGCACAAAAAGGAATCGTTCTAGGAGGAGAAGACCATGAAGTTTTCGTTTCATAATCGAATTACCAATCAACAATTAGCGCAGTTTCGTTATTTGACCGACACATTGACGCAAGAAGCTGGCCTCAAACAGGCAAAACCAAAGCGTGCAGAACAAAGGCTGGCGATAATTGGATTTATTATGGGATTTTTAGGCTACTTCTTTATCAAGACCGAACTTTTCAAAGCCCCAACAATGGCCCTCGTCGCTCGTGTGGCTCAGAAGCCGGGATTTGCGTCCATCTCGCTCTTAGTTTTGTTTTTTGCCGTTCCGCTCTTCTTCCTCTGGTGCCTACTCCTTTTTCTAAAGCAAAAATTTTATGAAAAAGAAATCAGTGGACTCATCGTACTGATCCAGAAGAGCATGGCGATTTTAAAAGAAACTAACCGCATAGATATGGACGATGACATCGAAGACGCGGAGTTCATTATTGAGGATTATGAGAAGAATCTTGGGGTGTAGGAGGAAATAGTATGAAAAAACGGCTGAGTGAAGAAGAAATTACGCGATTAAGGAACCTACTAGAGAAAGTCTCTATGGAGAATGGTAGTCCCCAATCGTTACCTACTGCAAATGGAGAGTTAAGAAGACTTTTCCATATTGGAGAGTGGGCAATGATTGTCATACTTTGTTGCACATTATTTCCGCTAGTAGCACTAGCTTTTGTAGTGAGTTTATTTTTAGGAAATATCGATGGGGCAATGGATCTTGTTTACATCAACCTTATGGCATGGCCGCTCGTGCTAATCTTCTGGGTGCTTCCTATTATTTTATTCTTTGTTTTTCGTTTCATTCAAAAAAAGACATATTCTGATGAAGTAATTCAGATAAATCAACTGATTTACGAAGAACTACGTGTACGAAAATATATTGAAAATAAAGATTTAACGGAAGAAGCTCGGGAGTTAAAAGAATTATATAAACGCATTTGGGATTAGGGGGATATATGAAAAAGAAAAAAAGAATTGAAGAAATTCGGCTGGCGCGACTAAGAGAATTGCTAATTGCAGCGATTCGAGAACGTTCAGGGAAAGTTGTTGCGTTTCCTAGTGCTTCAGTGATGCCAATTGCTTTAAAAAATATTTTAAAAATATTCTTGATGATATTAACTGTATTCTTTTTCCTGTTTTCTTTACTAAATGTTGATGTTTGGTTTCAGGAGTTGGTGACACACCCTTTTAACTTCTTAAAGGATCAACTGGAGTTTAATCCGTTCTTTAGAACTTATTTATTCTTTTTTATCGTTGGATTTGGACTTTTTCTATGGGAACGTAAGGCGTTTAAAGAAGACCAGGCACAAATTGTCCGTAGAGCGAAAGAAGAAGTCTTAGAGTGGCAAAACTTCACCGACGAAGAACTTCCAAACAGCGTGAAAGAATTAAAGCAGTATTTATCTGAAAATGATGATGCGTTCAACATCGAAGAGCCGTGTGAAACGGTTATAAAGTCATTATTACGATTATTTCCTAGAAACATTTCACAAGAAGATATTAATGAACTACGCCAACAGCTTATAACCATTTTATCTGAACGACAGCAAGATGTTTCAAAGTTACCAAAAGGTATGCCGTACCTTTTTGTTAGTCTCATACGACTTTTATTGCTGTGCGGGTGCTTGGTGGTCACTTTACCAATCATCTGGTTATTCATTACGTCATACTATGATGCCATCATCATGCTCGCTTTCTTAGGGATTCCTATAGGTATGCTATTAGTTGTGCTATGGAACTTGTATTTTGGGCTTTCTTCTAGCGTTCATGAAAAACGAAAAATAGCTTTTGATAAACTGTTTGAGATTGCTCGTGCTGAGATAGCAACGTATAAGGATGTTGCTATAGAGGATGTTCCGGAACAAATCAAGCAGCTTCAAAGATTTATAGAAGTGTTAGAGTCGAAATATTATATGTCGGGAGATGCGAAATGAAATTATTTAGAAAAGCGATTAGACAAAGACGATTAACGCGGATGCGGGAATTGCTTACAGCTGTGATGACGCAAAACAATAGTGAAAATCAGCTTCCAGATGATGGGAAAATCGCCAGATGCCTCGTGCTTGTACTAGAGCTTATCATAGTAGGTTCGCTACTTGCGAATCCAGATTTGCTTGATTCTAGTGGTGCTTTTATTCTAATGGGCCTTATTTTTCCACCATTCTTACTGTTTGGGATTTTACTAGGGATGGGTACTTTACTTCTCTTTATAGGGGTTATTTATCTGATTCATTATTTGAGGGTAGAGTCCTATTATCAAGAGTTTGGAATGTTAACTGAACTCGCCGAAGAAGAGCTTTCTGTATACAAACAAGTTCCAATGCCTGAAGATGCTGAAAGATTGCAGTACTACATGGAAGAGTTGAAGTTAGAAACAGAAGCAATCAATAAGAGATTTAGTAAATAAAATTGGGGAATAAAAGATGAAAAGAAGATTTGAAGAGGAAAGAATACATCGACTACAACAATTGGTCAATGAAGTCTTAGGCCTATCGGACAAGAAAAATCAACAGATTCGAGTACGAGGAACTAGATATATTCCAAAGGTACTCTTTACCATTTTAATGTTTGTCGAAATCTATAATCTATGGGGATTAAATTATAAAGTAGGCGGGGTTTTTAATTTCCTGCAACGTTGGTATGAGGGAAATCAATACGCTGTGAAGTATGCGCTGGAATATGTTCAATATGAACCGTATATTATCGTAGTTCTTCCAATAATGATGCTCTTTTTATATTTCTTGCAAGTGCACCTTCAAAAACAAGATGTGAGAGAAGTCGTTTCAAGAGCGGATGAAGAGCTCGCGAAATGGGAACACACTCCATCTGCAGAAGTTCCGCATGCTGTAAAGGCATTAAAATATCATTTAGAGGAATTACGATTAGACTACGATTTGTCATAGAATTTTAAAAAGGAATGTTGTTAAGAAATGAGAGATTTTAGAACAGAAGAACACCGAGAGATACCCAAGTCTTACTACAGACTTTCTGAAGATCAGCTTGATCGATTAAGAGACCTATTGAAGAAGGTTTCTATAGAGGATAGTTCGCCACAATCATTGCCGCGTTCACTCAGAAAAAGGAGAGAGAGCCTCTTTCTTTGGGAGTTGATATCGATTGGGTTACTTTGTACCCATGCTTTTCCGATAGTTGTATTCTTATTGGTAGTAACTTTATTTTTAGGATTGATGGATGTGGTAAAGCATATCCTATTCACTAATCTAATGGCTTGGCATGCCGTATTGATATTTTGGGGACTTCCTCTTTTAGTACTTCTTATTTGTAACAGACTGATTCGGGTTTCTAAGAAAAAAGAAACAGACCAATTAATGAATGCTGCAAATAGGCTTCTTATGGCATCTGAAAATATACCTCAAGAGGCTCTTTCGCAGGAAATGGTATCGTTAAAATATTTTATGAGTGTTATGAAATGGGGTACTGATTTTAATCAAAATGATATACAAAGAGAAGATTTCAGAATCAGTCGATTAAAACAACTGTTAGAAAAGATAAACCCAAATAGAACCGATATACCGAACTCGAAATGGGGAAATCTACAACTTGTTCAAACATGGATAGTGATAGCAGATATTCTTTGTTGTTCAGTTCTATGTTATCTTTTGATGTTTAGCGGTTATATCTCCGTAACGTTCAAAATAACATTTTCTTTGTTTTCTATACTGATGATAGGAATGATCATTGTTTATAAAGGACTGCTTCAGTTCCAGAAGAAGAAAGCAAAACAAGAGCTTACGGAATTGTTACAACTTGCGGATGAGGATGCAAAACGAATCAAGGAACAACCTTTAGAACTCTCAGAAGAATTAATTCAAGAGTTGGATGACTGTATGTATGAATTAAGGGAAGCATACGGAATGACGGTTTAAAAAGAATCTTTGGGGATAGAAGATACGACCTTTGAACGTCAGGAGGAATGACAACGAAATCGAAACGGAAAGTGAAGGAAGTGCGCACTCTTGCCGGTTGCCGAAGAAGCACTGAAGGCATTTCACGGAAACGAAAACGACTACGTCAAACGCGCGAAGCTGCTTGTTAAAAAATACAAAACGTACGGGTTATAAAATAAAAGGATTTGAAAACAGTGGGAGTAAGAATGAAGAAGAAAGTCACACAAGAAACAGCCAATCGACTCCGAGAATTATTGGAAAAAGTGATTTCAGAAAGCGGAGATGCAGCACCTTTACCGAAAAGTCATCAAATAGCGCGGTTACTATTGCCACTTTTCGCTCTTTGTTTCGCAGGTGTCTATTTACAAAATACGTACGTCTTTTTTCTTATAAGGGATGCAATTGAATATAGTTCTCAACTAGGTGTGTGGAAAACGCTCGAATTCTTGGTAACCGTCACGAGCTTCCATTTCTTGACATGGAGTGTTCCTTTTATCGTTCTAGGAGCTGTCTTTTTCTGGAGACGTTACTCCTTCAAGAAGGAATTCAATGCTTTAGTGGAACGAGCAAAGGAAGAGATTACTCTCGGGAAAAAGAAACCACTCGAGACAAATCGCACCCTTGTAAAAGGTCTAGAAGGCTTTCTAAAATCATTGCAAACGGAATATCAATTTGAACAAAAAATAAGGTAACATGTAAAGAGGTTAGGAACATGATCTATAAAACACTACTATTCGACCTGGATTCAACGCTCTGGGACTTTCATTCGGCGGAGAATTACGCGCTGACAAAGCTCTTGGAAAAGCAAGGCGTGGAGGATGTCGAGGCGTATATCGACGTATACGTACCGATGAATCGTGCCATGTGGCGTTCATTGGAAAAGGACGAAATCACGCGTGAGGAACTCGTCGAAACGCGCTTTGCCAAGTTGTTCGACCACTTCGGTTTTGAAAAAGACGGGAAGGAACTCGCGGCAGATTACGAGGCCATCCTCGGAACGCAAGGCCAAACGTACGAAGGGGCGGAGGAGTTGCTTCAAGCGTTACAGGACGCTGGATACGACTTATACGCTGCCACAAACGGTATCACGACGATTCAAAAAGGGCGCTTGTCGAATTCACCGATTGCAAAATACTTCAAGAAAGTGTTTATCTCGGAAGAAGTCGGAGCGCAAAAGCCAAGTGAAGCTTTCTTTGAACGAGTGGCAAGTGCGATTCCAGACTACGACAAGGATAAAGCCGTGATCATCGGAGATTCGCTGACAGCCGATATCCAAGGCGGTATCAACGCCGGCATCGACACGATTTGGATGAACCTCGCGGCGAAAGAAAACAGAACGGCCATCAAGCCGACCGTGGAAGTAAGAAGCTACGCGGAATTATTAGAATTTTTAGTGTAAACGAACCGACTGCAGGGAGAACTTGCAGTCTTTTTTTATGCAAAAAAGTTGAGGTTCCACTTCTTTGCGGGTAGACTACTTAAAAGGGCAACGGCCCCAACCAAAAATGAAAGTTGGAATTGAATGAAAAAAGGACTCATGGGAACCTTCGTGGCGCTATTGCTTGCAGCGTGTGGAACGACGAATACGAACACGACAAACACAACGAACGCAACCGCGCAGACGCCACAAACCACACAAGCGGTGCATGTCGAAGTAAAGACGGACGGCACGTATACCGTAAAAGAATATGACTTCGAAAGTAATGGCAAGAATCTCTATGCACGTGCCTTTGTGCCAGACGTGGAAGGACGGGTGCCACTTGTCATCTTTAGCCACGGATTGGGTGCCAACGTTGAGCACGAGGAAGAAGTGCAGAAGACATTGGCGAAGGCTGGTATTGCCGTCTTCAGCTTGGAGTTTGCAGGAGGGTCGTCTTCATCGGCCCCGATGAGTGAGGGACTAACGACTGAGATGTCTGTTCTCACTGAAGTACAAAACTTGAAGGATGCCATCCGTATCGCAAGCGGGATGGAATATACCGATCCACAGAAAATTTATCTGATGGGAAGTAGCCAGGGTGGACTCGTCACGGCACTGACCGCAGAAGAAGTCACCAATATCGCAGGCCTCTTCTTGTTCTATCCTGCATTTTCACTGCCGGATGATATTAGAAGTAGCTTCCCGAAACTAGACGAAGTACCCGAGACCTTTAACTTACTTGGTACGAAAATCGGGAAGAAATACATCACGGACATCTACGACATGGACGCCTACGCGAACCTAGACAAGCTAGGGATCCCTGTGCATATCTATCACGGCAAAGACGACTACATCGTGCCACTCACGGCCTCGCAAAAAGCAGTTAAACGCCTAAAAGATGCACTCCTTACCACATTGGAGGACACAGGCCACGCCTTGACGTCCGAGCAGCAAGCACAAATCGGAATAGAAATTGCCGATGAGATTTTTAATGGGATGGAGTAGAAGCGACATAGAAAATTAAATACAACAAATAGGAGAAACCGGGGTGAGTGCCCTGGTTTTTTTGTGTGGGTTAAATAAAAAATGGATAGTAGTGGGAAAAATAATACTTAAAATGATGGAATGAGATAAAACAAAAAACCTAATATTTAAGATAGGTTTCTTTTGTAAGTCATATATAGAGGCTCTGCCCTGCAAGCTACCCATTTTTTAATCGTATCTAAGTAATTTGAAATATTGTTTAAGATGATAAAATTCGAAGCATCAATTAGTAATTGTAAAAATGAAATAATTAATGAGATTTTTTTCATCGTAATCACCTCCTTAGTAGTCTTTCTTTGAAATCCTACTGATTTGGTTATTTTATAATAAATTACAACGATTAAGAGTAGCCACACGGAACCGTGCGTTTGCACGACACAACCTCTAAAAACAATATTATAATAATACTTTTACTCTGTAAATAATTTTGTTATTTAATAATATAACCGTCAATTAATTTTATGAAAACAGCAAAATAGTAACAGAAGAGAGCAAAATTTTCATATGTGATAATTATCGTATATGTTAATTTTTTATTGTATGGATGAGTGAGAAGTGAGGATTTAAAACTGAAAGAGATATCGTAGATTAGTTAGGTGACTATTCATAAGAAAAAGGGAAACGTTTAGCTATATTAAGATAAACTAAGCAGTACAAAAAAAAGTTAGTAAATTTAGAAAGGTGTTTTTTATGGGCTTTACGAAGAAACAGATATCCAATTTTTTGGACGATAAAGTTTTATTTAGATTCTCGATAGGAGATGAATACGTAATCAATTATAATCAACAGAATGAGGAATATACTTTTGATGAATTTGAGAAAATTGCTAAAAGTAATTTTGAATATTGGAATTCAGTATCTGTAGATGCTTATTCTCAAGAATGGATGAGATTAAGTAATAATATCGCTAAGGTAAGAGAGTATTTATCAACGATAGAAGAATTAGACTTAGAGAGTATACGTAATTATTTTTATAATACTGTACCAAGTAATCGGGAAGAGATAGAGAAAGATAAATATTTGTATAAAATTTCAATGAGTTCGCCCATCGATAAAGATACAGGATTTGGAAAAATAAAAAACTTTGTTTCTTTTTATACTCAATATTTAACAAATGATCTTAGAAATGCAGTGATTAGTTTTATTCGATTATCCAAAAATATGCATGAGATTGGAAATTCCCTATCAAGTACATCTCAATATAATTTTTATCCTGCGTTATATCTGTTGAAACAAAATCTCTCAGATATTAAGGAAAGTAAGGATGATTTTGAAACCAATATAGTGCTACCTATAAAGAGTAAACTACAAGAAATAAGTGATGATTCAGATGAACAATATAAAGAAATAACAACTTTTATAGAAACAAAACACAATGAAATTCAGAAACAGTTTGACGAACAATCTAAAGGGTTGAATGAATTTCGTAGTTCAATAAATATTTGGCAAGAAGAGAAGGAAGCTAGACTCAATAATCTAGAAAAAACGTATAAGGATAAACTGTCTTTAGAAGCTCCTGAAACACTTTGGTATAATCGTTCGAAAGAATACAGGGGACTAGCCAAATGTTGGACGGGTGTACTTATTGTCGCTGTACTGGGACTAGTGGGAGCCTTAACAGTATTAGTGATGGCTATACACGAATATTCGCTGGATGCAGTACAAGATATTCCTTTTATTTCTAAATCATTTATATTAGTTTCGATTATATCTTTCTTTGTTTACATAATTAGGATCCTGATAAAGATAGTAATGTCAAATCATCATCTAGCTACTGAATACGAACAAAAAGCTGCTTTAACAAGGTTCTATCAAGCTCTAACTTTTGCGGGAACAGATATTACGAAAGAAGAGAGGATTATAATAATTCATTCTCTATTTAGTAAATCCGAGACAGGCTTGGTAAAAACAGATAGTTCAAATGATGTAGATGCGATTCTTTCAGTTTTATCGAAGAATGTCCGTTAATATAGAGTGACTTAAGTAGATATCTGCTTAAGTCACTTTTTTATATATTCAGATCTAATTTTTAACCTATACAGTATTTTTTTGCGAGTCATGTAGATACTAAAAAATAAACTACTTTAGAGAGGCATTTTTATAAAAAAGCAAAATAGTAATAGAAGAGAGCAAAATTAACATATATGATAATTTGTACTGACCCCAAAAAGTTAGACGATTAATTTAAGCAAAG
>ERZ773073.1451-NODE-1451-length-11205-cov-24.131659_pt1 | contig 11205 bp, 11 predicted proteins | sample MGYA00580616_ERZ773073 | MGnify/ENA primary metagenome ERZ773073 (study PRJEB29015, sample SAMEA2737960) | human oral metagenome | biome: human oral; feature: human-associated habitat; material: dental | place: China | collected 2131 ...
CGGAGGCGCAGCGCCATGATCCCAAGGTGATCTTCGAGCAGGGATTCGTCGGAACCCGGGAGCTGGAGGTGGCGGTGCTGGGTGATCCCGGATCCCCCGAGGGATGCCGGGCCTCGGTGGTCGGCGAGATCCGGGTCCAGGACGGGGGCGGTTTCTACGACTTCGCCACCAAGTACTTGGACGATGACGGGGCCGCCCTCGATGCCCCGGCCAGGACCACCCCGGAGCTGGCCGCCAAGCTCCGGGAACTGGCCTGCCGGGCCTTCAACGCGCTCGACGCCGAGGGGCTCGTGCGCGCCGATTTCTTCGCCACCGAGGACCAGGCGTGGATCAACGAGGTGAACACCATGCCCGGTTTCACCCGGATCTCGATGTACCCGGCCCTGTGGCAGGCATCCGGGATTCCGTATTCCGAGCTGGTCACCAGGCTCATCGAACTCGCCCTCGAACGCCCGGTGGGGTTGCGTTGATGAGCGCCGAGTTCGAGATGATCGCCGAACTCACCGACGGCCTGGCATTCGGCCCCGACGTGCGGCTGGGGCCCGGCGACGACGCGGCAGTGCTGGTGCCGCGCGGCGACATCGTCATCACCACCGATGTGCTGATCGAGAACGTCCACTTCAAACGCGCCTGGTCATCCGCCTTCCAAACCGGCAGGAAAGCGGTGGCGGTCAACGTCTCGGACGTCGAGGCCATGGGGGCCGAACCCAGCGCGGTGGTGATCGGGCTGGCCTTCCCGAGAAACCTGGACCGGCGCTGGGTCAGCGACTTCCAGGAAGGCGTGGTCGAGGAGTGCACCCGGGCCGGGGTCAGCCTCGTGGGAGGCGACCTGTCGTCGTCGGTGCACATCGCACTCGGGGTGACCGCGCTCGGGAACCTGGCCGGGCGTCCCGCGATCACCCGGGCGGGCGCGAGGGCCGGTGACCAGGTCGCGGTGTGCGGCCGGCTCGGCTGTTCGGCGGGTGGCCTGCTGGTCCTGCAGCGGGGATTCGGTTCCCCCAAGGACTTGGTCCTGGAACAGCAGTGCCCAACCGTTCCCTACGGGCAGGGAAAAGTGGCCGCGGAGGCCGGTGCCACCGCGATGATCGATGTCTCTGACGGCCTGCTGCAGGACCTCGGACACATCTGTGAGCTCTCCGGGGTGGGCATCGATGTGAGGACCGGGGCACTGAAGATACACGACAGCCTGGCGCGCCTCGCGGCCGCCACGGGCAAGGATCCGCTGGGCTTCGTTCTCGCCGGTGGTGAGGACCACGCCCTCGCGGCGACCTTCCCGGCGGAGGTGGAACTCCCGCAGGGCTGGCTGCGAATCGGCACGGTGACCTCAGGTGCGGAGGTGATTGTGGACGGCATGCCGTGGACGGGTAGCGTCGGCTGGGATCACTTCGCATGAAAGGAAAACCAGTGAGAATCAGCGCCCGAAATCAGTTCAGGGGAACCGTCGTCTCCATCGAACAGGGAGCCGTCAACGGCATCGTCCAGATCGAGGTCGCGCCGGGACTGATCATGAGTTCCTCGATCACGAACGAGGCCATCCGGGACCTCGGCCTCGAGGTCGGTGGGGAAGCGGTTGCATTGATCAAGGCCTCTTCCGTGATGGTGGGTGTGCAGGACTGAGGAGTTCTTCCAATCGAGGCCGGGGAACTCGCGTGTCAAAACCCGACCGGGCGGGTCACCGGAGCGGGTTTAGCATCTGATCCGCTCCCTGGACTAGGTTGGAAGCATGGCGACACGCGGCTCTTCCTCTGCCAAGAGTTCTTCCAGCAAGTCGGGTGCCGGGCAGCGGACCAAGAAATCGAGCACCGCATCCCGCGGCGGCTCGAAGAAATCCGGCACCCGAAAACCGGCCGCCAGTTCGTCCGGTGCGCGAGACCAGGCCACGGGACCGAATCCCGTGCTGCAGTTCCTGGGGCGGATGCTCCGGGGACTCGCCCACGGGGTGGGCACGCTCGCCAGGAGTTTCGGGGGAGTGGAAAAAGACGTCGAACCCGAGCGGCGCCGAGACGGCACAGGCCTGTTCATCCTGGTGCTCGCTCTCGTGTTTGCCTCACGGACCTGGTTCATGTTGCCGGGACCCGTGGGGGAGACCATAGGGGCCATCACCTCGACCCTGTTCGGAATGGCCGCTCCGCTGGTGCCGGCGGTCCTGTTCTACAGCGCATGGCGAGTCCTGCGGCACCCCAGGGACGTGGACGGGGCGCCCCGCACGGGGCTGGGCTGGTTCCTGCTCACCATGGGCGGGCTCGGGCTCATCAACCTCTCCCGCGGGCTGCCCCGCCCGGACCAGATGGCCGAGCTGCAGCGCGCCGGTGGGGTGCTCGGTTTCCTGGCCAGCAGTTTCATAGCCGACCTGAGCTCCACGTGGGTCGCGGTTCCCGTGCTTCTCATCGTCACCCTCCTGGGTGTCTTCTTCGTGATCGGCAAACCCCTGCGGGTGATCCTCGCCGGGATCCGGACGGCCTTCTCATCGCTGGTGGAGCGCCCGGAGGAACCACAGGAGAAGCTGGAACTCGGCGTCGACGTGCCCTATGACACCCCGCTGATAACGGAGGACGACGAACCCTCTCACGACGACTCGGTCTACGACTACGAGGCCGACGAGGACTACCCCCTCGAAACCGGGACGGGGCTGGACGACCCGACGCCGCAGGTCCATGCCCCGACAGCTCCCGGGCTGGAGGAGAAACCCGACCTGCCCCCGCCGGTTCACACCCCCATGGCGGGGCGCGCCGAGCAGCTGCAGCTCAGCGGCGACATCATGTACCAGCTCCCGGACGAGTCGCTGCTTGCACCCGGAACCCGCCCGAAGGCCCGGACGGAGGCCTCCGACCGGATTGTGCGGCAGCTCGCGGCCACCCTCGAGGAGTTCGCGATCGACGCCCGGGTAACCGGTTACACGCGTGGCCCCACCGTCACCCGCTACGAGGTCGAGCTCGGCAACGCCATCAAGGTCTCGAAGGTCACGGGCCTGGCGGACAACATCGCCTACGCCGTCGGCAGCAACGAGATCCGCATCCTCACCCCGATCCCCGGGAAGTCCGCCATCGGGATCGAGATCCCGAACCTCGACAAGGAGGTGGTCAGCCTCGGGGACGTGCTGCGTTCCCCGAAGGCACGATCCGACCACCACCCCCTCACCGTCGGGCTGGGTAAGGACGTCGAGGGGGGGTTCGTGCTGGCCAACATGGCCAAGATGCCACACCTGCTGGTGGCGGGCGCCACCGGATCCGGGAAGTCCAGCTTCATAAACTCGCTGATCACCTCGATCATGATGCGTGCCACCCCGGAGGAGGTGCGGATGCTGCTGGTGGATCCCAAACGGGTGGAACTCAACCACTACGAGGGCATTCCGCACCTGGTCACCCCCATCATCACGAACCCGAAGAAGGCCGCGGAGGCTCTCGCCTGGGTGGTTCGCGAGATGGACATGCGCTACGACGACCTGGCCGCCTTCGGTTTCCGGCACGTCGACGACTTCAACAAGGCCGTCAAGGCCGGGCAAGTCAAGCTTCCCGAGGGTTCGCAGCGGGTGCTGGCCCCCTACCCCTATCTGCTCGTCGTGGTGGATGAGCTCGCCGACCTGATGATGGTCGCCCCACGAGACGTGGAGGAGTCGGTGGTGCGGATCACGCAGCTGGCGCGGGCCGCGGGGATTCACCTGGTCCTGGCCACGCAGCGGCCCTCCACGGACGTCGTGACCGGGCTGATCAAGGCCAACGTGCCGTCGCGCCTGGCCTTCGCCACCTCCTCCATGACCGATTCCCGGGTGATCCTCGACCAGCCGGGGGCGGAGAAACTGGTCGGCAAGGGCGATGGGCTGTTCCTGCCCATGGGGGCCGGCAAACCGATTCGCGTGCAGGGCGCGTGGGTGAACGAATCCGAGATCCGTGAGATCGTCGCCCACATCTCGGGGCAGCTGCAGCCCACCTACCGGGAGGACGTGACCACGGCAGCGGCCGAGAAGAAGGTCGTGGACGACATCGGCGACGATCTCGACCTGGTGCTGGACGCGGCCCGTCTCGTGGTGGAACTCCAGCTCGGCTCCACATCGATGCTGCAACGCAAGCTGCGCGTCGGTTTCGCCAAGGCGGGACGCCTGATGGACATTCTCGAATCCCGCGGGGTCGTCGGCCCCTCGGAAGGCTCCAAGGCGCGTGAGGTGCTGGTGAAACCCGACGATCTCGATGACCTGCTCGCCTCCTTCGGGACCGGGTGAGCGATACTGGGAAGATCATGAACAAGGTCCACATCCAGACGCTGGGCTGTGCCCGCAACGACGTCGACTCGGAAGAACTCGCGGGCCGGCTGGCAGCGGGGGGATTCGTGCTGGTGGATGACCCGGCGGAGGCGGAGACCGTGGTGATCAACACATGTGGATTCGTAGAACAGGCCAAGAAGGACTCCATCGACACCCTGCTGGCCGCCGCCGACCTCAAGGAATCCGGCACGACGAAGGCGGTCGTGGCGGTGGGGTGCATGGCGGAACGCTATGGGGCGCAACTCGCGGGGGTCCTGCCCGAGGCCGATGCGGTGCTCGGGTTCGACGACTACGCGGACATCGCCGATCGTCTCCGGTCGATCCTCGCCGGAGGCAGCCACGAGGCCCACGTTCCGAGGGACCGGCGCAAACTGCTGCCGCTCGCGCCGACGGACCGCCAACGGGCCGCCGGGCGGATCGTGACCCCGGGACACGCCCCCCTGCCGGAAGGGCTGGCCCCGGCAACGGGGCCGCGCGTGGTCCGTCGCCGCTTGGGATCGGGACCAGCAGCGCCCTTGAAGATAGCCTCCGGATGCGATCGGCGCTGCGCCTTCTGTGCCATTCCCGCCTTCAGGGGTTCCTACCTCTCGCGCCCCGTCGCCGACATCATCGCCGAGGCGCGCTGGCTCGTGGAGCAGGGAGTGAAGGAGGTGCTGCTGGTTTCTGAGAACACCTCCAGTTACGGCAAGGATCTCCCCGGCGTGAACCTGGAGACCCTGCTGCCCCAGCTGGCCCGGGTGGACGGGCTGGAATGGATTCGGGTCTCCTACCTGCAACCCGCCGAGATCCGGCCCGGAATGCTGGAGGTCATCTTGGACACCGACAAGGTGGTGCCCTATTTCGATCTCTCCTTCCAACACGCCGCGCCCGGGGTGCTGCGGAGAATGCGGCGTTTCGGTGACCCGGATTCCTTCCTCGGACTGATCGAACGGATCAGGGCGGCCGAGCCAAGGGCAGGGATCCGCAGCAACGTGATCGCCGGGTTCCCGGGGGAGACCGAGTCGGACGTCGAGACGCTCCGCGAGTTCATCATTGACGCCAACCTGGATTTTCTCGGGGTGTTCGGCTATTCCGACGAGGAGGGCACGGAGGGGGAGGGCCTGGACGCCCACCTGGACCAGACGGAAGTGGACGCGCGGCGGGAGCTGCTGGCTGACGTCGCCAACATGGTGTGTGAGTCCCGCGCCGCGGAGAGGGTGGGGGAGCGGACCGTGGTTCTGGTCGAGGAAACCGGCGCCGGCGGGGCCTCGGGGCGCGCGCCGCATCAGGGTCCCGAGACCGATGGGGTTGTGGAGCTTCCCGGGGCCGATGCCCGGATCGGGCAGTTCATTGAAGTTGAGCTCATCGACGCCACAGGAATCGACATGGTGGGAGAAGCCCGATGACCGAACCACGGCCCAGCAATCTGAACGTTCCCAACGTGCTCACGGTGCTCCGCATCATCATGGTGCCGCTGTTCGTCGTGGTGCTGTTCTGGCAACCGGTGAACCAGGGGTGGCGATTCATCGCCACCGGAATCTTCGTGGCAGCGATGCTGACCGATCTGGCGGACGGCTACATCGCCAGGCGCTACAACCTGATCACGGATTTCGGGAAGCTCTGGGACCCGATAGCCGACAAGGCCCTGACGGGTGCGGCCTTCATTTCCCTGAGTCTGCTGGGTGAGCTTCCCTGGTATTTCACGGTGCTGATCCTGGTCCGTGAGTGGGGGATCACATGGCTACGGGCGGCCATCGCGAAGTACGGGATCATGGCGGCCAATCGCGGTGGCAAACTGAAGACCGTCACCCAGTCGCTGGCCCTGATCGTTTTCCTCGCGTGGCTGCCGGGCCTGCCTGGGGCGGTGCAGTTCTTGGCCTGGGTGCTGATGTGGGCGGCTTTGATCCTGACGCTGATGACCGGCGCCGACTACATCCGCGAGGCAATCCGGATCCGCGCCCGGGGGAAGCAGCCACGGCGTTCCGCCGAATGATCGTGGGAGAGATCAGCTTCCGGTAGCGGCCTTCGGGTTGACGGGAACCGGGACAATCACCACCTCGACGCCCAGGTCCCGGATGCGGGCCAGCTCGTCCTCCGGGGCGTTGGAGTCGGTGACGAGAATGTCGATCTCGCTCAGATCCGCCATCTTCGCCAAAGTGACGTGGCCGATCTTGGAGGCATCGGCCACCGCGATCACCCGCTGCGCCCGTTCGATCATCGTGTGATTGGTGCGCGCCTCGATGTCGTCATGGGTGGTCAGTCCCCCGGACGAGCTGAGTCCGTCGGCCCCCACCAGGGCTGTGCCGACGTTCACGAGCCGGAGCGTCGCCTCAGCCAGGGAACCCACGAGTTCCAAGGAATTGGAACGCAGCACGCCACCGGCGATGAGGACGCGGCCCTGCCCCTGTTCGGCCGCTTCCAGGCCGATGCTGAGTGAGTTGGTGATGATCGTCAGATCGGTCCGGTGGCGCAGGGCCCGGAGTACCTCGGCGGCAGTGGTTCCGCCGCTCAGACCGATGGCGTGCTTGCCCTCGGGAACCAGCTTCGCTGCCGCTGCCGCTATGCGGGACTTGGCGGCTTGATTGCGTCCGTCCCGCAGCCGTACCGGGAGCTCCCGACTGCCCTGGATCGGGCGTGCACCGCCATGGGTGCGTTCCAACAACCCTTGGGACGCTAATACGGCGACATCGCGCCTGATGGTGGCCTCGGAAGTTCCCAGCTCGGTGGCGAGCGTGGATAGCGACATCTGACCATTCTCTTGAAGCAGCGCCAGCATCGCGAGCATTCGATCGGAGCGCTTGTGGGAATGCGTACCCGCAGCGTTCATGTCGACTCCTTCGTGCACTTTCTGACCAATTGATGATCGTGTTCGAGGGTCAGTGTACGAGAAACCGTGTCGGTTCGCTGTAGGGCGCTTGGGATAAGAAGTTTCTCAAATAGTTGGCGGGTGGGGTTTATATTCCCTGACGGAGGTGCGCGGGAAGGGTTGGGAGAGCTACGGTCCTCGCTCGTGAACCGGGATCGGCGGACATCGCTGGGGAACACGTCGTCGGGGTTCGGAGTGACTAAGGGATGGTTTGGAGAAGGGCATGGGGATCACGCCGGATGCTGTTCCGGAGGACGATGCGGCCCGGCGTGTCACCGGGACGACCGCAGCACGGCACGTGTCTGCGGGGCCTAGGGTTGCCAGCATGCGTGAAGCGGAATTGTGGTCGAGACTTGAAGCGGTGCTCGGGAAGGGCTACGCCGGGAGCTGGGCCTCGACGGTCGCCCTGCAGGAACTCGAGAGCCGCACCGTGGACGAGGCGCTGGCCGCAGGCGTTCCGTGCAAGAAGATCTGGAGGGCCGTGTGGGTCGCGCTGGAACTGCCGGAAACGATGCGGTGAGACCACCGGTGTCGGCGCGCCCCATGCAATCGAACACATGTTCGGCTAGACTGTGTGCGTCTCCGGGGTTTTCCACAGCCCGGAGGTGAACTGGAGTTTTTGTCACCCCCGATTCCTACAGTGAGGGTGAAGGTTGAGCCGGTCGGAAGGGAACGGTTCAGGGAGTCGAAAGGAAACCACACCATGGCTGTTGCGGATCGCGCCAAGGCGCTCGAGGCCGCCCTCGCCCAGATCGAGAAGGTGCACGGAAAAGGGTCAGTGATGCGCCTGGGGGAGGACACCCGCCTGCCCATCGATGTCGTCCCGACCGGAAGCGTTGCCTTGGACGTGGCCTTGGGAATCGGTGGCCTGCCCCGGGGACGGATCGTCGAGATCTACGGTCCGGAGTCCTCTGGCAAGACCACGGTTGCCCTCCATGCCATCGCGAACGCGCAGGCCGAGGGCGGGATCTGTGCCTTCATCGACGCGGAGCACGCCCTGGACCCGGATTACGCGAACAAGCTCGGCGTCAATACCGACGAGCTCTTGGTCTCACAACCGGACAACGGGGAACAGGCCCTCGAGATCGCGGACACACTGGTGCGTTCCGGGGCCCTGGCGCTCATCGTCATCGACTCGGTGGCAGCGTTGACGCCCCGAGCCGAGATCGAGGGCGAGATGGGGGATTCGCACGTCGGCCTCCAGGCGCGCCTGATGAGCCAAGCCCTCCGGAAGATGACCGGGGCCCTGAAGTCCGCCAACACCACCGCAATTTTCATCAACCAGCTGCGCGAGAAGATCGGGGTGATGTTCGGTTCTCCCGAAACCACCACGGGTGGTCGCGCACTCAAGTTCTACTCCTCCGTGCGCCTCGATGTCAGGAGGATCGAAACCTTGAAGGACGGTTCCGAGATGGTCGGAAACCGCACCCGCGTGAAGGTGGTCAAGAACAAGGTCGCGCCGCCTTTCAAGCAGGCCGAGTTCGACATCATTTACGGCGAGGGAATTTCCCGGGAAGGAAGCCTGATCGACATGGGTGTGGCCAATGGGATCATTCGCAAAGCGGGAGCCTGGTTCACCTATGAATCCGACCAGCTGGGGCAAGGCAAGGAGAACGCCCGGAACTTTCTGAAGAACAATCCGAAGATCGCGGAGGAGATTGATCGCCGAATCCGGGCCGCGCTCGGTGTCGTGGAACAGGATGCTCCAGAGGGCAAGATCAACCCCGAGACGGGGGAGGTCGAGGTTGCCTCCTGAAACCAGCCGCGCGGAGCAACTGGAAATTGCCAGAGGCATTGCGCTCAGGCTGTTGGATGCCCGGAGCCGGTCGGAGGCCGAGCTCCGGGACCGGTTGGCCCTCCGCGGAATCCCCGAGGACGTCTCCGGGGAACTGACCGAGCGTTTCCGTGAGGTCGGGCTGCTGGATGATGCTGCCTTCGCGGAAGCGCTCACACAGACCCGGGTCCAGGTGGACAGACACGGTCTCACCCGGATCCGGGCGGAGTTGCGACGCCGGGGAGTGGGCGAGGATGTGGCGGCGGAGGCCCTGTCCCGGGTGGGGCAGGAGGAGGAACTGGAGGCGGCGCGAGCCTTTGCGCAACGCCGTGCCCGCACCTTGGCCGGGCTGGATTCCCGGGTCGCGCGCCGACGTCTGGCCGGGGCCCTCGGACGCAGGGGATTCGGGGGAGCCGTGGTGTCGTCGGTCGTCAACGAGGTGCTCGGGGAAATGGACCCCGACACGGATGACATGCCCTTGTGAACTAGCCTTGGCGGTCGTAAGGTCATTGACTCACGGTTCGAGACATCTTGGTTGGTCCCATGGGCTCGTGTGCGGCCCGGTATGACGTGGTCACGTCCGCTACTCAGCAGCCCTGGGTGCCCTGAACCTCCAGGTCACTTCGTCAGGTGCAAAGGGGTAGCCATGGAATGGCTGGGCTGGATCATCGCCGGGTTGCTGGGTGTCGTCCTGGGGATCCTCGCCTGGCGGCAGCGGCGAGTTGCCCTGTCGTTCATTCAGGAACGGGCTCGCATCGAACGCAGAAGCCGCTCCGATGCAGCATCCATCCGCAAACAGGCGGTGGAGGCAGCCGAGCAGCTCAGGGCGGATGCGGAACGGGCCCTGGAACAGGCGAAGGAATGGGCGCACGAGGCCGGCGCCGACATCGACAGGCGCCGCGAGGAGTTGGAGGCGTCGATAGCCACTCAGCGCGCCGAGCTGCGCGAGCAGCGCAGCGCGCAGGAACGCCAGGAAGAACGCCTGAACGAGAAGGAGGACCGGCTCGCCGCGGAGGCCGAGGGACTCGCGACGCGCTCGGAGCTTCTCGAGCAGCAGCGCACGGATCTCAGGAAACAGCGCGAGGAACTCGCTGCGGAACAGGGCCGCGTGCAGATGGAGCTTGAACGTGTGGCGGGGTTGACGGCGAACGCCGCCCAGGCGGAGGTGATGGCAGAGGCGGCACGCCAGGCCCGTTTGTCAGCTGCCACCCTGGCCCGGGACATCGAGGAGACCGCGAAGAAGGAAGCGGACCAGCGGGCCCGGGCGATAGTCGTGACCGCCATCCAGCGGTGCGCGGCAGAGCAGACCAGCGAGTCGGTGGTTTCCAGCGTCGACCTTCCCGGCGACGAGATGAAGGGGCGGATCATCGGGCGTGAGGGCCGCAACATCAGGGCCTTCGAGCAGATCACCGGAGTCAACGTGATGGTGGACGACACCCCGGAGACGGTGCTGCTCAGCTGCTTTGACCCGGTGAGACGGGAAGCCGCCCGGCTGACCCTCATGGACCTGGTCGCCGACGGGCGTATTCATCCGGCAAGAATCGAGGAGGTGCACGCCCGCAGCATCCGGGTGCTGGACGAGCGCATCAGGGCCGTCGGTAACGAGGCCCTCCTGGAGGTGGGAATCGCCGATCTCCACCCGGAACTGATACCCGTGGTCGGCTCCTTGGCCTACCGCACCAGCTTCGGGCAGAACGTGCTCGCCCACCTGATCGAGTGCTCCCATCTGGCCGGGATCATGGCGGCCGAACTGGGGCTCGACGTGGCGCAGTGCAAGAGAGCAGCCTTCCTGCACGACATAGGCAAGGCCCTAACCCACGAGTCCGAAGGACCCCATGCGATCATTGGCGCCGACCTGCTGCGCCGCCACGGCGAACACCCCGACGTGGTCCACGCGGTCGAGGCGCACCACAACGAGGTCGAGCCCCGGACCGTCGAGGCGATCCTCACCCAGGCGGCAGATGCCATCTCCGGTTCCCGCCCTGGCGCTAGGCGCGAGTCCCTGGAGGCCTACGTGGAGCGGATGCAGCATCTTGAATCCATCGCAATGGCCCACGAGGGAGTGACCCGCGCCTACGCAATGCAGGCGGGAAGGGAGGTCCGGATCATGGTGGCACCCGAGGTCGTGGATGACGCGATGAGCCGGGTGCTGGCACGCGAGATCGCGGCCGAGGTGGAGGCGAACCTCACCTATCCGGGGCAGATCCGCATCACGGTGGTGCGTGAGTCACGCGCCACCGAACTGGCTCACTGACCGGAGAGCGGCGCGAATTCCCCACGTGGCGTGCGCGGACTCTCCCGGCCGCAGCATGATCCGGTCCCTGTACG
>ERZ773073.1453-NODE-1453-length-11199-cov-14.279792_pt1 | contig 11199 bp, 14 predicted proteins | sample MGYA00580616_ERZ773073 | MGnify/ENA primary metagenome ERZ773073 (study PRJEB29015, sample SAMEA2737960) | human oral metagenome | biome: human oral; feature: human-associated habitat; material: dental | place: China | collected 2131 ...
CCGGTCATAGCCGGACGAGAATAGCGAAAAGCCATCATAAACTCCATTCATCGGTGACATGAACAATTCAACCCTAAACATAATTGAGGACCGAGATACAAGAGATATCGAGGAGTCATAGCAATAATTATTCTGAGAACGAACTTTTTACGTTGATATAGAAATACTCGAAGTTATTTAGCCAAGGTTTTATAAAAAATTTCTCCATTAAGTTTTTGCAGAAAAATATAGCTCCGCCTCTCGTTTTTGATACAGGCGAAGCGTATCTTGAATTGTAAGGACGTATCAGAATTATTATGAGCGCACCTTATCCATTAGATATTCTGACGTAGCTCACCGAATTTTGTACGCACACTGGCAAACAGGTTCCCCGACTCTCCCCTGATGTTCGATTGCATCGATCGTTTCTACTCGAAGTGCACCATGAGCACGACAAGGTGGAGGCCCACAAAAACATACCGCACGCCGCCCACGTCGTGGGGTATTGAGTGCCGCGAGATACAGCCTCTATTCTCACGTTGGTTGGGTAAAACCGTTCTGGTGCACAATAGCGTCTACCGGCTCCCCGCGGTATTGCGGGGTGATTCATACCTTTTGTTGAGGAGTATATGTTGTTTCTCACCAACTTTTTTCCCAGTAGGTATCTGCCTGGTGGACTACCGAAACGCGGTTAAACTCTGCGTATTTTTATCCTTCACTCTTACGATCCAAGGCGGGCAATAATGCAATATTTCACGAGCTAGGTTAGATACTTTCTACCGAATAAGGTCTTGTATCCATCTCGCTGATTGCATGTCATATAGAGGGTTCGTGAGTTCCAATTCCAGTGAACAAAGTGTGCATAATCAAAGTGGTCAGGCGGTCTAGCTCGGCATCGTCTACAACCGCCTCCAGTCTGGCTAAATCATCCGGCCCGGTCGGCATTGGCGGGGCTTTAGCTCCCATACCGGTGCCGGTGATACCAGCTACCGCCTCGTCAGTCATGGCACGGAACATACGCTGCGCCCAGATAAGGTCTACATCTGCAGCGATATAGCCCTCACGCTGTGCACGCTCAAAAACCTTACCCAAACGCCCTAAAAGAGTGCGTTGTTTTGTAATCACGGCGGGATCATCATCGCTCAGATGCGCCATCGCATACAACCAGATCGCCTTCACCCGCATCACGTTAACGGTCAGGCGATGCAGCGCCACCATTACAGGAGCGGTCTCGGGACTTGCTGACTCAAATGCTTCATAAAATTCTCTAACGGCAATATTACTCAGCTCCGCGAGAAGAACCTCGCGGCTGGCGAATCTGCGATGAATAGTTGTTCGAGTGACTCCTGCAACCGTAGCCACCTGCTCTAGCGAGGCGGTTGGGTCTCGGCGCAATACTTGTTCGGCGGCGTGAAGCACGATATTGACCGTGCGCCGCGCATCAGCTCGCAATGGCTTAGATGAATCAATCACGTAGTTATTACCCTAATAAATAGAACATGTCTGTTACAGTTAAATGCGTGGGTTATACCCGCATGTCATATATTCTATTCGCGAGAGGGTCAAATGACTACTAAGCAGACCGTCCTGAATTACTATTCGGCAATTCACGCCGAAAATTGGCAAGACTACATTTCCGATAAATTAGCCTACGGATTCAACAGTGCAGAACAAAATCTTGGCAAACAAGATTATCTGCAGGGTGCCGGAAATTTTTTTAATTCCACCACTAATGTTGAGCTTGCACATCTTGTGGTTGAAGGTGACAAAGCGGCGGTTATTGCGCGCTACACCGCAAAGTCCCCCGCAGGAGCCACCCAGATTTTCGAGGTTCCGGAATTTCTCACAGTGCGAGACGGCAAAATTATTGCCTCCAGCATCTATCTTGACGGCACCGCCTTTATGGCCTTTATAAAAGGCGAGTAAAGCTTTCTAGTCGCTTTCATTCAACTTCAGCTCTCTAATACCCGCAGCACATTCGCTGCTCTCGCCTGAGATAGCAGGTTTTATGCGGGAATTACTCTTTATCACTCATTCCCTCCCCCAAGGAGATCATCATGAATACCAATTCTGCGCTTTCCGGCAAGAATGCCGTTATTACCGGCGGAAGCGACGGTATCGGCTACGGTATTGCCGAAGAATTTGCCCGCCAAGGTGCTAACCTATTCCTCATTGCTCGCACCCCCACAAAACTTGCAGAAGCCAGCGCGCGCTTGAGCGAATACCCCGTGACCGTGCACACCTTCGCAGCAGATTTAACGGATATTTCTGAAGTACACCGTGCCGCCGAGCACGCCCTTGATATTTTGGGAAGTATTGATGTGCTGGTCAATAATGCCGGTATTGCACGGTTTATTCCCTTTGAGCAAACCGATGAGAACGCTTTTGACGAGCATTTTAATCTCAACGTCAAAGCCCCGTATTTCTTGGCACAAAAATTATTGCCTGAACTCGCTAAAAATTCTGGCAATATTGTTAACATTTCGTCATATTTTTCGAGGCGAATGCTTCCCGGGCGCCCTTCGACGGTCTATTCCATGACAAAGGGCGCATTAAATCTTTTCACACAGTCATTAGCGTTTGAGACGGGTTCCGCCGGAGTGCGCGTGAATGCGATTGCGCCGGGAATGGTCGAAACTCCACAATTGCTGCGCAATGTTTCTGCGATGCCGCCTGAAGCGCAGGAGCAAATGAAGCAAAATGCCTCGGCGTTGATTCCGTTGGGGCGCATCGGGAATGTTGATGATATTGGGCGTGCCGCCGCGTTTTTGGCATCGGATGCGGCCGAATGGGTGACCGGCGCGGTATTGAGCGTGGATGGTGGTGTTACGACGCACTAGGCTTGCTGCCCTGTTCTCCCCTCCCTTCTCCCTAATGTTGTAAAAAAGGCTCTTTATACGAATCAAGCGGATTTTCTAACGATTTATTCGTATAAAGGGTCTTTTATGCGCTGGGAGGAAGCTACACTGATTCGAACTCAGCAGAATGTGCAAATGGGTCAGCGTCCGGGTCATTCTGCCACAGATATTCGCAGCGGGACGCGATCTCTTGAGCCGTTTCCAAACCCCACCGGTCGGCGATAAAACCTAGAGTCATATCCATACCCGCCGAAACTCCCGAGGATGTATAAAACTTCTCTGTGCTCACCCAACGCGCCTTCTGCTGCCACCTCACCTGTGGGCGCGTCTCACGCACCCACTCGAAGGCACGTTTGTTAGTAGTAGCAGGCTTCCCGTCAAGAACACCTGTTGCGGCAAGAAGTGCCGCTCCGGTGCAGACTGTCAGGCAGGTTTGGCTTTGCTGTACCAATTTCGCAAGGTTTTGCAGGAATAGGTTATTCATGACGAGAGAGCGCGTGCCTATACCTCCTGGAATCAGCAGAATGCTCCCCGGAGGAAGACTTTCAACAATTTCCGTCTTGAGGGTAAAGCCCTGGGCGGAACGTACCAGTGAACTACCGCTCTCGGATGCGCCCGTCACCGAGATATACCGCATACACACATCAGTCACACGGTGCAAAAATTCGATAGGTCCCATAGCGTCGAGAGTCTCATAGCCGTCGAAGAAAAGACAGTACACAGATGTAGTCGTCATAGCACCCATGCTAAGAAGGGTCTTTATGTGAATCAAGCACGATTCTTCAACGTTTTATTCACATCAAGGGTTTTTATTATGCACTCAGGAATGTGCCCAGCAGGTTTGTACGCCTGGAAATATACCCGGGTGCCCGTCGTAAAACCGTCATTTATCACGGTTTGGCACGCATACAGGTTAGAGTTAACACAGAGGCATTATTTTGGGTGCCGTCGCCCATTACACAGCTGCGGTTCTCATGTCGAATGCCGTGCATCCTACACCGATGCTTCCGCAATGACCGATAAGAAAGAGATAAATATGTCGCTACCAACCACAATGCGCGCCGTACAATACGACAAATTTGGCGGGTCTGATCTGCTCACGATCAACGAGGTTCCCGTGCCATCTCCCCGCCCCGGCCAGGTGTTGGTACGCGTGCAGGCCTTCAGCGTGAATCGCATTGACGTGATCGTGCGCGAAGGCGAAATGCGGCTTTTTACGGGTAAACGCTTCCCCAAAGGTACCGGTGTGGATGCGCTCGGCGAGGTTGTCAGCGTGGGCACCGGCGTGATGGACTACAAAGTTGGCGATATTGTGTGGGGGTTCAACGGCTCCATTTCTATGGCACCCACCGGCACAGCGGCCGAATACGTGCTATTCCGTGAGAACCGGATTCACCATGCGCCGCGCATCCAGAACCAGATTGATGCGGCTGCATTGCCGCTCGTAAGCCTTGCCGCACTGCAAGTGCTCCGCAAGAACCTGAAACTCCAGGCCGGTCAGCGTCTGCTGGTGGTGGGTGCCAGTGGCGGTGTAGGGCATGCTGCACTGCAGATCGGGCAGATTTTGGGGGCTCAGGTGGCGACCGTTTCTGCCGAAGAAAATATAGCTCTGTGCCGCGAGCTAGGTTCGATTGAGGCATACGACCACGAGGTTCTGCCAGACCCCGAAAAGGTTGAGAAATTCGATGCGATCTTGGACTGCGGAGGCGTTGTGACCGCGTTTTACCGCAACTACTTGAAGCCGGGCGGGCGCATGATGACGGTCTCACCTGACGGTCTTCCGGCAGTGCTGACCTCGCTGTTCACGAACCGTCGCGTGGGTTTCCTGCTGGCGACCAAGGCATCGTCCGAGGCCATGAAGTGGATTACCAATGCCGTCGAGCGTGGTCAGCTGCGCCCGGTCATTGAGAAGAAATACTCGCTTGAGGAGCTTGGCGCCGCGCAGGATCGTGTAGCCGAGAAACATACACGCGGCAAACTCGTAGTGGTTATGTAACTCTCTTGGGTTATTCATACGGGCGAGGTTTTGGCGTATGGCTACAAAGAGGTGGCTATGCAATCAAAGCCTCGCCTTTATGCGTGCCCGTGACGATGCGGCACGCATGTTTGCGACGCTGGGAGTAGGCTAAAGGTATGAGAATTGGTATGCGAAAACCCAGTGTGAAACGAATGATTAAGGCCCGCACCACCGGTCGGGCAAAACGCGCCGTAAAAAGAGCTGTGATTCCTGGTTATGGCAGGCGCGGTATGGGGTTTGTGAAAAACCCGAAGCGAGCCGTAAAAGGGGCTATCTACCGCCGCACGACCTTCAGCGTGTGGGATTTGTTTAGGTAATGGAAGAGTTCTTCTCTTGCGGTAACGCTCAATTCGGGAGCATTTTCTTCATTCGGGAGCAGTTAAAGTGCTCCCGAATGAAGAAAATGCTCCCGCTTTGTCATGTTGTGGTTGTAACGCCAGAATAAGAGCCTGAATATGCACCAGCATTTGCCTCACACGGTTCTTCTTTACATGTTTAGAGCCGCCTCTCGCCTGCGGTAGCACTCCTCAATCTTGCGCCGCCGCATAAAAACCTTCGGACAAGACCCTAAAAATAAAGGTTCTCGCGCGGTATACTAAGGATAAGCTAACCTCCTCGTCAAAGCTGAAAGGGACCTTTTTCCTATGCTGAAAATCGAAGATGCCATCAGCGAGACCTTACTTATTCCCCTGTACATGAAGCACCTCGCCTCGCAACAGCCCGACCCAATCATCAAAGATGAGGCAGCTGGACGAGTCGTTTCGCAGTTAGACTACAATTTCTCTAAATTTGATAACGTTATTCACACCGTTGTCGGCACCGCGATTCGCTCAGATTACTTTGACCGACTGGCGGCCGATTTTATTAAGCGCCAGCCTAACCCGGTGATCGTTAATGTTGGATGCGGTCTAGACAGCCGCCGGGAACGCATCGGCGAAATCGCGCAGAACGTGCCGTTTTACAGCTTAGATTTACCCGATGTGATGACTTTGCGTATAAAGTTGCTGCCCCCGCAAGGCAGTGAAGTTTTCCTGGGAACCTCAGCCTTCGACGCGGGTTGGATGGACGAACTGAACGATCTGCAGCCGAATGCCCAATTTCTGTTCGTGATTGAAGGCATGCTGATGTACTTTGACCGTTACACGGTACGCGCTCTGTTCCGCGATCTTGCGCAGCGTTTTCACGGCAGTGAGATCGCGTTCGACGTCATAAACTCGTGGATGGTTTCGCATTCTGATCAGCACGAAGCGCTTAAGCACTCCCGCGCGCGATTCGTTTTTGGATGCGACGACGATCATGAACCCGAGCGTTGGGCTCATAACCTGCGCTTGGTGAGCGCTAAACGACTGATGACAGACTTTCCGGCGTGGAAGAAGAGCGGGGCACTATCTGCCATGATAACGCGGCGTTTACCATTCCTGAAGGAATCCTTCCGTATGCTCCACTACCGGATAGACTGACATTGCTTATTTTGAGCGCCAGCAGATTATTCTTCCTGCACAAGCAGGAGCCAGCATTTTACCCATCGGAGCACTATTTCAAGCGCAGCAGGAAATAAACCGCATTCCGAAACTGGGTGGATCCCGTTGCCTTTTAGCGTGTCTTACCCCGGCTGCGCATTTCTGCTCCTGGGATTATAGCTGCGCAGGTTCCGCATAGTGTACAGTCCAGCCTGGAACCGCATACACCTATAGTTTACCCATCAAGTAATTTGTACTGTACAATTGAGGGTTCATATGCGATAACCACACATTATCGCTCGTGTGCAAAGTCTATGGAACTCTGCGCAGTATATGACTCATCCAAACCGCAAGGAGGTATCTATGGGTCAGCTTATTGGGATGATTATTGCGGGTGCTATTATTGGCGCCCTTGCCCGCCTGTTCATGAAGGGTCAGCAGAATATTTCTATTCTCTGGACCATCATCTTGGGCGCTGTTGGCGCATTTGTCGGAGGCTGGGTAGCTGGTCTGCTTGGTGTTGCTGAAACCGCCGGTATCGACTGGATCCGCTGGATTCTTTCGATTATCGCCGCGATGGTCGCTATCTCCATCTACTTGAGCGTCACACACAAGAAGTAGCTTCTTCCACATTCTGCAAAAGCGGGTCCTCGAACATTCTGTTTCGAGGATCCGCTTTTTATTGTGCGTTACGGGTGCTTTTTGTTAGAAACCGCCCTTATATGCACTCATATATCTTGGTGCCGTGGAGCTACTTGGGCTTGAGGTTCGGAACCTCCTAATGTAGCAAGCAGGCGTCCGTTTTCAACACGTACCAGAGTTTCCAAGGCAGCACGCACTAGAGAAGAATGTTCTTCAATACCGGTGAGCATAGCCGCTTTAGCAACAATCTCTTCATCCAAAGTCACAGTTGTACGCATAATACCCTCCGCATCAGTAAACAACACACCCTTGATATAGATAATAATGCTGCCTATTGTGCATTACGCCAATAAGCTAGAGAACGGTAATAATCATGGTCTGCCCCGCCGGGGGATGTCTTCATCATAAGCCAGTCTGAATAATACAGATTAAACCGCATTCCGCGCCCCGACAGGGCGCAAGATATAGCTTAGGGTGCGTATTCAAAATGTGGACGGCTGCGTGAAAGTACATGCTGAACCTATTTGCGTGAGGCCTTATGTTCCTTGCCCATATAGATACCGCCCTGTGCCAGCTCGGTGAGCATTTGTTCGAGGCGCTCGATACGCATCGCCGGTGTCTTGGCGCGGTTGATCCAACCAATATAGTCGTTGCGCTGATACGCTGGTCGAGCCTTATAGTCGGTGCGTAACCCCGCGTTTTTTAGGGCCGCCGCAATATCTTTCGGCATAGTGTGTTGCTCGCGCATAAAGCCTCCTGAGGTGGGTGTTTATCGTGTACCTGTACTCCACGCTACCTGTAGCACGGTGGCAGGTTCAAGATTTCAGGTAAGCGCGAACTATACCGGGCAGTATTTTCCGCGGGTCACAGTACTCCTGAGGGCGGTTCTTGCTAGCCTTCACCTCACAGACGCAGATAGGCGCGCATCCTGCGATGGTTGAGGATGCGCGCCTAACCTAACCGTTTCTTTCAAAGGGGTATCAGCGTTTTGCAGGCTGTACCGCTCCCTTAGGGGTTACCGCATTCGAACCATTGGGCATCACGGGGGTTTCAGGCGTTCCACTTGGGGTCTCACGAGACGTTTCACCGTTCATCCTGACCTCGTAGGTACCGTTAGGTTGCACCTGTGAGTTCTTATTGGAGCCGTTGGGCAGACCGTTTTCATTTGTAATCCAGGATCCATCGGCGCCCACCCAATCGGTGTTTCCGGTGGCTGGATTGCTCCGGTCCCATGACCCATCGGGATACACCCTCACGATCTCACCGTCGGGTTCGGTTGCAGTCCAGGATCCGTCTTCAGCAACCTGCACATACCCTTCAGAACCGGGATTTTGGTTCGCTGTCTTTCCGGGGGTGCCCTGTTGTTGGGCTCCGCCGCCAGCGACGCCGCCGTTAGTTCCCGCACCCTGGTCTGCCTGAGCACCGCCTCCATTAGCGCCGGTACCAGCACTGGTACCGCCGTCACCCTGCACTGCGCCATTACCGGAATTCTGTTCCGCACCTGCGCCACTATTAGCGCCTGAACCGGAATTTCCAGATGTTCCACCGCCGTTATTCACAGCGTTGGAGCTTCCTGTGGAGCTAGAAGCACGAGATGAACTTGATGAAGAAGAGGCCGAGGACGAACTTGAAGAATCATTCGCACTATTTGAGCCGCATGCACTCAAAGCTAAGATGCCAGCAACAGCCAGAGATACGCATGCGGTAGCCTTCTTGGTAGTCATGATTCGCATCCTTTCTCCTGATAAATATCAGCTGGTATTTTAACCGTCGCATAGCTCACATGTATTGTCAGGAATTTTCCAGATTTTGCAAATATTTTTACCACAAAATGCAGTACACCCGTGTATTACACATTAAAGAAGTTGAATTAGCTTATATATCTAAACTAAATTTTATTTATGAACGAATCAACTAACGATTATTAATATTTTGAAAAATCATAAATTTATACTGTCTCACATATTTCCAAGACGGTGGCTTCCACCGGTATAGAATTTTTTGACGTTCACCCCAACCCGTAACCCCGACGACGTTAGCCCCAAATTTCAGCGGGTGTGTACGCTGTGCACACAATAGGGTGCGCATTCTCAGGTATTGAGGATGCGCACCCGTTTCGCGCAAAGCACTTTGCGAAAGTGTCTCTGCTGGTTATTACATGCCCGGCTTAGTGGGCTGTACCGGATTTACTGCCGGGACTGCCTTCGGGTCGGGGAGTTTTCCAGGAGACACCGGGACAGCATTGCTGGGTATCTCAGGGGAAAGCTGACCGTCATAGGTAACCCGGTAGGTTCCGTCAGCCTCTACCCGGGCTACCGTGTGCCCGTCGGCATAGTTCTTAGTCCAAGAACCATCCGCCGCAACGGTACTGGTACCGTCTTCCCCAACGCTCGTCCAGCCACCGTCGCCGTCGACATGATACCGAGAGCCCGTGGTATCAACGTAATCCCAGGAAGCTTCGCGGTGGATTACGTATTCGCCAGGGGTCAATGCGTTGGGGTTTTTCGTGACATTATGTTCATCATTCGCAGCATTCGCCCCTCCAGGATCAGCCTGTTGCTGCTGGGCACCGCCTTGGGCTTCAGCGCCCTGGTTCGCTTGTGCTCCGCCGTTGGTATCGGCGCCGGTTACACTGCCACTCTGTGCGCCAGTGCCGGAGTTTTGATCCGCCCCAGTGCCGCCTTCAGTACCAGAATTTGCTACGCCGCCGTTAGCGCCTGAACCGGAGTTTGCGGAAGTTCCACCGCCACTATTCACCGTGCCAGCTCCACCGGCGCTAGCCGTCTTGGAGGCTGTTGATGATGAAGACGATGGGGAAGAATTCGAAGCATTATTAGAGCTATTTGAACCACAGGCGCTCAAAGCCATAATGCCAGCAACAGCCAGGGATACATATACAGGTACCTTCGTGGTAGTCATAATTCGCATCCTTTCTCCTGATAAATATCAGCTGATGTTTTAACCGTCGCATAAGCCCATGTGTATTGTCAGGAATTTTCCAGATTTTGCAAATATTTTTTATAACAGGGTGTAAATAAGTGGATATATTACATAATAAAGAATAGATATGTATTATAAAACTAAAATAACTCTTTCTCTAAACTTCTTACAATAAGAAATATTGAATATTTTATCTATGAAATATATGTGCTTGAGTTAGGTCTATCCAAGTATTACCCCGGCTTCGCATCGCAGGAATTAGCGTAAGCCCTGGGGGTTGAGAGTTACTACCCGCATAAGAAGATGCTTGCATAAACTAAGACATGTAACATGTAGAGGATATTCGTTTACTACGGAAGGAACCGAGCATGAAGCTTTCTGCCCGTAACCAGCTCGCTGGCACCATTGTTGAGATTACCGAAGGCGCTACCAACGGCATCGTGAAGATTGAGATCGCCCCCGGTCTGGTTGTTTCTTCCTCGATTACCAACGCCGCTATTGAGGAGCTTGGGCTGCAGGTTGGCAAGCCCGCTACCGCCATTATCAAGGCATCCAACGTCATGGTTGGTGTTGAGGACTAATCCTCTCCCCTATGTGCCCGGGTGCTCCCGGCGCCAGGCAATACAAAAGAAGCAAAGCTCGATCCCGGTATGGTTCGTGATGACCGTACCGGGATCGAGCGCGTTAAAACTAGTTACAGAGGCTCCGAGCCTTTAGCCTTCAGAGAGTCGAGCCGATCGAGCTCTTCACACACAGAAGAAGCAACAAGATCACCTGACGAGGAGTTGTTATGCCCCGTAACCAGTCCATTAGTCGCTGCCGCTGAGCTCCTGTAAGGCCTCTTCCAGCGAATATAGTCCGCCCCGCGTTCTTTTGCTAGTTCTTCAGCGTTGTAGGGCACCTTCTGAGACACTAAAGCGAGTTTCTCTTCCCTCCAGGAGGGGCCGGTCAGTATTTTGCCGTTCACCAGATAGCTTCCATCACTCAGGCGTACATTGAGGATGCCGCAGTACCCGTGCCCCACGGATGCGACGATCGCGCCCCGCTCGTATACACTGGCGATGAGGTTGTGCAGCTCGGAGTTATGCGTGAAGTCGAACATGGCGCCATGCCCACCAGCCAGGCATATAGCATCATAAGTGTTCGGGTCTACGGACCGGATGGGAGGGGTGTTTTTCAGGAGCGCCATGCGTTCCTGGTTATTCAGCCAGGATTTTGCACTCTCATTGCGGAACGGGAACTTCAGAGAGCGGGGATCTAAAGGGACGTCTCCCCCACGTGGACTGGCGATGTCCTGCTCGAA
>ERZ773073.1458-NODE-1458-length-11172-cov-45.225331_pt1 | contig 11172 bp, 6 predicted proteins | sample MGYA00580616_ERZ773073 | MGnify/ENA primary metagenome ERZ773073 (study PRJEB29015, sample SAMEA2737960) | human oral metagenome | biome: human oral; feature: human-associated habitat; material: dental | place: China | collected 2131 ...
TCGGCGGCTCCGCGATCGCGCTGGTGGACGCCGACGCCGTCGACGCCGTCGCCCGCGCCGTCGTGGCCGCCTACGCCCGGGAGGGCTTCACCCCGCCGGCCTTCCTCGACGCCGTGCCCTCGGCCCCCGCCGGCCGCCTGGCCTGAGGCGGCTGAATCCTCATTCCTCATCCTCCGGGAGGATTCGCGGGCCTTCCCCAGGAGGATCCGCCGGGGCGGCGGAGCCTTTAACCTGGTCCCGTTGCCCCGTTCCGCCCCGCTCCCCTTCTTCGTCGTGGAGGACGCCGTGAAGCGCTACGTCATACCCGCCCTCAAGGTCCTCATCGCCGTCGTCGTCGCCGTCGCCCTGGCCAAGATCGCCTTCTTCCCCGACCAGGGCGACTCCGCCACCGCGGACATCACCCCGGGCTACCAGCTGAGCACGAAGACGACGACGGTCACGGTCGGCGACATCTCCAGCACGGTGGAGGTCAAGGGGAAGATCGTGCAGGACAAGGCCGTCGAGGCGAAGGCGACGCTCACCGGCGTCGTCGACTCCTTCGCCATTGAGAAGGGCGGGCACATCACGCAGGGGGCGCCCCTGGTCTACCTCAAGAAGGTCGAGCCGCAGCAGCCGAAGGTCACCACCGACGAGGAGGGGAACACCACCCAGACGGAGGTTCCCGACAAGGTCACCTGGGACACCGTCTACGCCCCGACGACCGGCACCGTCTCCTTCAACGTCATCGCGAACCAGGACACCACCGTCGGCATGGTGATCGCCACCGTCACGCCCGACACCTACTCGGCGACCGGCACCATCAGCGCCTCCCAGCAGTACCGGCTCACCAGCGCCCCGACGTCGGCGACCCTGAGCGTCGAGGGCGGCCCCGCGCCCTTCTCCTGCTCCGATCTGACCATTGGCACGAAGCCCACCACGTCGACGACCACCGGCCAGGACGGCAGCACGACGACGACCACGGGGGACGGCACGAGCGTGGAGGTCCGCTGCTCGGTGCCGTCCGAGCAGAAGGTCTTCGCGGGGCTGTCGGTGACCATCGGCATCGACGCGGGCAGCGCCACCGGGGCGCTGCTCGTGCCCGTCACCGCCGTCGAGGGCTCGGTGTCCACCGGCATCGTCTGGGTGATCCCCGACCCGGCCGATCCCGCGACCACCGAGCAGCGCCAGGTCTCCCTGGGCATCAACGACGGCACGAACATCCAGGTCACCAGCGGCCTGACCGAGGGCGAGACGATCCTGCTCTTCGTGCCCGGCAAGGACATCGTGCGCAACGGCACGCCCAACAGCTGCGAGCCCGACAACTCGGTGTGCTACGACGAGAACGGCAAGGAGATCCGGTGACATCGGCCCCCCTGCTGCGCCTGCGGGGCATCACCCGGACCTTCTTGGTGCCCGACGCCCCGCCGCTGAGGATCCTCACCGGCGTCGATCTCGACGTGCACCCCGGCGAGCACGTGGCCGTCGTCGGCCGGTCCGGCACGGGCAAGTCGACGCTGCTCAACATCCTCGGCCTCATCGACGTGCCCACCTCCGGCGGGTATCAGCTGAACGGGGTGGACACCGCGGGCCTGGGCGAGAGCCGTCGCGCCCACCTGCGCGGGCAGACCTTCGGATTCGTGTTCCAGTCCTTCAACCTCATCGCCGGGCTGACGACGACGGAGAACGTCGCGGCGCCGCTCCTGTACGACCACGGCGCCGCCTTCTGGCGGCGCGGCTCCCGCGCCCGGGAGCTGCTGGAGGCGGTGGGGCTGAAGGACAAGGCCGGGATGTCCATAGGCCGTCTGTCAGGCGGGGAGCAGCAGCGCGTCGCCATCGCCCGGGCGCTGGCCCGCGGGCCCGGGGTGATCCTGGCCGACGAGCCCACCGGCGCCCTCGACGTCGACACGGGCGCCGTCGTCATGGACCTGCTCGAAAGGCAGTGCCATGAGACCGGCGCGGCGCTCATCATCATCACCCACGACCTGGCCGTGGCCGGTCGGGCCCACACCCAGTACCGTCTGGAGAACGGCGTGCTCACGCCGATCACGGTCACCCGCCGCCGGGTGGGCTCACTGGAGGAATTCGGCGAGGTCCAGACGGCGCCGGCCGCCATATCGTCATCGGGAGGTCCGCGATGAGACTCTTCACGGGAATGGGGGGCGTGTTCACGGGCCTGACCGGCGCCATTATCGAGGCGTGGGCGCAGCTGCGGATCGGCAAGCTGCGGGTGCTGCTGTCCCTGGTGGGGGTGGCGGTGGCGGTCGCGGCCATGTCCTTCGTCATCGCCGTCGGTCAGGTGTCCGTCTCCGCGGTCAATGCCGTCATGGAGCAGTACAGCGGGCGCCCCGGCACCCTGACGATCAGCGTCTCCCCCACCTGGCGGGGCGTGAGCCGTCCGGCCGACGACGACTCCGGGGACGATGCCGGCTCCGGGGACGCCGGCTCCGGCGGCCAGGCGGGGGCGGGATCCGGGGGCTCGGCCGCGGAGGGCCAGGCCGGATCCGGCGGGGCCGGGGGATCCGGCGGAGCTGAAGGAGCTGGGACCGCCGGGGCCGGCGGGGCCGGGACGTCGTCGCCGGACACCTCCATTCGCATCTCTCAGGCGATGAGCTCCTTCGTGGACCGCTACGAGATCAACGCCTGGGCGACGACCTACGACGCCTCCATCCGCTTCGCCTTCCCCGACGGCCCCCGCCAGGTGCGCACCCAGGCCGTCAGCACGGGCTACGGCCTGATCCACCACACGCAGGTGACCCAGGGGCGCTGGCTGCGCTCAGACGACGCCGATGACATGTCTCCGTCGCTGGTCGTCTCCCAGGGGTTCCTCGACGCCCTGGGGGTGGACTCCCTCTCCGGTCCGCTCACGGTCACCTCCTACGAGCCGACGCGCACCACCTACACGATCGTGGGGGTGCTCAAGCCCGAGAACCTGTCCTACTGCACGACGACCGACGCCGAGGGCAATACGGTGCCCTGCCCGCAGACGCTGTCCGCGTTCGTCCTGAGCTCCTCCTACGAACAGCAGCTGCCCTCCCATGCCGCGCGTCCCGCCCCGTCCCTGGAGATCTGGACCGGGACAACGGGGGTCGGTGAGATCAAGCAGCGGGCCAAGGACAATCTCGATGCCCAGTTCGGGCAGGGCTCGACCCAGGTCACCGACAATCTGCAGTCCGCCAATGCGAACCTGAGCACGGGGGCCTTCACCTCCGTGGTCTCCGGCGCGGGCGTCTTCGTCATGGTGCTGGGGGCGCTGGGACTGGTCAATATCTCCCTGGTGACGGTGCGCCAGCGCATCCACGAGATCGGGGTGCGCCGCTCCTTCGGCGCGACGAGCCGCCGGATCTTCTTCTCGATCATGCTGGAGTCGGTGGTGGCGACGGTCGTGGCCGGCATCGTCGGCGTCGGCATCGCGGTGGTGGCCCTGCGTGTGGTCCCACTGGGCGCCATTCTGTCGGACATCCCGGTGCCGGACAACCCGCCCTTCCCCATGTCCGCCGCGATCATCGGGCTGGTGGCGGCATCCGGGGTCGGAGCCCTGGCGGGGATCATCCCCGCGATCGTGGCGGTGCGGATCCGCCCGATTGACGCGATCCGCTTCTAGCCGGACGTCGTTGCCACTCGTCTGTGCATGTCGGGGTGGCGTCCGAACCGGGACCGAAGCCCCGCAGCGACCAAGTCGCGTCCAGCACGTCCAGCAGCGGAGAGCGCCGCCCCGAACTCGACGGTGCTGTCGCGACCCGGCGGAGCGGGCCCTAGGTCGGCAGTGAAGGCAGCAGGGGTCTGGTAGAGTGTGGGTTCGTTGGGATTCCAAGGATCCGCAAGTGTAAACCCCGCGCGAGCGGGGATGATCCCGGGCCCACATCGCCGGCTGCGACGAGGGCGCCGTAAACCCCGCGCGAGCGGGGATGATCCCGGGAGCGTGAAATTCATATTCTTCATTGTTCAGTAAACCCCGCGCGAGCGGGGATGATCCGGATGACCCCGCCCCGGTGCGGGGACCAGAATCGTAAACCCCGCGCGAGCGGGGATGATCCTCACGGGCCCGCCGCAGGGCCATCGCGAAGGGCGTAAACCCCGCGCGAGCGGGGATGATCCCGGGCACACCGGCCCGCCCCATGGATCACCACCGTAAACCCCGCGCGAGCGGGGATGATCCTGGCTTCGTGGTCTGTCAGTTCGTTAAATCCGGGTAAACCCCGCGCGAGCGGGGATGATCCGCCCACTCGACGATAACGTCGAGGCCATATTTTGTAAACCCCGCGCGAGCGGGGATGATCCGAATGCCCTTGAGAAGGGCGAAGAGTTTGTTTAGTAAACCCCGCGCGAGCGGGGATGATCCCATATCGGTAATATGGATTACGGTGAGAATAAGGTAAACCCCGCGCGAGCGGGGATGATCCGGATGAGTCCTCGCAGGAATCCGCGTCCAATACGTAAACCCCGCGCGAGCGGGGATGATCCCGCCCTGGGTGACGGCGCCAAGAATATTCCCGCGTAAACCCCGCGCGAGCGGGGATGATCCCGCGGAAATAATCTCGTGATGATGGAGGAAATAGTAAACCCCGCGCGAGCGGGGATGATCCTTTCATTATTTATTGGGCGCTGACGCACGGTTAGTAAACCCCGCGCGAGCGGGGATGATCCATGGGCAGGCGTAAGCGGCCCGACCATGTCAAGAGTAAACCCCGCGCGAGCGGGGATGATCCTTCCGAAGCGCCCCAGTCCCGGCTCGCAGGAAAGTAAACCCCGCGCGAGCGGGGATGATCCCACAAGTGATCGCGCTCTTCTATGACAAGCGGCGTAAACCCCGCGCGAGCGGGGATGATCCTTTCGACGACGACGCGGGCGAGTACTTGGACATGTAAACCCCGCGCGAGCGGGGATGATCCTAAATCCGTCCAGACCGCACACTCCGCGAGCGCGTAAACCCCGCGCGAGCGGGGATGATCCTCCGGGCTGGACTCGCGCACCACGACGAAAGATGTAAACCCCGCGCGAGCGGGGATGATCCCGAAATCAACAGCCGCGGCATGCGAGGCCACGAGTAAACCCCGCGCGAGCGGGGATGATCCTCCTGGGGCGTGTCAACTCAGCTTCGTGTGAGGGTAAACCCCGCGCGAGCGGGGATGATCCATACGTCTACCACCAGTGGTACCAGCCACGGCTCGTAAACCCCGCGCGAGCGGGGATGATCCTGATCGCCGCCTGGCGCGCTACAATCGCGAATAGTAAACCCCGCGCGAGCGGGGATGATCCTATTCGCCACAAACTCGGGAGAAGCGAAAATAAGTAAACCCCGCGCGAGCGGGGATGATCCGAGTGTAGTCAATTTCCCCTTTACCTTCTTCGCGTAAACCCCGCGCGAGCGGGGATGATCCTAGAGAGCATACATTTCATTTCCTCCAATCTATGTAAACCCCGCGCGAGCGGGGATGATCCGCGATTTCCGGCGGGCACCGACTTCGGCGCCACGTAAACCCCGCGCGAGCGGGGATGATCCGTGGAGGCGTCCGGAAATTACGGCACGATCACGGTAAACCCCGCGCGAGCGGGGATGATCCTTTCCGCAGATAATCCGCATCATAGGAGACAGCGTAAACCCCGCGCGAGCGGGGATGATCCCGCCACCCGCGCCTGCGCTCGCGTCATTCTACCGTAAACCCCGCGCGAGCGGGGATGATCCGCCTCGCGAAAACATTCGCCGCCTGCCCATACCGTAAACCCCGCGCGAGCGGGGATGATCCTTGAGGAATTGGTATTTGCGCGCACTAATCGTCGTAAACCCCGCGCGAGCGGGGATGATCCTAGGGACGTGGCAGGGGAGGGCCCGTTGGGCCCGTAAACCCCGCGCGAGCGGGGATGATCCTGTCAATGATGACAAAAGAGAGCGCATGGTCGTGTAAACCCCGCGCGAGCGGGGATGATCCCGAGTTTTAGGGGAGTCGAATCTCATGCGCCCGGTAAACCCCGCGCGAGCGGGGATGATCCTGTGATGCGCGCCATTTAACCGATCGGTTAATTGTAAACCCCGCGCGAGCGGGGATGATCCGGTCCGCGCCGCCGTTTCAGACGTCATCGACTACGTAAACCCCGCGCGAGCGGGGATGATCCCCATCGCCCCCAGTCACGGGAGCGGTCACGACGGTAAACCCCGCGCGAGCGGGGATGATCCCCGTCCTGGGCCTAGAAGTAAGAGCATACATCTGTAAACCCCGCGCGAGCGGGGATGATCCTGGCTCCGCGCAGGTTCTCCACGTCGTACTCCAGTAAACCCCGCGCGAGCGGGGATGATCCCGATCGGAGACCGCCGTTCGTTCACACGGACCTGTAAACCCCGCGCGAGCGGGGATGATCCGATCACCGGGTCGCCGTCGGCGACGGCCCTGAAGTAAACCCCGCGCGAGCGGGGATGATCCCGCCGCGTAGAAAGGGTATCCGCACCATGAATAGTAAACCCCGCGCGAGCGGGGATGATCCCGGGAAGCGGACGGGCCCCGGGGCCATGCCCCGGTAAACCCCGCGCGAGCGGGGATGATCCTGCCTCTGTCAAGATCGAGATCGCGAAGGCGATGTAAACCCCGCGCGAGCGGGGATGATCCGCGCAGACCGACGCCGCGAGCGCCGCCGAGACGGTAAACCCCGCGCGAGCGGGGATGATCCGACTCTCCCTTCCGTCCCGCCTGATAGAGTGACGTAAACCCCGCGCGAGCGGGGATGATCCGTTCATCTTGAATGAGACGTTCGGGTCCAATTCGTAAACCCCGCGCGAGCGGGGATGATCCCGATGATCGCGTGTGAGCGTGCCTCGTCCAGGGGTAAACCCCGCGCGAGCGGGGATGATCCTATCTGCCACGGTCCCCTTCTCGAGGCGCATATGTAAACCCCGCGCGAGCGGGGATGATCCCTCTGCCATCACATTTCCTCTCAAATAAAAGAGGTAAACCCCGCGCGAGCGGGGATGATCCCGCCGTCTTTACTCTCACAGTACTGCTTTGCCCGTAAACCCCGCGCGAGCGGGGATGATCCCGGTCGCAGTGCCCGTCGTCAGCATGACGCACGGTAAACCCCGCGCGAGCGGGGATGATCCGTAAGAGCATACATTTCATTTCCTCCAATCCATGTAAACCCCGCGCGAGCGGGGATGATCCCGGGAAAATTATTGATCACTACTGGTATCATGAGGTAAACCCCGCGCGAGCGGGGATGATCCGACTGCGAGAGGATTGTTCCAAATATTGTTCCGGTAAACCCCGCGCGAGCGGGGATGATCCTACCAAACTACATTGCGATATCCCATATCCCACGTAAACCCCGCGCGAGCGGGGATGATCCCTGCCGGGTTGGGGCCGCGGCGAGGGGAAATGGGTAAACCCCGCGCGAGCGGGGATGATCCCTCCGCAGACAGGCCGTGATTCGACACAGTAAAGTAAACCCCGCGCGAGCGGGGATGATCCGCTCATGGGCCGGCGGGCCGTGGGAGTGGAGATGTAAACCCCGCGCGAGCGGGGATGATCCCCTCCACTCCGGGCGGCCAACTCACCATCACCAGTAAACCCCGCGCGAGCGGGGATGATCCTTACCCCACGCGCCGTCCATCCCGCCGTTGGAGGTAAACCCCGCGCGAGCGGGGATGATCCGGCTGCTCCGAGGCGACGACCTCCGCCTCACCAGTAAACCCCGCGCGAGCGGGGATGATCCCCAGCTCGAAGACCAGGGGAGGCGGAGGGGTCGGGTAAACCCCGCGCGAGCGGGGATGATCCGGGCTGGGGGCCGGTCGCAGGGATCCTGCGCCCGTAAACCCCGCGCGAGCGGGGATGATCCGGTACTTGCTCTACTTTCAACCCCCGCCCGTCGGTAAACCCCGCGCGAGCGGGGATGATCCCGTCGTCGAGGCCGCCTCCTGGGTGCTCTTCCCGTAAACCCCGCGCGAGCGGGGATGATCCGTCTGAGTCCCTGATGAGAGTCGATGTGGAGGTGTAAACCCCGCGCGAGCGGGGATGATCCCGCTCAGGCGGTGCGGGCGGGTGTCGCAGCGGCGTAAACCCCGCGCGAGCGGGGATGATCCGTTGATCTGGCGGGTCTCCTGGCCGGTCTGGTCGTAAACCCCGCGCGAGCGGGGATGATCCGGACATGATTCTGATCGAGACGAGAACCCCGTGGGTAAACCCCGCGCGAGCGGGGATGATCCGGAGATTTCAGGTGTCCGAGTCCCGTCGGCGTCGTAAACCCCGCGCGAGCGGGGATGATCCCCGAGAGGAAACCGACGATGGCCACGACAACGAGTAAACCCCGCGCGAGCGGGGATGATCCGACGACGGCGTCAGTGGTGTAGGGGTTCATTTTGTAAACCCCGCGCGAGCGGGGATGATCCTCCGCGGGCCCCAGCGGGCCCAAGAGCTCGACGGTAAACCCCGCGCGAGCGGGGATGATCCTCTCCTCGACGGCCCGGGCGACGGCCGATGTGGGTAAACCCCGCGCGAGCGGGGATGATCCGAGATGGCCGTGCTGCGAGCCTCCGGCTGGCAGGTAAACCCCGCGCGAGCGGGGATGATCCCGCCGGGTGCGGCCAGGGCGTCAGCCAGAAGGTGTAAACCCCGCGCGAGCGGGGATGATCCCCCCCGTCCTGGCTTGACCTACCCTCACCGGAGGTAAACCCCGCGCGAGCGGGGATGATCCGGTGCGCCGGCCGGCGCCGTGTTTCGGGCGCCGGTAAACCCCGCGCGAGCGGGGATGATCCCGGGCACTCACGAGCCCGTCGACTGGCGGGACGGTAAACCCCGCGCGAGCGGGGATGATCCCGTGCTGGCGATAGATCGCCGCGGGGTAGCCCCGTAAACCCCGCGCGAGCGGGGATGATCCTGCCAGCCTCCAAGAGTTGTCGGCCATTCTCAAGTAAACCCCGCGCGAGCGGGGATGATCCCTCCTACGGGATCGAGCAACTGTGACCGGTCTCGTAAACCCCGCGCGAGCGGGGATGATCCGCTCCCGCCCGGCGATGAACCCCTGGCCCACAGGTAAACCCCGCGCGAGCGGGGATGATCCCTCCTATCTGGCCGTGCTCGCGGACGTGCAGCGGTAAACCCCGCGCGAGCGGGGATGATCCGGCGGCCTTGGGGAGGATGGCGCCGTCGCACAGGTAAACCCCGCGCGAGCGGGGATGATCCGCACCCTCGGACGGCCCCGCCCAGGGCCCACCAGTAAACCCCGCGCGAGCGGGGATGATCCCGCGCCCGGCAGGCTGCCGCGCCCGCTGCGCGGGGTAAACCCCGCGCGAGCGGGGATGATCCCCGCCCGTCGGCGTCGGCCACGTAGACGGCGACGTAAACCCCGCGCGAGCGGGGATGATCCCGAGTGCCCGCCCTCGGAGCACGGACTCGTCTGGTAAACCCCGCGCGAGCGGGGATGATCCCGGGCGCGCTGATCCCGGACCGCCTTGTACTCTGTAAACCCCGCGCGAGCGGGGATGATCCCACGCGCCCGCTTCCGCGGGCGCGGGCGCCGGGGTAAACCCCGCGCGAGCGGGGATGATCCCCCAGTCGGATGTGCTCGGCGGCGAGGGCGTGGGTAAACCCCGCGCGAGCGGGGATGATCCCCGACTCGTCGTGCAGATCTCCCATGTCCATGCCGATCCCCGACGTGTAGTAAACCCCGCGCGAGCGGGGATGATCCGGGTCACGACCTCGTCGGAGTCGATCAGGGCCGGTAAACCCCGCGCGAGCGGGGATGATCCGGCGGCCGCGAGCATGGCGCTGGCGGCGGCCCGGTAAACCCCGCGCGAGCGGGGATGATCCCGGGCGCCTCCTCCGCTTCCGTCCCGGCGTCGAGTAAACCCCGCGCGAGCGGGGATGATCTCGGCAATTCGCACACGTGTTCGAACCGCAGGGCGTAAACCCCGCGCGAGCGGGGATGATCCCAAGGCGAACGTCAGAGCCCCCCGAGTCACTATGTAAACCCCGCGCGAGCGGGGATGATCCCGCCTCGACCGCGCCCGGCACCCATCTGCGGGCGTAAACCCCGCGCGAGCGGGGATGATCCGAGCGCCTCGGCGTCAGGGTCGTAAGCGACCCTGTAAACCCCGCGCGAGCGGGGATGATCCTGTTGTCCTTAGAGCCGGTGCGGTGGCGGCTCTGTAAACCCCGCGCGAGTGGGGATTGCTCCCAAGACGGCAGATGGTATAATTAGGAATCGAAGCGGGGTTCCCCCCTGGACCAGCCTTGAAATAACAGGCCGATTGAACGTCCGGGCATTGGGGCCCCACTTCAATGTGCAGCAGCCGTAAGTCCCACGCAAGTAGAGACGATCACAATGGGTCTGGCTTCGCGAGTACTTGACGCCCGGATCTGGCGAGTTTTCAACGACCGGAGTCGTAGCACACCCGGAGGAAGGCGTCCGCCGACTTCAGGGCCCGGTCCACGGCGCCGGCCGCCCGCAACCCCTGGAAGAGGGACACCGAACGCGCCTGGCAATTGATCGACCGCTTCGGGTTGAACTCGATATCCGTGAAGGCCGTGTAGGACGCCAGCTCGTCAACTAGTTCGGGACGCCCCGCCAGGGCGCCCACGTATAACCAGTCGTAGAAGAAGGTCCGCGGCTCCAAAGGGAAGGCGCGCGAGAAGAACTCGAATCCCACCAGCTCGCCGCTCGCCCGGAGTCGCGGGTCGCGCTTGGCGTCGCGGGGACTCGCTCCGAGCAGGTCGGTGAACGGCCCTCCATCCGCGAAGACCTTGGAGGCCTGGAAGACCGACTCGACCGGGTACTCCGCACCGCCCTGGCGGATCATGAGGCGGAAGGCGCTCAACTCCACTCCCAGGGTGAGCGGGGACCTGCCCGAGACCTCCAGCATCCGCGCGCCCGGGTACGCGGCCAGGAAGGAACGATGAAGGCTGTCGACGGACCGCTGCTTCTGCTTGAGGGAGAACCCCGGGTGGAAGACGAACTCGGTGTTGACCTCGCGGACGTAGGGCCTCGTCCCCAGGGGTGTGAAAACAGGCCGCCTGGCCATATCCGCTCCCGTCCCGATCCGTGTCGATCCGTCCCGATCCACCTCGGCCCGTTTCGCCTCAGTCGCGGCCCTGGTCGGCGTCGGGAACCACCTGCGTGCCCGCGCACCCGGCCACGATCTCCGCGGCCTGGCCCAGCGCCCCGATGACCGCGCGCCCGCCGGTGCGCTCCACGAAGCTCGCGCAGGCCTCC
>ERZ773073.1459-NODE-1459-length-11168-cov-22.250427_pt1 | contig 11168 bp, 8 predicted proteins | sample MGYA00580616_ERZ773073 | MGnify/ENA primary metagenome ERZ773073 (study PRJEB29015, sample SAMEA2737960) | human oral metagenome | biome: human oral; feature: human-associated habitat; material: dental | place: China | collected 2131 ...
AGATTTTAGACCCCCAAAGGTGACACTTTTTCAGACATAGAGAGGCTCCACGCGTGGAAAACCCTTACGGTCTCTATCGATAAGAGATTCCAAGCCTTCGAGTGTGACACTGTCTCGGGCGCGAGGAGACTTCACCCCTCGGAGAGCACCATTGTCTGAGATGATAATAAACAACTCACGCAGGCATTCCATATTTCCTGAGATAATGATAAATATCGACACTCTTATTTATTGTTGATTCGATCAATGATAGATAGTTGAATCAGGTATTTAGTATTGTCCGAGACAATATTGAATACCTTGATCAGGCATTTAGTATTGTCCGAGACAATGGAGCTTTTCAAGTCTTCACATCTCCCACCGACAGCGACAAGCGCGCGTCCCTGCACGTCTATACCTATATATATAGGCGCAAGGGCTCGGAGGGCATCTTTTCGGAGAACATCCGGAGAGACATACACTGCTGGAGGAAGGAGTTCCAATATAGCGAAAGGGCAATGTCGGGAGTGCGTATCCGGATAGGTAGGGGCGTATTGCATACGCCCCCCGATGTCTTCGGATAGGCTCAATATACTTTATCCAAGTGCACATAGCTACCTCTGACAGGAACATCCGGGGGCGTATGCAATACGCCCCTACCTTGTCAGACAAGAATATCGGTGAGGATTCCCCCGCTCCCGGCCCTCCCCCACCCTATTCGGCGCGACAAGGGGAGATCTTTTTTGCATTCGGGCTTCATTTTTTCGATTTTCATCCCCTTCTTTGCCCACGTTTTCAATAGACATCACCACTTTTATACCACACAAGATGAAATATCAGTACTGGCTCCCGATGATGCTGTTCGCTGGAACAGCGGGGCGGGCACAGGTCGAGTTTCGACCGCCGGCAACCCCCCAACATGCCGTAAGAGACACGATTCACAATGTTGTCTTTACCGACCCCTACCGATGGCTTGAGGATAAGGACGATCCGGCCGTCGTGGCCTGGTCAAAAGCGCAGCATGACTATGGTATCGAGTACCTCCAGAAGACACAGCAGGTGCATCCGGGCGTACGTGAACAACTCGCAGCCTATATCGACCGCGATTATGAGGGACCGCTGACCAACGTCGGCGATCGCGTTTTTCAAACCGTGAAGATGAAGGGCGACAAGCAGTATCGCATCTACACCATCCTGAACGGCAAGCGTGTACTCATCTGGGACCCGGTGGCCATCGACCCCACGGGCAAGACGTCTACCTCCGGCGTGGCCTATACCTACGACGGCAACCGGGCAGCAATCAGCGCTCAAAAGAGTGGCGCGGAGATCTCGACGACGTATTTCATTGATACGCGCACGGGGAAACAGATCGGCAAACCGCTCGAGAATACGTTCGACTTTAAGTGGACCAAGGATCAGAAGCACGCCTATGTCACCTTCCGTTCGCCGGAGGACGTGGCTGCCCAGCGCCCCCTCAAGACGTATCTCTGGGAGTTCGGCACCCCAGCCTCCAAAGCGCGTCAGATTGGCACCACGGACGACGCCAAAAACAGCTTCTTCATCTACGATAACCGATACGGCGACATGACGGTCTATGGCGAGAGCGATTTTTACTCCAACAAGGCCTACATCCGTCGCACGGGCACGAACGAGAAGGGACGACTCATCTATGAGAGCACCGTATCGAACGCCTATCCGCAGATCATTGGCGACCGCATGTATATGTTCACCAACGATCACGCGCCCAACTTCCGCCTAATGACGGCCGACGTGGCCCGACCCGAATACAAGGACTGGCGGGTGCTCATCCCCGAAGGCGAGACCGTGATGCAGAACTGCGTAGTGACGAAACACAACATCATCGTCCAGGACAAGAAGGACATCCAGAGCCGCCTCACGCTCTACGACCTGGAGGGCCATCGGCAGCGCGAAATCGAGCTGCCCGAGCTGGGAAACGTGGGCGGCATCAGCTACGACCGCGAGAAGGATTCGATCTACATGACCCTGAACACCTTCACCACGATGCCCAAAACCTTCGTGGCCTCGCCCAAAGACTTCAAATGGAAGCTCTATTTCGCCCGCGAGACGCCGATAGACATGAGCGACATCGAGGCTAAGATCATTTTCTACCCCTCAAAGGACGGCACGAAGATCCCCGCCTTCATCTACCACAAGAAGGGGCTCAAAATGGACGGCAATAACCCGGTGCTGATCGACGGATACGGCGGATTCAACGACGGTATCGCGCCCAGCTACATCGGATTTTACCGCTCACTGCTGGAACGCGGAGTGGTCGTGGTGGAAGCCGGTATCCGCGGCGGCGACGAGTACGGCGAGAGCTGGCACCGCAGCGGTATGCTGGACAAGAAGCAGAACACCTTCGACGACTTTAACAGCTGCGCCGAGTGGCTCATCCGCGAGAAGTACACCAACCCCACCCGCATTGCGGCTAAGGGAGGCAGCAACGGCGGCCTGCTCATGGGCGCGATCGCTACGCAGCGGCCGGACCTCTACCGGGCCATCGTCTGCCAGGTGCCGCTGTTGGACATGCTCCGCTACCACCGCTTCCTCATCGCCCGCTACTGGATCCCCGAGTATGGCTCCTCGGACGACGCCGAACAGTTCCGCTGGCTCTTCCCCTACTCGCCTTACCATAACATTCGCTCGGGGGTCAACCTGCCGACCATGCTCGTCACCACCGGTGCCAACGACAGTCGTGTCGACCCGCTCCACGCCAAGAAATTTGTGGCGGCCCTGCAGAACAACCCCGGTCAGCTGAACCCCGTCATCCTGCATATCGACTATGATAGCGGCCACGGATCGGGACAAAGCACCGAGCAATCGATAGCTAACTGGTCATTCATTTTCGAATTCATCCTGAACCAGTTAGGACTCTAACAGAAATTGCAATTAGGGCGCGCGCCAGCGTGTGACATCTGGCGTACGCCCACTCATACTACGCTATCATAACGCTCCATCGACCAACCGACTTGCGATAAGTCCGTCCGGAGTTGTTTCATATACTATAAGCGATCATTTTGGGGCGCTCATCCTCTGTAGGACTTGTGAAAGTCATCCTCGAGCGCCTCGACTGATGTCAATCATCAATGAAGTGCTCCCCGCGTAGGGCTTGCGAAAGCCATTGGGGGTACACAACATTGAATACCAACAAGAGGCTGCCTGCCGGGGAGATCCCGCCGGGCGGCCTCGCTCGTTTTGGCCGCTACCCCTCGCCCGCGACGGACGGTTTGCCCCGCTCCTCGCACGGGAGCACATAAAAAATGCCGGGCATCCGCGATCGGGATACCCGGCATAAGCGCTAACGACGGACAACTAACGGTCCGTCATTCCGTCATCAGCCCTTCCGCAGCTCCTCCAGTGCGTCCGCATGGCGCAGGATCTTCTTGCCTAAGAGACGCGCACCATCGGCAGTGATCAAGTAGTCCTCTTCGTTGCGGATACCGCCGAAGTCTTTGTAGGTGATCACCTTGTCGTAGTTGATGAAGTCTGCGAACCGCTTCTCTGCGTGCCACGAGTCGATGAGCTGCGGGATGAAGTAGATACCCGGCTCAATGGTCAGCACAAATCCCGGCTCCAGCTCACGGGCCAACCGCAGCGACTTGCGTCCGAACTGTTTGCTCTTCGGTTGGTCGCCATAGCCGACGTAAGCCTCGCCTAAGTTTTCCATGTCATGCACATCGAGACCCATCATGTGGCCCAGTCCGTGGGGGAAGAAGAGCGCATGCGCACCGGCCTTGACAGCCTCCTTGGCGTCACCCTTCATCAACCCTGCGCTTTTCATGCCCTCGACGATCACCTCGGCCGACAGGTCGTAGACTTCCTCGAATCGGATGCCGGGACGAAGCGCCTTGACGGCTGCTTCGTGGCTGGCCAACTGGATCTCGAACATTTCCTTCTGGCGTGGGGTGAACTTCGGATCGGCAGGCACGGTGCTCGACATATCGCCCGCGTAGCCCATCTCTGTCTCTGCGCCCGCATCGAGCAGGAAGAGTTGCCCGCTACGGATCACGTTGCTGTGGTCGTGATTGTGGAGCGTCTCGCCGTGCACTGTGGCAATGGTCGGGAACGAGAGCATGAAGTTGTGCGCAGCCGCCACTTCCTGCACAGCAGCCGCCACTTCGCATTCCCGCATTCCCGGACGTACCATCTGTAACGAACGTAAGTGCATGTCGGCCGTCACGTTGCACGCCCTTTCGATCTCTGCAATCTCCTCGTCCGACTTGTAGTTCCTCATATTCACCACTGCCTTGATGAACTCCACCGACGGCTGCTCTGCACCCGGCATGATACCCAGCAGAGAGAGCAGTTTGATGCGGTGTTCGGGGCGGTAAGTCGGCAGGTAACGCACGGGCTGTCCCTTGCGGGCGGCTGCCTCGAGGTACGGTTTCAGCTCGGCCGACGGACGAACGTCTTTAATGCCGGCAGCTTCGCTCTTTTCGTGGAGTGTCGGCTGCACACCCATCCAGACGATGGCGTCGATCGTCAGTTCGTCGCCGAAGATGATCTCGCGGTTCTCATCGATGTCAATGACGGCCATTAGCCCCGCATAGGGCAAGCCAAAATAGTAGAGGAACGTAGAGTCCTGACGGTAGGGATAGAGGTTGTCCTCAAAGTTGCAACCCGCTTCGTCGTTACCCATGAATAACAACAGGCCCGTGCCAACAGCCTTCTTCAGGGCCTCACGCCGCTGAATGTAAGTTTCTTTCTTGAACATAGTGATTATCGTGTTTTGAAATCAGATGGAGCAAAAGTAAAAGGAAAGCGGCAAGGCCGTATCACATTGTACACTTGCCTTGCCGCTTTATCATACCTATACACAAAGTTTCGGGGAGGATTACTTCTCGGCCAACAGTTCGTCCAGCTTCTTATTCAGCTCCTCGCCAAAGAGGTTGTGACCGACAATCGTACCGTCCTTATCCACCAAGAAGGTGTTCGGGATTGATCGTACACCGTAGAGAGCTCCGCCAGCCGACTGCCACCCTCTCAGGTCGGACAGGTGGATCCAGTTCATCTGCTTGTCCTTCACGGCCGCCTCCCAGGCGCCCTTCTCCGAGTCAAGCGAGATTCCGACGATCTCGAATCCCTTCTTGTGGTAGGTCTCATACGTTTTCTTCAAGTTCGGCACCTCCTGCATGCACGGCCCACACCACGACGCCCAGAAATCTACCAGCGTCACGTTGCCCTTGCCTACATAGTCCGACAGTTTGTGGGTGTCACCCTTCAGGTCGACCATCTCAAAGTCTGAGAACTTCTGTCCGACGGCCACCTTCTTCATCGCCTGCAAATGTTCGGCTATCTCCTTGATGCCAGGAAACTTCATGAAGGCCGAATCCGCCTTGGCCAGTGCTGCCTCCTGCGTCTTTTCATCCAGCCCAAACTGGAAATCGGTGAGGAGCTTAGCCGTAGTGAGCTTGTTCGGATTCGCCTCGATGTAAGCCTTCACCTTGGCCATCATCTCGTCCTCCAGCTGCTTAGCCTTCGCCTTCACAGCCTCTAATTCGCCCTCCTTGACGTTGCTGACAAGGTTCATATAGTTCTTCTGCGCATCAACCAACACCGAACGAATGTCTTTGAACGCGTTATTCTCCGGCGTACCCGTCACATACGAAAACGAGTCAAGTACAGCCTGCATCTCCCCCTTCTGCAACACAAACACGGCAGAGAACGGCGCCTCACCCACACGACTCATCATCTCGTCTCCCTCGTCCTTCAAGTAGAGAGCATAGAGACCGTCAGCGGTAGGTTCGCCCTGCAACTTGAACGTATTCTTCTCGATCAATGCACTGTCTGTCGCCGCGCCATCTGATCCGTACGGAATCAGATACACGTACTTGCCTTCGAGGTCCGTACGACCTTCGGCAATCTTACCATCAATCACGTAGCCGGACTTCTTCCCGCCACAACTCACACATACCGCAGCCACTGCTGCAAACCATAAAAGCCTTTTCATAATCTGATCTGTTTGTTCTAATACATGATACAATATAACAATACAACAATAGGGGATCTCTCTTCGCGCAAAAGTCTCAATAACCCTCTGACGAAGTGGCGGCAAAAGTAAAAATCCGTCTGAATCTGATTCGGAATAAGATCCCTGTAGCCAAAGACACCTCCACGCAGAACAGACAGCCCGTCAATTACTCTCGAAACAGGCTGAGCCATGCACTTCCTCTTGCCATTATTTAGGCCAAAGCCATCCACAAGGAAAAAAACACCTTGATCTGAATAGAGCAAATAAGTCATAGATATCCTATCCAATAATTTAGAATACAACGCATAAGCACGCAAAAGGAGAAACCAATGATCCATGACAACTCAAAAAAGATCGACTTTTTTCATGGCATTTTTTGGAGGTTTCGAAAACGCCCTTATCTTTGCACCGTCTTCAAGAGAGAACGACAGCAAAATCAAATAAAAAAGGGCGCTTAGCTCAGTTGGTTCAGAGCGTCTGCCTTACAAGCAGAGGGTCGGGGGTTCGAATCCCTCAGCGCCCACCTATTAAAACAGGAGAAAGCAACATCGCTTCCTCCTGTTTTTGTTTATTTACCAAGCAACGAAACCGCTTCTCAATCTCATCCCCAAGTTGTCTCTGCTTCTTCTCAAGCAGAAGAAAGATCAACTCTCAGTCAAAGGAAGACAACGGAGTGCTATCTATAATATTCCCTACCTCATGCAGCTACGTGGTTTTTGATACGGTTGCCCTAGCAGCTCTGATCATGTATGTCTTAGGCTTTCCGAAAAAGATCTACTTTTGTGGCCCAATCTTACTTACCTACTTATCACGCGATTAAGAGATGGGATTTTTTGATTTCTTCAGCAAAGAGAAAAAGGAGACATTAGACAAAGGTCTATCGAAGACGAAAGAGAACGTCTTCTCTAAGATCACCAAAGCCATTGTGGGAAAAAGCAAGGTCGATGACGCCGTGCTGGATGAACTGGAGGAGGTTTTGATCTCTTCTGACGTGGGCGTGGATACGACCCTGAAGATTATTGAACGGATCGAGAAACGCGCCGCGAAAGACAAATATGTCTCGACCGCAGAACTGACCAAGATCTTACGTGAAGAAATCGCCACCCTACTTACGGAAAATAAGACCGAGGACGCGGATGACTTCCGTACACCAGAGGAAAAAAGGCCCTACGTGATCATGGTGGTTGGTGTCAATGGAGTAGGTAAGACGACGACTATCGGTAAGTTGGCCTATCAATTCAAGAAGCAGGGTTATTCTGTATTGTTAGGAGCAGCCGATACGTTTCGCGCGGCGGCTGTAGAGCAGATCGTTATTTGGGGCGAACGTGTGGGTGTGCCGGTAGTCAAGCAAAAGATGGGTTCCGATCCAGCTTCAGTGGCATTCGATACGCTCAATTCGGCACAAGCGACTGGAGCGGATGTGGTGATCATCGATACGGCAGGACGTCTGCATAACAAGATCAACCTGATGAATGAGCTGACGAAAATCAAGAACGTGATGAAGAAGGTCGTTCCGGACGCTCCGCACGAGGTGCTGCTCGTGCTCGACGGATCGACGGGACAGAACGCTTTTGAGCAAGCTAAGCAGTTTACCGCCGCAACGGAAGTCAATGCGCTGGCCATTACGAAGCTCGACGGGACGGCCAAAGGCGGTGTAGTCATCAGTATTTCCGACCATTTCCGGATTCCTGTCAAATACATTGGCTTGGGCGAAGGCATGGAGGACTTGCAGGTATTCAATAGAAAAGCATTCGTGGATTCGCTGTTCGGGGACGATGAGAAAAGATAAGGTCGACATCATCACGCTCGGTTGCTCGAAAAATCTGGTCGATTCGGAGCGGTTGATGCGCCAACTTCAACTGAACGGATATACCGTCACCCACGACGCGAAGAAGATCAACGGCGAAATTGTCGTTGTCAACACGTGCGCATTTATTGGCGATGCACAAGAAGAATCTATCAACTTGATCCTCGAATTGGGCGAGGAGAAGAAGCGCGGAAGCATCGGGAAGCTGTACGTGATGGGATGCCTCTCGGAGCGTTTCTTAGAGGAACTCCAGCAGGAGCTTCCGTTTGTAGATCGTTTCTACGGGAAATTCAACTGGAAAGAATTGCTGAACGATTTAGGTAAGGCCTACCTGAGCGAATTTTCGGAAGATCGCGTTGTGACGACTCCCGGACATTACGCGTACCTAAAAATCGCTGAGGGGTGCGACCGTAAATGTTCCTACTGCTCGATACCGATCATTACGGGGCGTTACCGCTCGCGTCCGATGGAGGAGATCGTGAAGGAGGCCCGACTGTTGACCGAAAAAGGGATCAGCGAGTTTCAACTCATCGCGCAAGACCTGACCTACTACGGACAAGACCTTTACCACAAAGCCGTACTGCCTGAGTTGGTCGAGCAACTGTCGGACGTGCCGGGCGTGGAGTGGCTGAGGCTGCATTACGGCTATCCGTCGCATTTCCCACACGAATTGCTGTGTGTGATGCGCGAGCGCGAGAACGTCTGCAAATACCTCGACATCGCCCTCCAACACATCAGTAACCCTGTGCTGGAGCGCATGCGACGGCATATTACGAAAGAAGAGACCTACGAACTCATCACCCGGATTCGGGAAGAAGTGCCCGGCATACACCTGCGTACCACGCTGATGGTGGGCTATCCTGGAGAGACGGACGACGACTTCGAACAATTGATGCAGTTCGCACGAGACATGCGTTTCGAGCGAATGGGCGCCTTCGCCTACAGTCACGAGGTGGGGACGCATTCCTATAAAAATGAACAAGACAATGTGCCGGACGAAGTGAAGCAGCAACGGCTGAACGCGCTGATGGATCTTCAGGAGGCCATTTCGGCTGAGGTGCAAGAGGAAAAGGTGGGCAAAACGCTGCGCGTGATGCTGGACCGCGAGGAGGATTACTACATCGGGCGGACTGAGTTCGACTCGCCGGAAGTAGACCCCGAGGTGCTCGTGCACAAGGATGCCGACATGGAGCTCGGCAAAATTTACTCCGTACAGATTGAAGCCGCTGAACCGTTCGAACTATACGGCCGGAAGGTTGTTTAATCCATCGGCGAACTACTGAGATTTATATTCCGAATAATCAGAAACAAAGAGATATATCCATCATATGAGAGATACAGAATTGATAGCCGAACTGGCCGCGCGCCTCGACCGGGAGATCCCCGAGGTGGAGAGCATGCTGGACGCGTTCGGGCAAATCGTGGCCGACAGGCTCGCAGATAACGACATCGTTGCACTCGAGGGATGGGGGCAATTTGAACTCAAAAAGAAGGCGGAACGCTACTCGGCCGACGCCGAAAGCGGCAAACGCTACCTGCTGCCCCCGAAATTGATCCCCGTCTTCAGACCTTCCTCCCGACTCAGAACGTACATCAAAAACTTAGATCAGGCATGAACGAGAAAATCACCACAGACCGCATCATTGAATTGATGATGGCCCAAACGGGTCGCGACCGCACAGCGGTGCAGACCTTCGTCGGAGAGTTGACCGCGCTGGTGAACGACAGTCTTATCAAAGACGGATCGACACGAATCAAGGGCATCGGCAAGTTTCGGATCGTGCCCGTCAGAGAGCGCGAAAGTGTGACGCCAGAGGGCGAGCGCATCGTTATTCCGGCCCACCACTGGCTGTCGTACTTGCCCGATAAATCGCTGAAAGACCGCATCAATAAACCCTTTGCCATCTTCGAAGCTGTCGAGGCGAGCGAAAGCGATGCGCCGATTGAGACGCCCGAAGACCCTGAGCGTGAGTATGTGGACGACGAAGAGGCGCCCGCGGACGAGGCTCCCCTCTCCACCCCTTCTTTCATCTCCACGCCGGAAAATGAACCGACCGACAGCGAGCCGGAACCGACGGAGCCCACACCTGCACCGCCCGCCCCAACCGAGGAGGCTGACGACGAGGAGGACGAGGGGGACGACGACGTGGAGCCCGTCGCCCTGATTGGAAGCACATGGAACAACGAAAAATCTCAAACGATGAACAGTGAGATCAAAAAGGAAATCGCCGAGGGCTGGTCGGAGGGGCGCTCGGTGGGCAGTAAACCCATGACTGTGGGCGAAATGGCTGCAGCACACCTCAAAGCATCGCAAATCATCACGCCCGAAGTGACCGCCGAAAAGGTCGACACGAAGGCGTCGGAACCCGTCCAGAAGGATGAGCCGAAAGCACCTCTGGCAACGGGCCGGACCGACACACCGACACCAAACGCCGGACGCACAAACGAGCAGAGGCCACCGCGGAAAAAGCCCGTGACGGTGATCCCGCCCATCGCGCCGCCCCCGCCCGTGGAACCTACACCGCAGCCGAAAAAGAGCGAAAAGCGCTCCTCGTCAAACTTCCCGCTGTACGTCGTGCTCAGCATCCTGCTGCTGCTCCTCCTCGGCGGACTCTTCTACCACTACTTCTACTACCTCCCCTCGTCCGAAACGCGCGCCATGGGTCGCACGGACGGTGATAAGGTGGTGACGGGCGACACGTTCGTCATGCCTGGTGAAGAGGCTAAGGACAAAGACGCCCCCGAGGCCGGTCGTGGCGACAAGCCGCAGACCTCCATAGCCGACGAACAGAAGCTCGATCCGGCTACAGCCGCCGACAAGGCGCGTCGGGCTGCTGCCGAGAAAGAGGCTAAGGAGAAGGCTAAGGCCGAAGAAGAGGCCAAAGCCAAAGAGGACGCTAAGGCCAAAGAGAAGAAAGAGAAACCGGCCGCACCCAAACGCAAAGTAGTGGCTACCGTTCGGTTAGAGCCAGGGCAATTCCTGACCAAGCTGGCCGAGAAATACTACGGCAACAAGGTCTTCTGGGTCTACATCTACGAATTCAACAAATCGAAAATCGCCGACCCGAATCATATCCCCACCAACATGGAGATCAAGATTCCGGCCAAGGAGCTCTACGGCATCGACGCCGACAACAGCGCCTCCGTAGAAAAGGCCAAGGCCATTCAGGCTCGCCTAAACGCCCAGAAGTAATCCGCACAAGTTCTGGTTTTCCACTGGGGGAGGGAGAGAGGACGCGTCGCTCGGAGCGATGTGCCCTCTCTCTTTTTTTGCCATAATCCATGGCGCGATTCGGAAGACCTTCCGAGGTGTTTCCGGACGTGGTGAAATACCCTTCGGAGGTGGTCATAATCACGTTCCGAACGTCATTAAATATGGTTCAGGACGTG
>ERZ773073.1460-NODE-1460-length-11165-cov-2.494239_pt1 | contig 11165 bp, 9 predicted proteins | sample MGYA00580616_ERZ773073 | MGnify/ENA primary metagenome ERZ773073 (study PRJEB29015, sample SAMEA2737960) | human oral metagenome | biome: human oral; feature: human-associated habitat; material: dental | place: China | collected 2131 ...
AGATAGCCCCATTCAGTTGCATCAGTCGGTATTGTACCACTACCATCGGCTGAACCACCATCAGAGTCATTGCTGCAGTGATTATCAGTATCTCCGCCAGAGGTTCCTCCTTCTTCTCTTACCTTTTTAACATAATCTTCAAAGGAAATTTTCTTATTATTTATATACTTAGCATTCTCTTTCCCTACATATCGATAGTGCCAGTCCTCATTACCTATACCAGTACTTGATTTAAACTCTTCTTTAAAATGGCGTATAAAACCATAATCTGCTGCAATTTTTTCAAGTGCTGCACTATCTTCTGCACTCATTTGATTCAAGGAATTAACCGTAGAAATATCAATTGCTAGACCAGTTTGGTGCTCAGATGCCCCAGCTGGTTGAGAATACTCTTGTGTATATTTTTCTGCTTCTTCATAAGATATACCTCGCTCAGACATCTCAGTACGGACATAGCCATCATAAAGTCCCCTTTGAGTCTCTACACTTCGATAACCCGAAATCAAATGAAATGCCGGATTAATTTCCTGAGCTTTTGCCAGAAATTGCTGAGTAGCACTTGCAATCCGACTGTCCACCTCAATATTTCCCACTGTAGATAGTTGTGGATTCATCTCAGGTTTCTTATTATCACGATTCACTAAGACTAATTCCCAACTGTCTACTGATGCTCCACTAGGTAAATCTGATTGTTTTTTTGGCTTTGAATTTCCTCCATCAGTCTTCGTTTGAGAGGTATTAGATGCCGCAGCTTCCTTATAAGGTGAATTCCCATGTTTAGCAATCGCTTCTTTATCTAGCCACTCAAACTTCTTACCAAAGCTATTGTACATTTCCACCAATTTAGTCTTATAGGTTGGATCTGTTGCCCAGCCACCATCTGCAATGGCACTTAAAGTTGACACCCCATCCGTATTATTTATGGCACCCGTATAGAGAGTCTGGTGTGCCATAAATTCAGCTTTACCGACTATACCAGCGTCATAACTTGAAAACCATGCATAAGCTCCACCAGTCCCATCTCCAACATTTGCTCCAGGTTTTGAGCCAGTTAAGTCTACACTTTGCTCCCCGTAAGTCGCAAGCGTAACTGGAAAATCACTTTTCCTAGAAGTTTTTACTCCTCCCATATTATGCGCTTGCCAAAAGGAAGTACCATTCGGATTAGTAAAGTTGAAACCATTCTCAATCATCGTTTGAGTGATGGATGCTGAAGGTAAGAAGCCTCCAGCTTTCCAAGAGTTAATATAAGCTTTTTTATGCTCTTTTATAAAATCCTCCACAGAAGCGTAGGCCCCAACTTGGCTGTCACTTGTAGTTCCACCACCTGCACTAAGAGACGAATCGTCTGAACCACAACGAGAAGACATACTTGACGACGTATTCCCGACAATAAAGGCTATAATGATTAAAATAATCAATAAAGCTAACAATACGGGAACAAGAGCTACTGCAATTTTGGCAAAAAGTAAAGCTTTTAACTTCTTTTTTGCCGCATCCTTAGCCATGTCTTTTAAGTTCATGAAGCCTCCTTTCTATCTATAATCGGGACAAAAGAAACAATACAAATGAAATCACAACTAAAGCAAAAAGTGTAACAGCCAATTTCCTAAGAAAAGCATCATTACGTATGCTTTGCTGCTTCTGAAGCCAATGATTATCCTTATCTTCATAATAACTCTTTTGTAAAGACACACGATCTTGATAATCTTCTTTTAGCTGATCAAATTGAGATTGATAGTAGGTTCTTGTCCTAGTCACCCAACTATTAGCTATCCTCTTTTCCTGCTCAACCTCTTCCTCATCAAGACTACCATAATAACTCTCATAATAATCTTGATAGTCATCTTCTTCATCATAATAAAAGGTTTCTTCCAATTCTTCTTGAGGAAAAACTTCGAAATCTTGAGTATGTTCTTTCAATTCATCTTCTGTCATTACTTGATTCTCCTTTGTGGCAGAAGCCGTCTTTTCTGTGGCGCAATATAGAGCTCATCTTTTACAGTTGTCGTTCCCAATAGTCCTTTAATTTTAAAGACTCTTGTAAGACTTCGTTCTGGGAGATTGGTTCTGTAATCTTTTGACTTTGTATCAATATCCTTAATTAACTTAAAATCGGAAAGATCGATTAAAGCTAATAGACGATAAGCTGATTGGTATTGCTTATACTTATTTTTATTCGCTAAGCGTTGTTTGTAAAGAGGAGAAAATTCCTCTGAAAACATAGCTACAATACTAACAACATGCTGGCGATGTTTCTTTTCCATTCGGTAAATAACATAAGCCATGATAATGAACAATCCTGCAGTTATGCCATATTCAGTTGTAACAATTGATGGTAAGAAACCAATTGCCCAAGCAAGAGCTGCCCGATCTCTCCTACCACGCAAAACTTGATAAATAGCAGTTAAGCCTCCAAATAATAAATAAGGAGAAAATGCAAGAGCTGCCATAAACATCCCATGTTTTAATATCATTGTATAATAATGAAGGCTATAGCTCATAAGAGCGCCCGCACCCGATGCCATTATACCAGCAAAAGCGAACAAGCGTAAAATTTTAAGTCCTTTGGTTCCATATAAGAAAGAGTTTACGTAGAGCGAAATACTCATTAATATTCCCACTGTATACTCCTTTCTATTTCAGACTAGCATAGCGCTCTTCTTCTGAGTAAATCATTCCCCAGACATCTACATCATCATATGATGCAAGCTGCTGAGTAAACATTAGATTTTTATAACTAGCAATATTAAGGAAGAAATTACCACGACGCAAATATTTCAACCCCTCTAGCTCCGAAGGAGTCATTTCACCTCTAAGTGCATTCGCCAAAAGAGGCAAGGTCAACTCATCAACCTGAGCAAAGAGACGGTAACGGAAAGACGCAAACACTTTCCGAGTTGCCAAAACATACGGATCTGCTGTAGTCGTATTACTTGACAGCAAAATATTTTGCAAATCTGACATTTCCATAATTACAGCCGCATAGTTAGAACTAATTTTGTTAATCATGCGTGAAAGAAAATCCAAAGATTTAGAAAATTCTTGGTTAAAGAGTTTCTCTGCACCTGTAACTGTGATAATACAGTGCTGCATTTGATCTTTTTCCAACTCAGTTCCTTCAGCGACTTCCTGATTATTCTTTTTCCCATTATTAACAGCATACGAAGTAACCAAACTTAGAACCTGGTAGAGCTGAATGTTAAGTAACGTTTGATCCTCAATACCAGACAAATCAAATGTTACAACAGCTTCTTCAGACAGATCTTCAAATACAGATGTTTCATCCAGAAAACGATAGTCATTAAATAAAGACATAAAAGCATCACGCAGACGCTTATAGCTTTTCGCTTTGTCATCCTCACCCTGTCTTTGCGCGGTAGTATACTCTGTATTAAGAGCCTCCACTAGGGTTTTTAAGGTCGGATAATCTTCAGGCACAACATCTGTCGTATGCAGCTGACCTTCAGCAGCTAAACTCTCTGCCTTTGGAGACCATAAACCTAATTGCGTATAGAGTTCGTTGATAGTAGTTCCCAAATCATTAAGGTCAGATTCAGAAAGAGCAGGATTTTTAATTTGAGCAAACGCTTTAAGCTTTTCTCGATGATCACGGAATGATTCAATTTGATCGTCCTCAAATCCGTCATCTGTTGTTTTTGTCGGGATAACTTCCATCATATTAAGATGATTTTCATTGTGATCGCCATACATTTTAATATGCTTACCACCCTGAATCTCTGTCAGCTTACCAAGAATTCCGTTAAGATCAATATTAAAAATACGATGGCCTTTTGCAAACAAGGCATCAAGATATTTTCCAAGAAATTTATCTTTATCAGTTCTATCCCGACCAGCAATTAGCATGGTTGGGGTATTTCGCAAATCATCTTCCTGCAGCAAATCAAAATTGACCGCTCCACCTGTTCGTGTCTCACCTAGATAAACACCATGTGGATCCATCAATGCCGTGTGGTTAAAAGGATAACCTGCTCCTAAGTCAAGAACTGAAACAGCTTGACCTCTACGACGAGTCATCATCCCACTTTGACGACTAGCAGGAACGAAAGCCGAGTGAAATTCGATATCTTGCATTCCATCATTCGCAGATATATTGAATTGGGAGAGTTGCGCTTTAATATTTTTTTCATTCGTACGCAAATCATTTTCCGTATCACCTGTAATATGGAAACTAGACCAAATGAGTTTAGTAGGAATATTGTTCCCCAATCTAGCTCGAAACTCTAATAGCGATTGGATGCGTGCCTGGTCATCTACATCATCAGTTGATTTTCTATTTTCTGTAACCAGCATATTTGAAATTGCAGCTGTAGCTTTTTCACTCAATTCCTGATTAGAACCATGTTGGACGGCTACAAAAGAATTGACATCCTCTAACAACATCAAGTCTCCCATCCAGAAATCACGTAAGCCAGATTCTGGATAACGATCATAAGGAATATGTAAAACTTTATGATAGCCATCTCCTTGCTTCCAATAACTATCATTTTCTTTAAAATTTAAATTTCCGCTAGGCTGGATTCGACTAATAAAGTTTAAATCGTAACCCTTTTGAATATATTTTTTTACTCGGCGTTTTGTCAGCATAGCCATAAACACTTAACTCCTTCTATACTACTTCGTTGTAATTATAATATTGTTTCAAGATTTGCTCTTTTTTCTCAACGGATACAAAGTGTGGAGTGAAGGAAAAGCTAGCTTCTTGAGCTGTTCGAACATTATTCTCAAGCTCCTCCAAAGAATCACCAAAGATCCAAATAAAGAACTCTGTGTTATACTGCCTATCTGCCACAACTTCCTGTTTAATGATATTTTGCACCAGTATATCGTGGCGCTGATTTAATTGGAGCCGTTTTCTATCATCACTATCATCTAATAAACTAAGTTCATGTCGAACTTGATTCAAAACCCTGATTAAATCTTCTATCTGTTTGCGAGTATTGGTTGGTAATGTTGTCGTTTGAAGTCCAAAATCAAAAGGAGTACCTGCTAGCCATTGGGTATATCCAGCAATAACTTGAGCTCGTTCGTTGTCAGACAAAGAAGCAACATCATTACCATAGACTTCCATAATCTGCAAATAAGCAGAATAGCCATTTGCTAGTTCGATTGGCTGGTTACGAACACTGTGCAAAATCCTCTTGACATCAATTTGCTCAACAGTCGACAGAAACTCTTTCTTTTCCCAATCTTTATCTGGCTCATAATGGAATGCTTGTTGTTCATCGTCAAAGTTTAACTGAGCAGTCCGAGGTTGATTAGCTTCTGGTGCTATTCCCCCTTTTTTCTTTCGCTTCTTTTTCTTCTCATTATTTTCATTTAGAACATCATTGATTCCCATAGACTCGACTCCTTATTCTTTATAATCTTACTCTCTATTATATCGTATTTTGTAATTTTTTGTAGAGTAGGACATCAAGAAACTCCTTTATAAGTATTTTCTAACAGACATATTGAAATATTCATCCAAATTTGCTATAGTCAGAGTAACTCAAAAATCTTCTTTTCGCTAGAAAGGGAATGTCCATGACAATTTTAACTCAATATTTCTACTTTTACTGGGAGCATCCGATTTTACTATTATTTTTATTAATAGGCTGGCAATTTCTTACAGCTCTCATATTTTGGATTCTGTCTCACTTTAATACAGTAGTAACTAATGGTTTGTATGCAGGATTATCCATGATGGGGGCAGGAATTTCAGCGCTCGAAAAAAAATATAATCCTAAGTCGCATGAACATTTATACCAACCAATAATCCTAATCGCTCAAGATATTGGTATGCTTTTGTTCCTTTTAATCTTTTTCTTCGCATTCTCCTCTATTGTTGTTAAAATCTTCCTTTTTGTCGCATCCGTTCTAAACTTTGTAATGAAACTACTACCGACTGTTCTAATGTTTGGAGTTGGCGGAATCATTCTGTTTATTTTGTTCTGGGTAGCTGTAGCACTTTTCATTGGAGGATTATAATAAAGGCAGAGACAATGTGTCTCTGCCTTTATTTTATGAACACCCAAACGCTTTACTTAATAACCGGAATAGCTTCTCCCGTCTTGTAGTTAATCTTCGCATTCTTCGAAACATTCAGGAGTGTAACGTGACCTTTTATGCCATCATATGTTGCCTTCCCAGGATCTTTTAGATCAACTTTGATTTGGTTTCCATCTGGATCATATGCTGTCCAAAACAGAGTTATACTGCGTGGAAATAGTTCCTTATTTCCATAATTTGGTCTTACAAAATAATCCAATGAATAACCTGGATGTTCTTTCAACCATTCATTTAAAGCAGTCTCATAAAATAGGAGACTATAAGGATTATCTGGATTGGTTTCCTTATCTGACATCGTACCATTCTTTAGATAGTATGTCATAGGTACAACTTGATCGTAATCCGCCTCTACTCCTGTAAAGCTATAAGGAATCAGAGGAGATTTAAGCATCAAGGCAGATTCTTTAACCTTCCCATTTTCATCCTTATATTTGAAGGTATAGTCATGATAACCTAGTACATCAAACGTAATCTTATACTGACGTGTATCAGAAGGTTGATCAGCTGAAGTAAGTAAAATATGATTGTAGGTTGGGCGATTTTGCGAATCTTTTTTATGAGTATATAAGCGAGATCCACCCGTAAAGTTCAATGCTTCATAATATATATCTGTTTCTCCGACTTGATCATCCTTCGGAGCCTCTTCAAAGGAACCGTCATCCTTAGGGGTGCTGGAAGATGAACTAGAGGACTCACTAGTTTTAGATGTTTGCGTGGACTGAGATGAAGCCTGTTCTTCTTTTGTTTTTTGACCACACCCAAAGATGAAAACTAAGGCCAGACTCAAGCTGACAATGAGACGACTTGATGTACTTATTTTTCCTTGATATTCCAAGATGCTTCCTCCTTTTGAAAAGAAATTTTACTCATAAGAGTATTATACTAAAAAAGAATTCAGATTTAAAGTTTAGCTCACATATTTTTTATGCATCAAAATATTGTAAACTAGTCTTCTTAAACGAATCAGAGGACTCTTTCATCTAGTTTAACAGTAGATTGGTTCAGCTTAGTATGACTAATAACTAAATAAGCATTCTTAGAAAATTAAAAGTACCTAGTTCAATTTTAAAACTAGGTACTAAGATTATCTATCTAATGTTAAAAACTAGACATGTTTAAATATATAGTCTTACAAGTTAAAGATTCTTATTTTTCGAATTGCGTCCGTTTATTTGCTTAGGACTAGGTTTAGGTCGGCGTCTCGAAGACTTATTCGATTCAGAAAAACTTCGTCCAGGTGGTCGTTTAGTTGGTTGCAAATCTTGGGCTTCCGAAAGATTCGCTTCTTTTTCTTCCTTGCGGAAATTAGTTGTAAATCGAGCACCCTGTTCTTTGCCCTTATCAAAGTTATCTTTAGCACCTTTTGCAACATAGTCCATACCTTGTTTAGCCTTACTGAAGGCTGGTCTATAAGTTGAATTAGCAAAAGTATTACCAATTGTACTTAGAGCGCCTCCAGATTTGGCACCTTGGCCTATTCCTGCAGCTACTCCAATGCCACCAGCAACCGCTCTTCCGCCTCCCTTGATTGCCTTTCCACCAAAATCTCTAGCTTTAGATAAAGCAGAATTTTTATTACCAATTAAACCACCTTGGCGTTGACCTTGCGAGTTCTTTTTACCAAGGACCGTATTAGTAGCAGCGTGCCCAATACGATTAGCAGCGTAGGCTGTACCTGCCGCCTGCATCATGCCCATCTTAGCACCGGTCGGAATTCCTAACCAGTTTTCGATAGCGCGTGATCCTTGCGAAGCTGCAAGAAAGACACCTACGTATAAGGCAATAGAAGCAATAGCACTTTCAAAAAATCCTAAGCCACTAAAAAGTGTTCCTTTTACATCTTTTAGTTCCACTGTACTAGCAGCTGTTATAAACCACATACCGTACTTAACGACAAGAATTTCAAACCAGATTCCAGCAATCCCTGCAAAAATTGACTGCAGAAGTTCTAAAAATTTAGAAGAATCTTCTACCGCAGTATAACCCACTATCGGAGCCACAATCGCAGATAATACTACTCTGAAAATAGTCTGAATCGTATTTAAAAGGAGCCCTATTAAGAGTAAAATCAGCATAATCTGCTGAATATATAAAGTAAGCCAATTAACTCGATATCTCAGATAGGACTTGATTTTCAAGTTATTTTCAACTTCCCAGAAGCCTTTTGATTTGTAGCCTTTAACATCCACTAACTTCGGTTTTCCACCCTCATATTCAAAAGATACAAGAGCTGAATGAAAAACCGCTGGTAATCCAAAATAGTTAGGGTTGGAAGAACTATTCTTCGCGAAAAACTCTAATGTATCCTTATCTGTTGCTCCGTAGCTTGTAGTAAAGTCAAGAGCATAAAAATTACTATCATCTATAATATTTAACTGAACATTTTTGCCTAGTTTAGATGGGTTAATGTAGCCATTATCACCAGATTCTCGCCCTAATTTTTTAACATCAAAGTTGTAATTAACCAACTGCATAATATCTGTGATATTATCACGTACTGGTTGAATAGACATAGATATATCTTTTTTTGCATCTTTTTCAGTAGATGTTTTCATTAAACTTCTACTAGCATCTGCCCAAAGAGATGAAAAAGAAATCAATGCTTGAGGAAGCACAGCGACCGCGGCAGTCACTAAAATCATATGATTAATGAACTCCTTATATTTAAATGGAGTTCCCATCCAGGACATAACAATACGAGCGACTATAAAGAAAGCAAAGACTATCACACCGAATGCCCGTAGCCAAGAGTAAACGTTAGCAATAAAGCTATCCCCTTGCAATAAGTTAAAAAAACCGAAGAGAGAGAAAATGTTATTAAACACATTCTCTAACGCATGAGAAAAAGCATAGAATATCTTAGCAAACCACCCCGGTATCATATAAAGAGGGGTCAATATATCGTATACAGGAGACAGATATACGCTCCATTGTTTTAAGAATGAACCAATAATTTCTGTAGGTTCTCCATTTATCTCAAAAGTAGCATCAACCGTATTTGCTCCTTTTTCACCTATACCAAACCAACCACCTTTTTTACTTTCTAAGGCATCAGCCATCTCTTTTAGATTGCTCCAAAATTTATCTTCATAAGACAAGGTTAGTCACCTCCTAGCCATTGTTCTCTGCGGAAGCATTACCTCCATTGTTGTTAGCTTCTGCTCCTTGATCAGAGTTTTCAGCTTTGCCCTCTTTTTCACCAGTATTAGACTTGGCCGGACCAAAATTCTTGGTGATAGGTTCTGCTGTGATGACCCAACCATAGTCAGCAGAGTTTTTCTCAACACAATCAAAGGTTACCTGCTTGGTAGTAGTCCGTTCTTCTGCATCTTTAAAGGTAATGACATAGGTCATAGTATAGGTCTTTCCATCATCACTCAGCTTGACATTCTTTAGAATCGTACTTAGGATAGTCGCAGACTCAGGCTGAGTATAACGAGCGTCTCCATCAGACAGAAAAGGCTTCAAGCTATCTTTATTTCCTGCATAATAATAAGTCAAAAAATAACGTCCAAAAACATCAGCTTCATGCTCATGCTCCTGAAGAGTTCGGGCTGCTTTCAACTCTGAGTTGAGATATAGGAGCTGATCCTTTTGCGTCTTGAGCTGTCCAGCGGCCACCATTCCGATGATTAGACCAATAGCACCCACCAGTACTCCGATAGCAGCAATAGCCAAGGTGAGTTTGTCCCTCTTCACAGGTTCCTCATATTCGTCGTAATAACTTGCTTTCTTAGCCATTTGGCTATGCGTTGAGTCTGTAGCTATTGAGCGTTGTTGCTCTACCTGCTGTACACGAGGCAGTGCACCTCTAATCGTACCAGCAGCAGGGAATTGAGGGATCTGAGCTTGAGATAGACCTAAACTACGCCCGTAAAGACTGAATAAGTTATTTTCAATTCCAGTAAAATACCTAGCTAAATCATCATAGCTATATTGTTGGAAACGTTCATCACGAAACGTAGCTTCAACCAAAGGAATAACTAAATTACTATACTGTTGATCAATAATAAACGGTCTGACACCTGGCTGATCATTTGTAGAAGGCCGACCAGGTAGTTTATTATTTTTAACCTGTGAGGCCAAAGCAACGCCTTCTAGTTGGAAATAACCAAAGGCAGATTTAATTCCTCTAAACAGCATTTCTGCTTGTAGAAATGTTAAAAAGGGAAGTGAATTCTTGATATTATTTTTAGTATTGGGAAAATACTCCATATCCAAATCTTCAATTAGTTCACGTAATGTACTGTTATTTTCAGGAGTGGCTCGAATCTCCCATTCGATATAAAGAAAGAGGGGGTCTGGAATTGAGACCTTCCTCTTCCCCTTATATCCAAACACCTGTTCAGACATATAAATTGTTTCCTTCCTAGGATTAACCAAAGAGTGAGGTTACCCACGTTACGATAGACACAGCGCCAGAGATAACTGCAATCCCTCCTACAACCCAAGGAAGCCATGACATTGCTTTTCGTTTACCTGCATCTCCAAACATGAAGAACACACCGATAATAACAAGCATTGCAATCGCAATAATACTTGAAATGTTCCGAATTGAATCCGTTGCAGTCCTTGTAGCGTCACCTACTTTACTAAACGGATCTACCCCCTTATTATTTGCAAATACAGGTGAACTCTGCAAAGCAAGAGCAACTACAACCGCTGCAGAAGACCATGCTTGTACCGCGCGCTTCTTGAACGCACCAGCTTTTTCTTTTACTAATGTAAATTCTTTCATCTTAGAAACTCCTTTATAAAAAATTGTCTACAGTAATATTCTATCCGTATCCGGACGATTTGTAAAGTCTATTGGGACTATAATTTTTTATTTTCAGCTAATTTTCAATTTTTTCAAGGCGTATATCAACAGCCCGCCTATCCACTACAGAATATCTTCCATGTCCATCAGATGTTTCTCTAGGAGCTGTCCCATGCAAAACAACAATAGCTTTAAGAACTTCATCTCGGGAACGCTGAATATAGTATAACTGATCTGAAATGGGATCTGTTAGAACTGTTTCAATGGCTCGTGCCAAAGGCCGTGCACCATTTAATTCATCTGTTCCAATATTTTTAAGATATTCCGACGTCTT
>ERZ773073.1464-NODE-1464-length-11146-cov-14.836083_pt1 | contig 11146 bp, 3 predicted proteins | sample MGYA00580616_ERZ773073 | MGnify/ENA primary metagenome ERZ773073 (study PRJEB29015, sample SAMEA2737960) | human oral metagenome | biome: human oral; feature: human-associated habitat; material: dental | place: China | collected 2131 ...
ACGATGATCGAGTCCCTGCGCCCGGCGGCCCTGCCTTCGCGCAGTTTCTCGCACATTCGCCCCTCCCAGCCCTCCTCGGGGGGAAGCTCGGGAATGAACACGTAGTCGCAGCCGCCGGCTATGGCGCTCATCAGCGCCAGATAGCCGCATCGCCTTCCCATCACTTCGACGACGAACGTGCGTTGGTGCGAGGCCGCCGTCGAGGTGATCGCATCGATCGCCTCAACGATCCGGTGAAGGGCGGAATCGGTTCCCACGGTCATGTCGCTTCCGACCAGGTCGTTGTCGATCGACCCGACGACGCCGGCCAGGTGCAGTCGCGGATGGGCGTCCGCCTGCTCGCGCGTGGCCTCGCCCCGCTCGACCAGCTCGTCGAGAAGACCGGACCATTGCGCCCGAAGCTCGTCGGCGCCCGTGAGCGAGCCGTCGCCGCCGACGGCCACCACCCGGTCGATTCCCTTGGCCACCAGGTTCCTGACGGCCGCGCGCATGCCGTCGCGCTCCCGAAAGGCGTCGCATCGCGCCGTCCCAATGGCGGTTCCGCCCTCGTTGAGGATTCCCGAGACGTCCGACCACGTCATCTCGCGTATGAGGCTCCCTCCCTCGACGGCGCCCTTCCATCCCTCCATGACCGCGTAGGGCACGGCGCCCTCGTGGAGGGCTGTGCGCACGACCGCCCGCACGACGGCGTTCATTCCCTGGGCGTCGCCGCCCGAGGTGAGGACGGCGATCTTCCTCGACTCGCCCGTTGCACCTTCACCGGCCTGCCCCTCGGCAGGCGCGGCCGCCGTCGATTGGTCCGGCTGGCCTGTCGGCTCGCTCTTCGCTGGCTCGTCCATGGTGACTCCTTCTGCGCGCTTCAGGCTGTGCGCTTCTCGCGGTTTCCGCCGATTGGCCGGATTGGCATCCACTCCCATTGTTGACGTTTTGCGGGCGAATGCCAAGAGCCGCAGGGCCCAGAATGTAACTTTGACCGCATTGGCAGACCGAAGATTGCCTGTGCGATAGCATCGCTTATATATCCAATTCACGCGACTTCGATGTCAAAAGAAGTTGATAAAATGGCTAAGTCCAGGTACAGCGATCTGCCAAAGCCGATCGGCTACTTGAAAAGAGCAGCTATAGATGCATATATGATGCACAATGAAGAACTTAGATATGTGATTGAAGGCAACGAATGTGTTTCAATTAATTCAGGCGTTGTAAAATACAGAATATCACGTCCAGGAGTTGACGGAACTGGAGGTGGTGATTGGAGTTCTGAATTGTTTATTTCACGTTGGATTTTAGATGGAGAGAGATGAATATTTTTCTGATCTTTTTGATCGCATTAGGAACACTATAGATGAAATATTAAAACCATGGAAGAGTTTACCTGATCTAGATGACTTTGAATCTCATATGGATATTGTTAGAGACATATCTTCTCGTCTTGCAGCCTCTTCGGAGGTTGGAAACTCGGCAATCATTGGCGCGGGTGATATCGCGTATAGAATAGTTCTGATTAATAATAGTCTCAGCTCCATGTCGGGAGCGACTATTGGAGCTTTCAAGGATAACTACCTTGGTAGATTGTCCGGCGTAGTTGGAGGCGTACATAATGTCGCGATGTTATGAGGGCTAGTCTTGGATCCGAGAAAGCAATATTTGAAGACGCTCGTAAAAAAGTAGTGACTGTCATTGAGCAGGCGACCGAGTCTTTTAAGTCTGTTGCAAAGGAATCTGTAAGCGAGAGAAAGGGTGGGTTTAGTATCGCACTAGCTGCCGCGCTAGCTGCAGGCAATGGATTGGCGTATCTCACTAGTGGAACAGGTTTGACCGTCTTCGGCGATGGGATTTTGAGTTTTCTCAAAAACTCATTGGGGGCGTTTCGATGATGAAACCTGCGACTAGAGATCGTGGAATTGGGATAGATGCCCATGGTCCATTTGGAAGCTTTAGTGAGTGGGGTACTATTCTTGAAAAAATGTTCCAGGATTCGGAATGGGAACTGACGAACGGAACCCGAGATTTCAAGTTGGCAATAGAAGCGATAGTAAATGCCGATGCGTCCTCGAAAGCTAATATTGATTCTTTTACAGACCTAATCTTGATTCTTTTACAGACTCTTTGGGAGGGAAAAGTGGAGTAAAATGGTGAACATTACATCAGTTTGCTTTGGCTTTGAGAGGTTTTCATGTTTCAACCAGATTTCATAGCGGGTCTTCGGCGCTGGAGCTTTGGAGTCTTCGCTTTCATTTTCGCATTGTTTCTTTTCTTTTCCAGTGATCATGTTTCCGTCTATCACGTAGAGAATGAAATGAAATGTGATTCATTATATCACTATGCATCTGGGAATACTGACGAAGGGTCTATTTCCAGCGACGATTTGAAAAATCTGGGGGGCGGAACGCTCGAGGGACAGCGTGCTACGGACGAAGCGGAAAGGTCTGCTGAAAATGATTGGCGACATAAATGTAATGGTATTAGGCAGTCTAAAATGACTTTAATTATGTTTGCGCTTGTTCTAGGGGCTACCGTGTCAATTGTTGTTCAAGTAGCTAACCGTATGCCAAATCACAAGGGTGCTTCAGGCGAGGACTGATAATCGATGAAGCCCATTAGACCCTATTTGAGCTCTAATAGGTGGAGTTGGCGTTGGCCGCGGGCGGCGTCGTCTCGCTCGCTGCGCAGCCGGCGGGCCGCCGCCCGCGACGGCGTCTATGGCCGTTCCCGGGAGCGCCGCACCGAGCGTGCTCGTCGCCGTTGTCTGCGACGGAGACGGTGACTGACGGCTGCGGGGCGTGTAGGGTACTGAGAGGACGCAAAAATAACGACGTCGTCGACAGCCGACGTCGATTGCTGCACGCGTAGCGGACGCCGCCTGAAACTCAACGAAGGGGAGAGCCATGGCTGAGAATGCGAACTCCGAGCCCGACAATCCGGATTCCGGAGATCCCGAAGAGGCCCGTGAGTTCGGCGCGCGCGAGGTCGGCGGAGAGGCGGAGAGCCGCCAAGCGGACAACCGCGGGCTCAGCGCCGATAATGTCGGCGGAGAAGACGGCGACGGTGCGCTCAATCCCGGTCGGGCAGAGGGTCAGGGCGAACTCGACGCCCCGCCGTCGGAAGACGGCGCCGGTCAGCCAGAAGACGGTTCCGCTCGGCCAGAAGACGGCGCCGGTCAGCCAGAAGACGGCGCCGCCGAGGCCGACGATCAGGAGCCTGGCAAAGCCCCGTGCGACACCTACCAAATCTTCGGCAAGGAGTTTCGAGACAGTCAGGTGGAGGAACTCGACGCCCTCCTTTCGAGCCTCGGCGAGGACATAGAAGGGCTTCGCGAGACGAAAGACCAGATGGTGGAGGCATTGCTGGCGATTCCCGGCAGCCTTCCGGGCACAAACCTGGACGAAGCCGCGGAAGCGGCGGCGAAGGCCGTGGAGAAGAGACAAGAGGATTTCATTTCGCGCCTTGAGGAGCTTCGGGGCGACATCGCCGAGGAAGTGGACTTCGCCAAATGGCGGCACGAGCTTGCCGACGACCGCGACCGCCGGTCGGGCAAAGGGGACGGCGGCACGGCGCCCTTCGAGTGACGCGCCCTTCGAGCGATGAATTTTCGAGCAAAGCGACTTTCGAACAGAGACCTTCGAACGGCGGCTTTTCCAAGCGACGCGTTTCCCGGCGGGGAGCTTTCAAGCAACGCGGTTTTCGAGACGGACCTAAAGCAACGCGTTTTCGAGCGACACAGGCTCGGCCGTGACAGGGCGGAAACACACCCGTCGCCCGAACTGTTGAACTTTCACTTCCTTTTCCCTCTTGAAGTGGCGTCCACCACTGTCTACGATTTGGTTAAGTTCGGTTTTCTCGAGCACAGAGGCGGTGCGGGCCGAACGGGAAGGACGGGCAATGAAACACAAGATTTTCCATACGAGAGCAGGGGCCTCTTTTGTGGGAGCCTGCGCGCTGGCGGCCAGCGCCCTCGCGTCGATTCCGGCGTCTGCGGCCGATTCTGGCTTCGCCGTCGTCGGGAGCCTGCAAAACGAGGTGTCGGGCTGCCGCGACTGGGACGAAAAGTGCACCCAGACTGAGATGACCCGCAATTCGCGGGGAGTGTACGAATACAAGGCGGTTCTCCCGGCCGGGAAGTACGAGTACAAGATCGTCGGCGGGCATTCCATGGACAATTCGTGGGGCAACGGCTCGGCGAACATGCCGATTTCGGTGGCGGGAAGAACCAAGGTGACTTTCCGCTTCGATCCGAGGACGCACAAGGTCGGCGTCTGGATCCCCACGAAGGGCGGGTTCTCGCCCGAGGACGGAAGGCTCGTCAAAGCGCCCGGCAAGAGGGGCAACGGCGAGAGCTTCTACTTCGTCATGACCGACCGCTTCGCCAACGGCGACACCTCCAATGACACGGGAGGCTACGGCTCGGACCGCATGGCCTCCGGCTTCGACCCGACTCACAAGGGCTTCTATCAGGGAGGCGACATCGCGGGCCTGCGCTCGAAGCTCGACTACATCAAGGGCCTGGGGACGACGGCGATCTGGCTCACGCCGTCTTTCAAAAACCGGCCGGTGCAGGGCTCGGGCGCAAACGTTTCGGCCGGATACCACGGATACTGGATCACCGATTTCACCCAGATCGACCCGCATCTGGGCACGAACGAGGAGCTCGCCCAGCTCGTTCGGGACGCCCATGCGCGAGGAATGAAGGTGTATTTCGACATCATCGTCAACCACACGGCGGACCTCATCTCCTACGAAGGCCAACAGGGAGGGTCGGCCCCGTACGTCACGAAGGCGCAATCGCCGTACAAAGACGCGTCGGGCACGCCCTTCGATCCGTCGAAGGTCAGCACGTTCCCCGAGATGTCGGCGCAGACGTCGTTCCCCTACGTTCCCAAACGGACGGGCAAGGTCGTCCCCGACGAGCTCAACGACGTCACCCTCTACCACAACCGCGGTGATTCGACGTGGAACGGCGAATCGGTCACCTACGGAGACTTCGTGGGGCTCGACGACGTCATGACGGAAAACCCCAAGACGGTTCGCATCTTTGCAGACGTCTACAAGAAATGGATGGATTTCGGGATCGACGGATTCAGGATCGACACGGTCAAGCACGTGGATTTCGAGTTCTGGAAGAAGTGGGCGAAAGAGATCAACGACCACGCTAAGAAGTCCAACCCCAAGTTCTTCACTTTCGGCGAGGTCTACGACGGCGCGGCCACGGCGCGTGCGCCCTACACGTGGCGAACAGGCCTCGGGGCGACCCTCGACTTCGGTTTCCAGGAGGCGGTGACAGGCTACGCGGCGGGCAAGCCGAGCAAGTCCGTCGGAGACTTCTTCGCCACGGACGACATGCTCACGACGCCGACATCCGGCGCGGCCGACCAGCCGACCTTCCTCGGCAATCACGACATGGGCAGGGCCTCCTTCATGATCGCGGGGGCGGGCAAAGGCGACACCCAGGCCCGCACGGTCCTCGCCCACAAGATGATGTTCCTCATGCGCGGCCAGCCCGTCGTCTACTATGGCGACGAGCAGGGCTTCATGGGCACGGGAGGCGACCAGGACTCCCGCCAGTCGATGTTCGCCTCGAAGACGGCCGAGTATGTCAACCAGCCTCTGGCCGACGGCACGCAGATGGGGTCGAAGGACCGCTATTCGACGTCGGCGCCGATATACAAGGAGATCGCCTCCGTCGCGAAGCTTCGCCACGCCCACCCCGGGCTCGAGAACGGGGCTCAGATCGAGCTGTACCGCTCCGACGACTCCCCGGTGTACGCATTCGCCCGAGTGGACAGGAAGCAAAAGTCCGAGTATGTGGTGGCCGTCAACAATTCGACCGCGCCCGCCAATGCGAGGTTCAAGACGATGACTCCGAAGTCGGCCTACAAGGCGCTGTACGGAGCTTCGGGGTCGGTGAGGTCTGCGCGCAACGGCGAGGTGACCGTCAAGGTTCCGCCCCTCTCGGCGGTCGTCTACAAGGCCGACAAGAAGCTGGCGAAGGGATCGGGTTCGATTGAGGTCACGCCGGATTCGGGCCAGGCTCTCGTTCGGACGACGTCGACGCTTGCCGGCCAGGACGTCACTCAGTCGCTCGTTCCGGTCTCGGCCGACCTTGGCGCCAACAGGTGGGCGGAAACGACCTTCTCCTACAGGATCGCGGGAAGCCCCAAGTGGAAAGTCCTCGGGACGGCCGCCGGGCCTAAGCCGCGGGTCTTCCACGACGTCACCGACATTCCCGACGGGACCCTAGTGGAGTACCGCGCGGTCTCGGTGGACGCGAAGGGAAGGACGACAGTCGATTCGGGATTCGGCTCCGTGGGAGTCGACCAGTCCGCCGGGCGGACAGTCCGGCACACGCGCAAGTGAGGCGCGAGTGAGCGGGCGGAAAGGCGGCCCGCAAGCGCGTGGGCAGGACATCGAGCTCTCTCTGAGGGAGTGGGAAGACGTCAGGCGGCCCGCAAGCGCGTGGGCAGGACGGCGTGCGGATGCCGAGGCTGCGCCGCTGACCGCGGAGCCTCCTCGCGAATGACGGAGACGCCGACCGCCTTTCGGAGCATTCGCCGCCCTCGGACGACATGCCCCCGCTGACGAAGCGGGGGCCTGTTCCCGAATTCGCGTGTTTCCCTGGCCGCAACAGGGTAAACTGTATGCGTTCCATGAAAACCAACGAATCGCGCATGAACGATGGACACAACGGACGGGCCCGTCAAGGGCGAGGGACAAGCCATAGGTCTGTGGCTGGACGATGAGACGATAGCGTGGCCGAGCGGAGAGGGGGCGGCCTACCGCCTCTACTATGCCGCGCGTGGGGAAATGAAGCGCACGGGCGCGAACGTCACGGGCGCCGACGGCTCCGTCGAGCTCGTCGTCAAGGGCGGCGGCCTGACGGAGGATCAGAAGCGGCGCGACCCCTACATCACGGCTTCATACACGCCTGACGGAAGGGACTATACGGCTCTGCGGCCTTCCGGGAAGATCGACGTCGCCGAGATCCTCAAAGGCCAAACGGCTGTCATGGAAGTGGGCGCCGACGGCGCGCCGATCGCCTTTTCCTCCCTCCAAACCGCCCGCGTGCTTGACTTCCTCTACGCTGCCGCTGCCAAGCGCCGCAGGCACGGGGTGTCCTTCGACGGCGGCGTGCCCACCCTCTCGCTGTGGGCGCCGACGGCGAAGTCCGTCGCCCTCCGCCTGTACGCGAACGGCGACGTCGCCGCGTACGAGGAGCATCCCATGGAACGGCAATCTGACGGGTCGTGGACGGTCGAGGGAGACGCCTCGTGGGCCGACAGGTCCTACGTCTACGACGTCGAGGTCTACATACCTCAGACGTCTGTCACGAAGGGGGACGCCTCTCAACAAAGCCTGGCGGACACCGTGGCGCACAATCTCGTCACCGATCCCAACTCGGTGGGGCTGACCACCGATTCAAAGCGCTCGGTTGTGCTCGATTTGGACGACCCGAGGTACCAGCCCGAGTCGTGGAGGGCGAATGCCGCGCCCTCGATCTCGAACCAGGCCGAAAGGTCGATCCTCGAGATGCACGTGCGCGATTTCTCGGCCACGGACGCAACCGTCCCCGAGCGGCTGCGCGGAACCTACAGCGCGTTCTCTGTCAAGGACTCCCACGGCATGGCCTATCTTCGCGAGCTCGCCCGCGCGGGGATGAACACGATACATCTTCTGCCCACCTACGACTTCGGCTCGGTTCCCGAGAGCCGCGCGGCGCAGGCGACGGTCGACGTGCCCGATTCCGGGGCGACGTCGCAGGAACAGCAGGCCGCCGTCGGCGAGGTGGCGGACACCGACGCATACAACTGGGGGTACGACCCTTTCCATTACACGACTCCCGAGGGCTCTTACGCGGTCAAACAGTACGGGGGCGAGCGAACAGCGGAATACCGCGACATGGTCGGCAATCTCCACGCCGCCGGGTACCAGGTGGTCCAGGACGTCGTCTACAACCACACGTATGCCCACGGGCAGGACGAAAAGTCGGTGTTCGAGAAGATCGTCCCCGGCTACTACCATCGCCTGGGATACGAGGGCCAGACGCTCACGACGCCCTGCTGCGGAGAATTCGCCACCGAGCACGCCATGGCCGAGGAGCTCATGGTCAACTCGCTTTTGACCTGGGCGAGAGCCTACAAGGTGGACGGATTCCGCTTCGACCTCATGGAGTTCAATTCGGTCGACACGATGAAGCGAATCCGCGCCGAGCTAGACTCGCTGACGTTGGACAAGGACGGCGTGGACGGCTCTCAAATGTACCTGTACGGGGAGGGCTGGTCTTTCGGAACCACGGCCGACGGCTCGCGATTCGCGCCGTCGGTGCAAGGGACCCTCGGCGGAACGGGGATAGGGGCGTTCAACGACAGGCTGCGCGACGCCGTCCACGGCTCCCAGTCCGACGGGAAGAACGACACGCAGGGCTTCGGAAACGGCCTGTTCACCGATCCCAACGGAGTGGCGGGCGGGGACGCCGACATGCTGCGGTCGTACACCGACGTCATCCGCGTGGGGCTGGCCGGAAACATCGGCTCCATCGAAATACTTGCGGCGGACGGAACCCTCAGGAAGGGCAGCGAGATCTACTTCAACGGCCAGGTGGCCGGCTACGGGACTCAGCCGGAGGAGACGGTCAACTACGTCGACGCCCATGACAACGAGACCCTCTTCGACCTCAACATGTGGAAGATGCCCGGAGGCTCGCGCATGTCCGACCGGGTGCGGATGAACACCCTGTCTCTGGCCACGGCGACCCTCGGCCAGTCCCCGGTGTTCTGGCACGCCGGAACCGATCTTCTGCGCTCGAAGTCCATGGACCGCAACTCCTACAACTCGGGCGACTGGTTCAACGCAGTCGACTGGTCGGGAAAGGAGTCCAACTTCGGCGTGGGCCTGCCTCCCGCCAGGGACAACTCGGTCCGTTGGAAGGCGATGAGCTCCTACATGTCCAATCCGGCGAACAAACCGGACAGGGCCGACATCGCCGCGGCCCACTCCCAGGCGCTCGACCTTCTCAAGCTGCGTGCGAGCACTCCTCTGTTCACGCTTGGAGACGCCGCCTCAATCCGGGAGAAGGTCTCCTTCCCGAACTCGGGCCCCTCGGCGACTCCCGGCCTTTTGGTCATGAGCATCGACGACACGAAGGGCAAGGACCGCGACGGAAGGCTCGACGGCGTGTTGGCCGTTTTCAACGCCTCGCCCAAGCCGATAACCGAGAAGATCGAGGGAATGGAGGGCAAAGCCTACGAGCTCTCCGAGGTGCAGGCGAAGGGCTCCGACGACGTCGTCAAGGCCACCGCATGGGATCGCACGACGGGAACCGTCACGATTCCCGCGCGCACTGTCGCGGTGCTGACGCTTGCCCAGGCAGTCGAGGCCGACCTTTAGGAGCCCGAGGCAGAGCTTAAAGCCCGGAGGGCCAACGTCTAAGATTGGGCCCAAGAACAAGGACCTTCCCGAGCGCGGTTCGCCGGGCAAGAGGGAGCCAACGAAAGGAACGAAACGTGAACGCACCTGTCGATCCGACCCAAACGGAGGCATGGGCGAAGCTTGCCCGGATTGCCTCCGCCTACGTCCCCGATTTCCGGCGCGCATTCGCCGAAGATCCGCAGCGCGCCGAGCGCTACTCCCGCCGTGCCGCCGACCTCTTCGTCGACCTGTCGAAGGACTATCTGGACGAGGAAATCCTCGCGGCTCTGCTTGAACTTGCGGAGGAGACGGGCGTCGCCGCGCGTCGCGACGCCATGTACGCGGGCGAACACATCAACGTCACCGAAGACCGCGCGGTTCTCCATACCGCGCTGCGCAGGCCTGCAACCGACGAGTTGACGGTCGACGGCCAGAACGTGGTCGCCGACGTCCACGAGGTCCTCGAAAGGGTCTACGATCTCGCGAGGCGCGTGCGCTCGGGCGAGTGGACGGGGGCCAGCGGCAAGCCGATCCGCACCGTCGTCAACGTGGGCATCGGCGGATCGGACCTCGGGCCCGTCATGGCATACGAGGCGCTCAAGCCGTACGTCAAGGAAGGCCTCGAGTGCCGTTTCATCTCCAACATCGACCCGACGGACGCGGGGGAGAAGCTCCGCGGCCTCGACCCTGAGACCACCCTGTTCGTCATCGCCTCCAAGACCTTCACCACCCTGGAGACGCTTACGAACGCGAGGGCGTGCAGGGCGTGGCTGCTGGGCGGCCTCGCCGAGCGCGGGCTCGAGACGGAAGGCGCCGTCTCCAAGCATTTCGTCGCCGTGTCCACGAACCTCGAAAAGGTCGCCGAATTCGGCATCGATCCGGCAAACGCCTACGGATTCTGGAGCTGGGTAGGCGGGCGCTACTCGGTGGACTCGGCTGTCGGCACGTCGTTGGCCATCGCGATCGGGCCCGAGAACTTCGCCGACTTCCTGGCTGGTTTCAGGGCGATCGACGAGCACTTTGCGCAGGCTCCCGCAGCGCAGAACGTCCCCCTGCTCATGGGGCTGCTCAACGTCTGGTACGCCAACTTTTTCGGCGCGGCGACCCACGCTGTGCTGCCCTACTCCCAGTACCTCCATCGCTTTCCCGCCTATCTTCAGCAGCTGACGATGGAGTCGAACGGCAAGCGCGTGCGTTGGGACGGCAGCGACGTCGCCACCGGAACGGGCGAGGTGTTCTGGGGCGAGGTCGGAACGAACGGCCAGCATGCCTTCTACCAGCTCATCCACCAGGGAACCCAGCTGATTCCGGCTGACTTCATCGCCTTCGCCAATCCGCGCCACGCGCTCTCCGACGAGGACGGGACGGATCAGCACGAGCTGTTCCTCGGCAACTTCTTCGCCCAGACCAAGGCTCTCGCCTTCGGAAAGACGGCCGAGGAGGTCCGCGCAGAGGGAACGCCCGAGGCGATCGTGACCGCCCGCATCTTCCCGGGCAACAAGCCGACGACGTCGATCATGGCCCCCGAGCTCACGCCGTCGGTCCTCGGCCAGCTCATTGCGCTCTACGAGCACATCACCTTCGTGCAGGGCGCCGTCTGGGGGATCGACTCCTACGACCAATGGGGCGTGGAGCTGGGCAAGCAGATGGCCAAGGATCTGGGGCCCGCCATCGCCGGCGACGCCGAAGCCCTCGCGGCTCAAGATTCCTCGACCGCGAGCCTCATCGACTACTATCGCGCCAA
>ERZ773073.1466-NODE-1466-length-11130-cov-24.019142_pt1 | contig 11130 bp, 14 predicted proteins | sample MGYA00580616_ERZ773073 | MGnify/ENA primary metagenome ERZ773073 (study PRJEB29015, sample SAMEA2737960) | human oral metagenome | biome: human oral; feature: human-associated habitat; material: dental | place: China | collected 2131 ...
TTATATGAGCTATTTCTGGTGAAATTATAAGTATCTTTTTTAAGACTTTCTCTGCTTCATTATAATTTTTAGCTTCCATATATTCTGTATACTTATCTTCTAAAGTTTTTATATCTTTTTCATGATGAAAATAAGCATCGTAATTCTTCCTACTTTTTTCATCTTTTAAAGTATCATATGCTTCTCTTATTTCCTTATATTTTTCCTGTTCTTTTTCTGGTGGATATTTTCTTAACATCTTTTTATATCCACTTTTTATTTCTTCTTGATTTGCATCTTTATTTACATTTAAAATTTCATAATAATTTTTCATTTTCCCCTCACTTATTAATTTTTAAAAACTTTCTATATTTATAAATGAACAATTTAGAAATATCTTTTAAATCTTTACTTATACTTTCATCTATTTTAGAAAAGTTTTCAAAATCTATTAACTCTAAAATATTGGAAATAATATTTATAAAGTTTTCTTTAAATATAAGTTCCTGTATTATAAAATATGCTATTAAATCCGCATAAATTTCTTGTTGTTTGTACTTAGCTTTTAACAATAAAAAATGAGCTATTTCATGTAATAATACAAACAATTTTGTTTCATTGATTCCTAAATCTTTTTTGTAACTGTTAATATTATTCAAATTTACTTTTATAATATCTAATTTTTCTCTTTTTTTTATTATTATACTTTTATAAAATGCTAGCTGATTTTTTTCTATTAATTTTTCATTAGAAAAAACGATTATTACCCCATACTCTTTCCACATAAACTCTATAATATTTTTTATTATTTCATTTATATTATCTTTCATTTTTTATCCTTTTTTCAAGTGTATTCACATAGTCCTTATAATTACTATAATTTTCTATAAAAAGATTGTAATTCTCACTTGCTTTTATTTTATCTTCCAAAATATTATATGCTAGAGCTTTGAGGAATATTACTTCTTTTACTTTATACTCTGGTAATAATTCTAAATTTACTTTTTCAAGTAATTTTACTGCTTCTTGATAATTCTCTTCTTTATACCTTTTTAAGCCTAAATTGTATATCTCATCATTGCTTAAAAAAGGAGTTGTGTCTATATATATAACTTTTTCTTTTTCAATCTCAACAGGAATTTCTTTAATTTCTTTATCTTTTCTAGCATTAATTTTATTTAATTTAGTTAAAGTTAAGGTTATTATAACTAACATAAAAATAGAAAAAAATGAAAGAAGCATATATTTTTTAGTATTTCTTTTAGAAAAATAACTTTCTATTTTAGCTAAATATTCATTTGATTTATCCATTTCTTTTAAGATTCTGTAATATTTTTTAGCTTTGCTTATTTTTTTACTTTTCAAGTAAAAAAGAACCATTATTTCATATAATTTTATATTTTTACAAATAGTTTCTAACTTAGAAAAAATTTTTTCTATATTTTCAATCTTATAATTATCCTCTGATAAACAATCTATAAGTTTATTGTAAATAGGAACATATTCCTTTTTAATAATATTTTCATAATAGTCTAAATATTTTTCTAGTACTTCTTTATTTTCGTTTAAAATTTTATATGCTCTTTCAAATTCTCCTTTAGCACTATATAGTATAAATAATAATTCAGTTTCTTTTTTCCCTTTCATATTGGATAAAATATTTATGGCTCCAGTAATTTCATCATTATTAATTTTTGATATAGCCTCATTATATTTCATATTTTAAACCTCAAATAATAAATCAGTAAGTGTACTATCTAATTTATCTAATTCTTCCTTATTTTCTGAAACTAGCATTTCTTTCATCTTTTCTAAAAGGTTAGATACTTTTTCTCTATTTGTTTCAGAAAGTTTACTCATTTTGTCTTCAGCCATTTCCATAATTATCTTATAATCTGAGTAATATGATGAATTTTTATATGTTGAACCTTTTTTATCTGAGTTTTCTTTATTTTTATTATTTAATTCAATTTTTATTAATTTTGTAACACCTGTGCTCAATATTTTTGCTTCTACTGTTAAAATATCATTTATATTATATCCAAATGTTATTTCTATTGCTTCTGCACCTGCTTTATTTTTAGGAATACCTTCAACTCTAAATTCCGATAAAAATAAATTCTCATAAACTAATTTATTTTCTCCTTGATATACTTTGATATTTACTGAAGTTTGATCATCTACTGCTGTACAATAAGTATCACTTTTAGTACAAGGTAAATTTGAATTTTTAGGTATTATTACTGAAAATGTGTCAGGCATAATAATTCCTTGATATTCCCCTATAGAAGCCACACCTAAAGAATAATTACAAATATCAGTAATTATTAATCCATCTTCTGAAGAAATTTCTGAAGATTTTATTCCAGCTTGAACTCCTGCTCCTAGTGCTACAGCCTCTTGTGGATCTCCAAATTTCTTCACTTTTGAACCAAAAATATTTTTTAAAGTTTCTTGCACTAATGGTATTCTTGTTGTTCCTCCAACTAATAAAACTACATCTATATCTTCTCTCTTTAATTTAGCACTAGATAATGCTTTATCAATAAAATCAACTGTTTTATTAACTAAAGGAGATACTAGCTCTTCAAATTTTTCTCTTTTTAATTCATAATCTATATTTAATTCAGGTACTATAATATCTGTTCCCATTAATGTTGATAATCTCTTTTTTGCTTCTTCTACTTCTAATTTTAATTTAATTTTTTCTACATCATCTTCTATTTTTACTGGAATATTTTTTATTAAAATTTCATCTATATCTTTTCCACCTAGATAATTATCTCCTGAAGTTGCAATAACATCTAAAATTCCATCATCTAATTCTAATATACTAACATCAAAAGTTCCTCCACCAAAATCATATACGATTATTTTTTGGTACTTTTCCATATTATCTATTCCATAAGCCATTGCTGCTGCTGTAGGTTCACTAATAATTCTCTCTACTTTTAGTCCTGCCAACTCTCCTGCTCTCATGGTTGCTGCTTTTTGAATACTATTAAACATAGCTGGTACAGTTATTACCGCTTCATCTATTTCTTCACCCAGAAAATCTTCTGCTTCTTCTTTTAATTTTTTTAAAATTTCTGCTGATACTTCCTCTGGTGAATACTCTTTATCGCCTAGTTTTACTACTTTATTGCTTCCCATTGATCTTTTTATTTCTTCTATTTTTGTGCCATTTAATATTCTTTTTGCTTCTTCACCTACAATAATATTTCCATACTTATCTATTCCAACTACTGAATCCGTAAGTCTTTTTCCAAATTTATTAGGTATAATTTCAGGTTTACCATTTTTTAAATAACTTACAAGTGATGTTGTTGTTCCTAAATCTATTCCTATTATTTTTGCCATTTTCCCCTCTCCTTATTCTATAACTACCTTTGCCACTTTAATAACTTTACCATCTCTTATATAACCTTGTGTTACAATTTCTTTAATAATATATTCTTCTTTTTCTTGATTATAATTATTTACACATTCGTGATAGATATGATTGAATTTATCCCCTACTTTTGTAGTTTCTTCAACTGAAATGCATTTTAAAATTCCTGTTATTTTTTTCTTTATTAATTTTAACTTTTCTTGTTTTTCTTCTAATAATTCTGTATTAATAATATTATCAATGGATAGTTGTGTATCCAAAATTTGAAAAATTGTATTTAGAAAATCTTGTTTTTCTTTTTTTTCTCTAAATAAATCTTTTTTTAGCATTTCGTTCTCTAAATTAAGTGATTTAATTTCTGTTTCTAATTTATCTATTTTTTCATATAAAAGTAAATTCCCCCTCTTAATTTCTTTTTTTAATGATTCTTCCATTCCTAAAAAATCATTATTTTCACTTTCTTTAGTTTCCTCTAAAGAAATTTTTCTTAATTTTTTTAGTTCATTAAAAAAGTTTATTTCTGTAATTTTATTTCCTCCTCCTTTAAAAGAATATACGATTTATTATATAACGTTTTTTTTTTTTTCAATCACTTTAAATAAAAATAAGACTATATAAATAAATATTATGTTACGATAATATTTAAATATCTAAAAGAAAAATTTAGTATTTCTTTATTTGATTACTAAAATTGTATAATATCTTTTCTGTTTCTTAGAAAAAAAATTTTTAGTATTATTTTTAAGTTCTAATTTTATGTACTTATTTAAAATTTAATTTATTATATTTCAATATTATTCTTTAAAAAATAAGAACTCTATATTTTTTTTAATGAGTTCTTTTATTTTTTTTCTTTTAGTTATACAATAAGTTGAAAAATAAAGTTTGAATGGAGGATTTTTATGTTAGCAAATTCTGTAATTGATTTAATTGGGAACACCCCATTAGTTAAAATTAATAATATTAATACTTTTGGAAATGAAATTTATGTGAAATTAGAAGGTTTAAATCCTGGTAGAAGTACAAAAGACAGAATTGCTTTAAAAATGATTGAAGAAGCTGAAAAAGAAGGTTTAATTGATAAAGATACTGTTATTATAGAAGCTACAAGTGGAAATACAGGAATTGGGCTTGCTATGATATGTGCAGTTAAAAACTATAAGTTAAAAATTGTTATGCCTGATACTATGAGTGTTGAAAGAATTCAACTTATGAGAGCTTATGGGACTGAGGTTATATTAACTGATGGTTCTTTTGGAATGAAAGCCTGTTTAGAAAAATTAGAAGAACTTAAAAAACAAGAAAAAAAATATTTTATTCCTAATCAATTTACTAATATGAATAATCCAAAAGCTCACTACGAAACTACTGCTGAGGAAATTTTAAGAGATATGGATAATAAAGTTGATGTATACATTTGTGGAACAGGAACAGGTGGAAGTTTTTCTGGAACTGCTAAAAAATTAAAAGAAAAATTGCCTAATATAAAAACTTATCCTGTTGAACCTTCATCATCACCATTACTTTCTAAGGGATATATAGGTCCACACAAAATACAAGGTATGGGAATGAGTATAGGTGGTATCCCTGTTGTCTATGATGGAAGTTTAGCAGATGGTGTCTTAGTTTGTGAAGATGACGAAGCTTTTAAAATGATGAGAGAACTAAGTTTTAAAGAAGGTATTTTAGGTGGAATTTCTACTGGTGCTACTTTTAAAGCTGCTCTTGATTATTCAAAAGAAAATGCTAATAAAGGTTTAAGAATAGTTGTTCTTTCTACTGATTCAGGAGAAAAATATTTATCTAGTTCACATGGTTTATAGAAAATATTCCAAGAAGTTGCTATAAATTATGGCAACTTCTTTTATTTTTCAATTTTCTCTTTAAGAAAGAAATAAAAATTTTCTAAATTATCGAAATCATTTTTAGTAGCTCCACCAAAATAATTTTCTTTTGTTCTTACAAAAAATTTTAAATTTTTTCTATTTGTTTTTATAATAAGTTTATAGCACTTAGTAATTCCATTTCCTTTTTTATTGAATTTTACATCTTTTATAGCTATATAAGATATTTCTATTAGCTTTTTATCATTTTCTATTTTTAATATTTCTTTGTCTTCGTATATATGATAATCTTTTATTGCATATTTTTTTATTACTTTCATTACATAAGCTGTTATTAGTAATGCTGGTACAACTATTAAAAATTTTTCTAAATATATATTATTTACATAGCTTAAATATTTTATATTTGGGAATAAGACTAATCTTAACATTAAAATTAATCCAGCTACTCCCATAAATGAAAAAGGAAATCCTAAGCCCATTAATATTTCTTCATTACTATCACTTGCTTTAAAATTATATTCTTTCATATTTTTTCATATCCTTTTAATAGAGTCATTATTTTTAATTATATCAGATTTTTATATGAATTATAATATTTCTCTATTGACAAAAAACTTCCTAAAAATATATACTAAAGAAAATACTATATAAAGGAGTTTTTTATATGGATTTTAAAAAAATAATGTCAGAAATGTTACTTAATATTAAAAAGAATGAAATTACTATTTCTACTGAACTTAATAATAATTCTGAAATCATAAATAAAAGTAAAATTGGAGGAAAACCTTATCTTCCTAAAGATTTTGTTTGGTCTTATTATGAAGAACTTCCTTTATCTTTTTTAGCTCAAATCAATTTAGAAGAAGTAAATTCTTTTGATAAAGATAAATTACTTCCAAGTACAGGAATGTTATATTTCTTCTATGAATTAGAAACAGAAGAGTGGGGATATGAACTTAAGAATAAAGGTTGCTCTAAAGTTCTTTATTTTGAAGATACTTCTAACTTTGAATTAATTGATTTCCCAAAAGATATGAAAGGTTATTGTCAAGTTCCAGAATTCAAAGTTACTTTTAAAGCAAATATTAGTTTACCTTCTTATGAAAATTTTTATCTTTTCTTAAAAGAGCATGATACTTTTAAAGAGCAGGATATATCATTTAGTGATTTTATCCCTTTATATGATGAACTTTTTATTCCTGATAATAACTATACAAAATTACTTGGTTACCCAGAAGTAATTCAAAATCCAATGGAAGAAGAATGTGAAGCTGTAATTAGAGGTTTTGATATGGGTGGTGTAGAATCTTATCCAAAAAAATATCAAAAAGAAATAAGAAGTGCTAGTAAAGACTGGATATTACTTTTTCAAATGGACACAGTTGAAACAAGTGATTATGAATTGATGTTTGGAGATTCTGGACATATCTATTTTTGGATTAAAAAGGAAGATTTAGCAAATAAGAATTTTGAGAATATTTGGCTTATTTTACAATGTTATTAAGTTTATTTAATACATTGTTCTTCCAGATTTTGTTTCTTTTACCACTTCTTATATAGAGTCCCAATGCTCAACAATTTTATTATTTTCATCAAAGCGGAAAAAATCCATAGTAATATATTCTTTATTATCTGGTTCTCCCCAAATTTGATGAGTGTGCAATGCAACTAAATCTCCTTGAGCTATTGCACGAATAAACCTCACTTCTTTTATAGGATACTCTCTTTTCATTCTAGTAAAATATTCAATTATACCGGCTTTACCATCTGCAACCATAGGATTATGTTGTCTATACTCATCTCCAACATATAATTCTATTGCTTTTTCAAGATCCCCATCAAACATAATTTTATAGAATGCTATAGCATTTAACTTATTTTGTTCTAATTGATTATTCATAATTTCTTTTCTTCTTAATCAACATAGTAAACACGATTAGGTTTTCTTGCAAGAACATTTGGATATTCCCCATCTATATAACCTAAAATACAATGTCCTATTCCTTCATATTCTCCTTCAATTCCAAGAGATTTTAGAATTTCTTTTCCTTCTTCAGTTTCAAATTCTTGTCTTGCTCTGTTTATCCAACAACTTCCTATATTTAAAGCATGAGCAGCTAACATCATATTTCCCATGACAAGGCTTCCATCATATGTCTTATTTGCCCAATCTTTTGGAGCTAAAACTATCAGTACAACAGGTGCATTAAAAAAATGGATCAAAACCTTCTTTCCATCCTCCAATTTCACAATTCATTCTTGATAATTTATCACGAAGTTCTTTATTTGTTACTGAAATAATAATAGGAGATTGTTGTCCTTTCCCACTTGACGCATAAAGTCCACTTTCAATAACTTGATCAATAATTTCTTTTGGTAACATATCACCTTTAAATTTTCTGATACTTCTTCTTTCTTTAATTGCTTTTAAAACTTCATTCATTTTTTACCTCCAATCTTTCTAATTCTGACTATTATACACCTAAAATATAAAAAAGCCAATGCAATTTTGAACTACAATGGCTTTTTCTAATAAATTTTTTGTAATATCTACAATTTCAGATTTTAAATCATCTTTATGCAAGCTATCATTTTTTATAATTCCATTTTCTATTAAAATTTCTCCTACTACTTGATCTGTGTTTGGATCTTTTTTCTTTATATTTTCAAATAATATTTTTATTTCTTTAGGGGAAGTTATCGCAATAGTTATACTGTGTACATATCTAGATTTCTTTTTTTTGTCGTCTATAACTAAAAATTCTATTTCTAAACTCGCTTTTTCAATCTTTTTATTGATAATTTTATCCAATATAATTAAATTGAAATCATTAGTTAAATAATTATCATTTAAAGATATTTTTCTAAGTATATCCATTCCTTTTATTATAGAAGTCTTTCCTATTCCATTTGGTCCAAATATTCCTTTTATGTTGCTACCACAAGGACTAAATCTTTTTAAAGTCTTATTATAAAAGTTAATTTCAATATCTTTTTCTATATTTTTTACTCCATTTACTTTAAAAGATAACATAAATATTTTCATTCTTGCATCCCTCCTCTTAAAGTAATTATATACTTTTTTGTATTTTTTTGCAATATTTTTTTGATTGAAAAATAAAAAATTCCTAACTTTTTTTGTTAGGAACTTTCTAATAAAAATTAAATTATAATTTTTTAAAACTTAATAATTTTTCTCTATAATATTCATATTGTTTTTGTCTTGCTTCTATCTCAGCTGGCAATCCTTCTGATATATCATTACATAACTTATCAAACCTATCTAAAATATCAACTATTCTTTGTTGTTCTTCTAGTGGTGGTAAAGGGATAAGGACTTTTGACAATACATTAGCATTAAATTGTGGTTGTCCCCCACCTGTTACTAAGAAATTAGCTTGTTTCCAATAAAATGAACTTTGTGTAAAATGCCAATAATAACTTGGTAATATCAGTTCTTTTTCTAATAATATTTTTATTAAAAATGATGCATATATTGCTGAATAATCTTCAGAAAACTTTACTGTTTTCCCATAAGTTGCTCCTGTTCTTGCCATTAATATGTCGTCTTTTTCTAATAAATATTCTTTATTATTTTCATTTATATCAATATATTTCTCATCATATGATTTTAATTTCCCATTTTCATTTATATCTGTTATTCTAATAAATCTTGCATTTCCTGTTTCTTTTGCTGTATCAGTATAGCCATATTTAAAACCTGAAATATCTCCTAATCTTACTTCAACATAACCATAAACATATTGGAGAATTTTAATTAGATTTTGGGCTTGCTGCTTGCTACGCAAGCTCGCAAGCTCGCAAGCTCGCAAGCTAAAATAGCTTGTCTTGATTTTTCTTCAAATGTCAAGAGAAAATTTCTATAAAATTCATATTGTTTTTGTCTTGCTTCTATTTCAGCAGGAAGTCCTATATTTAAGTCATTACATATTTTTTCAAAGTTATCTAAAACTTCCACTATTCTTTTTTGGACTTCTAATGGTGGTAAAGGAATTTCAATTTTATCTATATCACCTTTATTTATTTTTATTGGAACAGCAGTGAATAATATTCTTTTATTTAATTCCTTTCTACCAACTCCACTTTCAATAATATATTTTAAATATCTAGCATCTATCTTATTTTTATTAGGTCTTAAAAGTGCAAGTGACACATAATAAGCTAATGGAATATTTTTTGTAACAATAGCACATTTTCCTACTGTTCCTATTCTTGTCATAAAAACATCATCTATTCTAGGCTTAATTTTATAGTTTTTTTCAAAATCTTCTTCTGATACATATTTTTCTGTACTATATATACTATCTATATTTTCTACACTTACAAAAGGTATTCCACTAGTTTTATAATCAGGAGTTTGATGAGTTCCATCATATACTTCTACAATACTTCCTAGTTTTACAATTTCTACCTTATTTTCAAATTTTAGTAAATAATCTCTATACCAAGAATATTGTTTTTTTCTAGCTGTTAGCTCTGCTGTTAGCTCTGCTGTTAGGGCTGTCAAGATGTCTAACCTCCTAACTATCTCATCTTGAACTTCTAATGGTGGAACTGGAACTAATATTTTTTTTAAATCGGTTTTATTAAATTTTGTTTGTCCTGTATTAGAAGTTATTTTTTCCAATTGTTTTTGAAATATTTTTATATGAAAATAGTAATAAAAATATTTGATATTATATATTTTGGTTTTTAATAAAATTGCATTAGGACCTAATACATTATTTTCATTAGGCAAAAGATCTTTTGTTACAAAATAAATTTCTCCACAATTACCAATATTTGGCATTATTAAGCTATTTTCATTTAAATTTACTCTCCATAAAAATTTAAAAGCTTTCTCATCTACATACACAAAATTTGTCTTGTCTAAAAAATTACTTTTTAAATCAGTTGTTCTTATCAATTGTGCATAATTTTCTTCTTTATAATATTTAACATTATCTGCTATTGTTTTAAAAGAACCTGCTGCTGTATAGTCTGTTATTGTGTCAAATATATCAGCGATACTTTTATATTCCACTCCATTAGGGCATAACTCTTTTATCAATTCATCTAATTTACTCATATCTTCCCTCTTTTTAGATTTTCGATTTGTTTATCAAAATCTGATTCTATTTTTTGAGTTTTATTGAATATATCATATTCTTTCTCTGCTTTTTCTATTGCTTATCTTTTACTTACTTTTCCTTTATTTTTAAGACTTCATATTTTCTCTTGTATTATCAGTTTTATTGTAAATAATCTATGGAATTTATGCGATAACCTACAGAAATAATGGCATCTAAATTATAATATTCTAATTCTTCTTTTAACTCTCCTTTAAATCCCCTATTTACGACTCTTTCCATTTTGGAAATAATAGTATTTTTCTCAAGTTACTCCAAATAATTCTGCCATACTTTTTTGTGTAAGCCACAAAGTATTATTTTTTACTATCACTCCTACATTTACATCATCTTCTAAATACGAATATAATAAAAATTTTACTTCTTCCATATCTTACTTGTAACCTACTTGTAACTTCTCTCCTATATAACTTGCCATTTTTTCTAGCTTTAACTTTTAAGCTTATAACTTACTTGTAACCTACTTGTAACTTTTTATTTTTTTAAAGTATAATATTGTTTTGGATCTCTAGCACTCGTTCCATGCCACTCCAATATACCTAGTTCAACTAGTTTTTTTAAATATTTACGAGTTGTTAATCCACTTTTATTTAATTTCTTTGTCAAGTCTGTTGTTGTAATTTTTTTATTCATAAAGGAAAATTTGATTATTTCTTTTTCAATAAGATTTAATTTTTTGTATATATCTTTATTTATTAATTTTTTTAGATTATCTTCTACCCCAATTACCAATGAACCCCCATCTGCATTTGCAAAAGCAACT
>ERZ773073.1468-NODE-1468-length-11118-cov-9.803670_pt1 | contig 11118 bp, 11 predicted proteins | sample MGYA00580616_ERZ773073 | MGnify/ENA primary metagenome ERZ773073 (study PRJEB29015, sample SAMEA2737960) | human oral metagenome | biome: human oral; feature: human-associated habitat; material: dental | place: China | collected 2131 ...
TGATATTGTTTATGAAATAATGTTAAGACAGAATGATGTTCCATTGTCAGAAAGATTGGAAGTATTGACAGATATTGGGAATAGAACTTATCTGTATGCAAGTACATACTTGATTTGCCTTGAAACAGAAATAACAGAGCAAATGGTGGAAAAATTAGCTTCATTAGAGCCGTTACCAATAAAATTTGTATTTAGGGATTCAGCATTTAAGGATAATATTTCATTGAAGGATGAGACTTTTAGAAAGTTGAGAAGTTTGATTGAGAGAAATTCTGGAGAGAGTAGGGTTAGTTATAGGGTTGAGTTTATTTAAATTTTATAGATGATAAAATACAGTAATAAGAAAGGTGAAAAATGAGAATAGATTTACATATACATACTCAAAAATGTAAACAAGGTGATGGAAGTAAAAGAAATATTACTCCAGAAAAATTTATAGAAAAAATGAATAAAAATAATGTTAAAATTTGTGCTATTACAAATCACAATAAATTTGATTTTGAAGAATTTAAAAAAATAAGAGAATTAGAGCCAGAATTAACAATATTTCCAGGAATAGAGTTAGATATAAATTTTAAAAATAACGAAAGAAAACACATAATTTTAATTTGTAATCCTGATAGTGCAGAAAAATTTTATAATATTTTTGATAATGATTGTAACAGAAACTATGATGAATTTTCCTTAAATTATAATGAGTTATTAGATAAAATTGAGAGATTTTCAGAAGATGAAATTATAATAATTCCACATTTTGGAGATAAAGATAAAAAAACAGCATTAAAAAAAGAAGATAAAGAAAAATTAGAAAAAGATCTTTCAAAATATATAATTATATTAGAACCTAAACTTCGTACGATGGGAATAATAAATGCACATAATGAAATTGCATTAGTGGGAAGTGATATAAAAGACTGGAATAACTATATTAAAGATAACCTTCCTGAAATAAAATTCAAAATAGATTCTTTTGGAAAATTTTATGAATTAGCTAGTGATACAACTAATTTTATAAAAAATTTTTTAAGTGGTGCATTAAAAGAAAAGATTAAATTTAAAAATAATGAAGATTATTCTGAGATTGAAATTTATAATGATATAAATGTAATTTTTGGAGAAAAAGGTTCTGGAAAAACAGTACTGATAAAAGAAATAAATAATGAATTAAGAAATATTGGTAAAAAAGTATTTTTTCATGAAGGAAAAGATTATGAAGAAAAATACAATGGTATAAAGGATGAGTATGAAAAAGAAATAGAAATTGATGAAAATAAAAAAAATTATTTAGAAAATTTATTAAATTCAATTATAACTTATACAGAAGAAAAACCTGAAAATTTTGTAAAAAAATATAAAGACTATTATCAAGATAAAACTAGTAACAAGAAAAGTAAAAATATAAAAAAAATAGAAACAAATTTTTTAGAGAATATAAGTGAAAATTTAGACGAACTAATAAGAAAAGGTAAAACTCAAGTTGAAACTATACTGCAAACAAAAATAATTAATAATGAAATTAGAAAAAGTAATAATGAAATAAAAGAAGAATTAAATAATAAGTTAGAATTACTACAACAAGATATCTATTTGCATATTATTGCAAAATATAAAGAAATATTTAATATAACAAATGTGGAAAATATTTTAAATGTATTAAAAAGTTCAGTACAAAAAAAGACTGGAAAAGTCTCAAGACCAACTAATATTGGATTTTCAAAATTAATATCAGAAAGAACTAAAAGAATATGCGATAATTTTGAATTTATTGAAAAATTACAAAGTATGAAAAAAGAGCAAAAGAAAAAGATTGGAAATTTACCAAATAAAGGAGAAGTCTTTTTAGAAACGAAAATTTTAATACTAACAGAGAATACAACATACTATAAAGGCTCAAAGTTTGATAGAAGTAAAATACGAGTAAATAAAGAAAATATAAAAAAAATAAATAATTTTTTATATAAAGACTTAAAAAAAATAAATGGATACTTTGGAAATGAAATAAATCCAAAAGAATTTTTAAATGATATTATAAAAAAAGATAGTATAGTTACAATAAATGAAAAAGAATATACTCCTTCAGAAGGAGAAAAAGCAATATTATCTATTAGTGGGTTATTAGAAAATTATAGCTATGATTGCTATTTATTTGATGAAGTAGAAAGAGGATTAGGAAACAAATATATTTCAGAATATCTTATACCTCAATTAAAAAAAATACGAGAAAAAGGGAAAATCATTGTTTTATCAACACATAATGCAAATATTGCAATAAATACATTGCCAAGTCAAAGTATATACTGTAATTATCCAGATAAAAATAATTATTATATTGGTCAAATGTATTCAAATGAACTAATTGGAATAGAAAATAAAGAAATGAAAATATGGGAAGAACAAGCATTAATACATTTAGAAGGAAGCGAAAAAATGTTTAGTCAAAGGAGAAATATTTATGGAATATAAAGAAATGATTACAACTATTACAAGAAAAGAGATAGATACTGAAACAGAAGAAGTTAAAATAGTATTTGATGATTTAGAAAAGTTTGAGATTAATTTATCGGAAAAAAGTGTGGAAGATTTAAAGAATTTTTTTAATATTATTTTTGATTATATTGTAGAAAATAGAAAATTAATAAAATTTATACTTAAAGATGACAAACAAGATTTATATAACGAAATAGTATTAGATGTCTTAGAACAGATAAATAATGAAATTGAAGCTTCGAAAGAAAATTTTCAAAAAATATTTAATTTAGTAAAATAATGTTAAAAAATTATTAAAAAATGGACGATGGCAATCAAATAAATAGAGACAAACTAAAATCACTTTAAGCAATACATAAAATATTCAAAGAAAACAATTAACAAAATCAAGATTATAAAATACACTTACAAGTAAAGAAGGTGATTAACATGACACAAAAAATAACTAATTCTAATATTGATAAAAATACAGAAAAAAAAGTAGAAGAATTATTTTATTCTGAAAGTAACATGAAATATTTAGAAAAAATTATTACAGATATTGAATCAGGAAAAGCAAAATTAGTAGAACATGATTTGATAGAAGAATAAAGAAAAGCCTTTTATTGCTTTAATCTTCAGATTATAAATTAGAAATACAATTGACACTCTAAAATAGATATGGTATCATAAAAATGAAAATGAAGTTAAAAAAGGGGAGAGTGGTAAAAATGTTTAATAACAGAGTTGAAGCTGAAAAAATTTTTGAAAAAATGGATTTTGAAAGTATAAAGGATTTTGATGATATTGGTTTCTATGTATTACCTAGAGAAACAGAGGTTTATTACGATATTCGTAAAGCTAACGAATATATTAAAGAAAATCATATTGAGAACGGTTTGACTGAAAAAGAATTGGAAATGTTTAAAGTGAAATAAAAATAGGTGGGGTAAATTGAGGTATAAAAAATTAATAGAAATAGATATAGATTTATTAACTCAGTGTCTGATTAGAACAAAAGATAATAAAATTGTAAAAACTGAAGTAAAAGAAATTAATACACAGTATTATAATTTCAAAGATTGGGAGTTTAATTGGATTGAGGAAAGTAAAAAGAGAAATAAAATATTAGGATTATTTTCTGAAAATGATAAAAGATTACAAGGAATTGTTGAATATTATGAGAATAAGGAAAGACAATTATTAGAAGTTGTGTTAGTTGAAATTGCTCCGTTTAATAATCTTCATAATCCTAAAAATTTTTTAAAGAATAAAGAATATCTAGGAGTCGGAGGGCATTTGTTTGCTGAAATAGCAAGAATAAGTTTCGAAAAAGGCTATGATGGCTATGTTTCATTTTTAGCAAAAACTAACTTGATAGAACATTATAAAAAAACATTAGGAGCAAAACAATTATCATATATTGAAATGTATATAGATGATGAAGCAGCTATGAAGTTAGTAAAGAAATATTATGGTAAAAATTAAAACAGATAAAGGGGAGAGTGGTAAAAAATGTCTACAAGAAGTTTGTTAATTGAATCATTGGAAATTTCAGAAGCATCAGCAGATTCCTTATTAGAGGCTATGGAAAATAGCGGAATAAAAATAAAAGAAAAACCTAATTACAGAGTAGTCAAAGACCCAGAAGAAATTTTAGAAATAGCAAGAAACTTTGGCTATAATGAGTATCAAAAAGAAAAATAAAACATCAACATCGTTGCAGGAATTAAGAGAAAAACTTAAAAATGATGAATTTATCAAAGAGAAGATACTAAAATCTTTTAAAAGCATTGGAAAAAATTCTATTGAAGATTTTTTACATAACAAAGCTATTGATTTTGAAAAAAGTTTTATTTCTGCAACACATATAATTTTTAATGAAAAAGGGTCGGAAGTATTGGGGTATTTTACATTAGCGAATAAGAGTTTAATAATAAAGAAAGAAAAATTTGAAAAATTTAGTAAAACACAGCAGAAAAGATTTTCCCAAAGTGGTAGAATTTTAGAAAATGGGAGCTGTGTTGTAAATAGTTTTCTGATTGCACAAATAGGTAAAAACTATGCTTTAAAAAAAGATGAACAAATAAAAGGAATGGAAATTTTAAATATAGCATATGATTTACTTTATCAAGTAAAAAAAATATTAAATACAAAATATATTTGGTTAGAATGTGAGAAAAATAAAAAAATAATATCATTTTATGAAAAATTTGGTTTTAACTTCATAAAGAATATTGAAACAGAAAATGAGTTAGCAACCATGATATTACAATTAAAAAATTAATATGAAAAGGAGTGATAATTATAGCTACAGAAAGTATATTACTTGATGCTTTGAGAATTCCTGCAAGATATGCAGATGAAGTACTGGAAGCAATGGAGAGTAAAAAGAAAGTTAAAAAACTTGATGTTGATTTTGAAATTGTAGATGACCTGGAAGAAATTTTGAGGATAGCAAAGAATTTTGGATATTCTCAAAAGGATAAAGAATAAGAGGATTATTTCAGAAGAAAATTCAGTTCAGAAAATAACTTAAAAACAATGATATTAAGATTAGATAATTTTTAAAAATAATGATTTTAAGAATCTCATTTATCTGAAATAGGATAGTGAGATTTTTTATTTATAAAGAATTAAGTTAGATAGTTACCTTATAGAATAAAAAAAGAAGTTTAGCTTAAAATTATTGGATTTTTTTAGTAATATTTAAATAATATATGGTATAATGTATTAGAATTTAATTTGAAAAATAATTTTAATAAATTAAAAATTTAGAATCTAGTTTAGAGATATCTGGAGGAAAAATAGTGGGAAAAAGAGAATACAGTGCCGGAATTGTAAGTAAAGGATTCTGGTTTTTAGAATTTAAAAAATATTTGGAACTTTTGAAAATTGGAAATAATGAAAATGAAATAAGAAAAATGCAGGATGAAGAAAATATTTTTTCTGCGCCATCAAAAGATTATGGAAAAAGAATTATAAGCGAGATAAATAAAAGAATAAAAGTACTTCCAAAAGAAATAAAGGAATTATTTTTTGAAAGTGATACGGGAACTCAAAAAGTAATAAATCTTTTATCTATAATGGGAACTGATAAATTATTTTTTGAATATGTGTACAATTCATACAGAAATGAACTGTTACTTGGGACAAAGGAATATAATCCAGGTATTGTTATGAAGTTTCTGAAGGAAAAAGCAGAACAGAATGAAGAGGTAGCAAAGTTTAGTGAAAAAACATTGAAAAGAATGCAAGGTACATATGGAAATTACTTAAAAGAGGCAGGTTTACTTGAGGAAAAAAATAAAGAGATATTATATAGAAAAGTTTATTTGGATTATGAGCTGGAAAAATTATTAAGGGAAAATAATATGGAAATATATATAAAAACATTAAAAGGAGAAGTGTAATGACAAAAACAGAAATAGATTTAGGAAAAATCGAAAGTGAAATAGGAAAAACTTCTTTTTTAAATGGCAAAGGACTTGGGAATGAAGTTTCATATTATGTTTTTGATTATGATCCTAAAGATGAAATTCTTGTAAGGGAATATATTGATAAGTTGGTAAAAAAGGATAAGGAATTTGGTGATGGATATAAACTGAAAGTTTATGATGTGTATGACTTGATGATTGACTTGCTTGAATCTGAAGGATATCTGGAAGATTGCTTTGAGATGGAAAAAAATGATGGAATGAACTATCTCGTAGAGTCTGTAAATGATTTACTTAGAATGAATGACGATAATAATTATTTTGCTGAGTATATAGAGAAAAACACATCTGAGAAAGCCATTGTATTTTTGATAGGAGTTGGAAAAATATTTCCGTTTGTGCGTTCACATAAAATATTGAATAATCTGCATCAAATTTTTGATAGATCTCCAGTAGTGATGTTTTATCCAGGAAAATATGATGGACAGTCACTGGAATTATTTGGAGAATTTAAAGATGATAATTATTACAGGGCTTTTCCACTCATAAAGTAATTTGAGAAAATAATTTAAGATAAGAAAATAGGTTGGGGGTTAAACAAATTTTATAAAAATCATAAAATAATAATATATAAATAGAGAGGAGTGTATGGAGCTTTTTAAAATACAGCTTCAGAAGAGTTTATGAAAATAAAAGAGATGTTTAAGAAACCTATTGACAGAGATATTAAAGGAGTAATAAAAGTAGGACAGAAGGGAGAGGAAAATATAAAGCAGGAATTGGAAGAATATGTAGTAACAAATGAATTACAGAAACATTTCAGAGACTTTTTTTCAGCATATGGTAAAGGAATTAGTGGAAATACAGATGATATGGGAGTCTGGATAAGTGGTTTCTTTGGAAGCGGAAAGTCGCATTTGCTAAAAATATTATCTTATCTGCTTTCAAATAAAGAAATTAATGGAAAAAAAGCAATTGATTATTTTCTGGAAGATAATAAAATAAAGGATGAAATAGTTATTGCAGATATGAAAAGAGCTTGTCAAACTTCGACAGACTCTATTTTATTTAATATTGCTTCTAAAAGTGAAAGTACTGGAAATAAAGGAAAAGATGATATTTTGAAAGTATTTTTGAAAGAATTTAATGAAATGCAGGGATTCTCTCCAAAGCCACATGTGGCAGATTTAGAAAGGGAACTGGTCTCAGCTGGAAAATATGAAGAATTTAAAGAAAAATTTGAAGAAATTTCCAGAAAAAACTGGGAAGAAAGAAGAAATAATTTTAACTTTGAAACTTCCAAAGTTAAAAAAGCCTTGGCAGAAATAGAATTTATGACAGAAGAGGAAGCAAATAACTGGATTGAATCTTCTAAAAAGGACTATTCCATTTCGATAGAAGATTTTGCAAAAATGATTGATAAATATATTAAGAAAAAAGGAAATAATCATCATGTAATATTTTTTGTAGATGAAGTTGGACAGTATATAGGAGAAAATACTGATTTAATGCTGAATCTGCAAACTGTAACAGAAGATTTAGGAGTATATTGTAAAGGAAAGGCATGGGTAGTAGTAACATCCCAGCAGGCTATAGACTCTATTACAAAAGTAAAGGGAAATGATTTTTCTAAAATACAGGGTAGATTTAAAACTAGAATCAGCCTAACTTCTACAGATGTATCAGAAGTTATAAAAAAGAGAATTTTAGAAAAAAATGAATACGCAGAAAAAGAATTGTCTTTAGTTTATGCGGAAAAGGAATCGGTAATAAAAAATCTTGTTATATTTGATGATGGAATTGAAAAGAAGATTTATTCAGATGTAAAAGATTTTCAGGAAGTATATCCTTTTATTCCGTATCAGTTTCAGATACTTTCATATGTTTTAACTTCTATTCGTGAACATAGTTCAAGTGGAAAACATTTATCTGAAGGAGAGCGTTCGATGCTTGCAATGTTTAAAGAAGGAGCAGAAAAATATAAAGAAAATGAAACAGGAGTACTTGTTTCTTTTGATAAGTTTTATGATGGACTCCAAAGTTTTCTGGATCACTCACATTCGGTTATTATAACAGGAGCTATGAAAAACAGCTATATTAATCCTGAAAATGAAGAAAATTGCTTTAATGTGGATGTACTTAAAGTTCTTTTTATGATTAAGTATGTTAAGGAAATAAAGGGAACATTGGAAAATATTACTACATTAATGGTTGAAGATATAAATGAAGATAGAATAGTGTTAAAGGAAAAGGTTAAGGAAGCACTAGATGTGCTTATAAAACAGACACTTGTACAAAAATCTGGAGATGTATATATATTCCTGACAAATGAAGAGCAGGAAGTAGAGAAAATGATTGATAAAATTGATGTGGATATGAATGAAATATTGAGAAAAATTTCCGAAAAAATATTTGATAAATTCTATTCAGAGAAAAAATATCAGTCACCTAAATTTAAAGATTATACTTTCTCCTTTAATCAGAAAGTTGATGACAATGCAAGAGGGAAAAATACATATGATATAGGAATAAATATAGTTACTCCAAATTCTGATTACAGTGGAAATGAAAGTTCCCTTTTAATGAAAAGTACACAGGAAAATTCAGTATTTATTGATTTAGGAGAAAATAGTTTTTATATAAATGAAATAGAGATGGATATAAAAATAGAAAAATTTTTAAAATCAGGAGAGGCTGATGATTTACCACAAGGAAGTATTATAAAGGAAAAAAAGAGTACAGAGCGTAAGGAACATATAGAGCGTTCAGAACGAATGCTGGAAGATGCCCTTAGAAATGCAAAATACTATGTAGGAGGGAATAATGTTACTCTTAATGCAAAGGACTATAAAACTAAGATAACTGAAGCATTAGGAAAATTAGTAAATAAAGTATATAACAAACTGGACTATATTACAAAATCTATGGGAGAAAGCGATATAAGGGAAATTCTTGAAGATAGGGAAGATACCTTGATTATTGCTGAAAGAAAAAAAGAGAATATAAATGCAGTACAGGAAGTTGTAAATCATATAAAACTTAAAAAGGACAAGGGACTGAAAATAAACATAAAGGAAGTAAAGGATTATTTTTCAAAAGCTCCTTTTGGATGGAATGATAAAGATATTGAATGGATAGTTGCAAGAGCATTTAAAGATGGGGAAATAGAGCTTAAAAGAAATGGAAACAGCTTAAGCCTGTTAAATAAAACTTCTGAAAATATTATAGAAAGTATTGTAAAAAAAGACAGTGGAGAAAGAGTTTATCTTGAAATAAAGGAAAAGATAGACAACAAGAGCGTAAGAGCGATGAAAACTGTAGCAGATGAACTGTTTGGAAAAAGTATTGATTCAGAAGATACAGATAAAATGGTGAAGGATTTTAAAGATCTGACAAGGGCAAAACTTACTGAAATAGAAGATTTGGAAAGAAACTATAAGAATAAAAATTATCCAGGCAAGGATGTATTGGAAAATGGAGAAAGACTTTTAAAAAGAATACTCGTATTGAAAGATACTAGAGAAATATTTGATGAGATTTTAGGACATGAAGATGACTACTGTGATTATGTTGAAGATGTGGAACCAATAGATAAGTTTTTTGCCGGAGAACAGAAAAATATATGGGATGAGTCTGTTAAACTGTATGAAAAGTACACTGTTTCTAAAAATTATTTTTCAGATGAAGAGATTGAACAAATTGTAAGAGAGATAAATAAAATATTAAATGATAAAAAGCCATATAATAAAATTAAGGATTTGAATGAATTAAATAAAAAATTTACTGAAAATTATAATCAGATTTTATCTGAAAGAAGAAATCCCATTTTAGATAAAATAAAAGAAACAAAAGAAATAACGTTGGAAAGACTGTATACGGAAAATGATGAATTGAAAGAAAAATTTACTAAAAAAGTTGAAGAAAGTTTTTCTGAAATTTTGAGAAATGCTGAAAAGTCAGAAAATATAAGAGAAATAGAAACTTTTGATAAAGAAGCTTCAAATTTGAAAAGTAAACTTCTTGATGAATTTGAAAAACAGGAAGAAGAAATTTTAAGAGAAAACTTAAAAATAGATGATGCAGTAGAAGAAAGTCCAGCAATTCCAATAAGAATAAAGAAACCAAAAGTAATAGGAATTGCTAAAATAAATAAAGATAGAGTATGGAAAATACAAAGCAAAGAAGATATAGAAAGTTATCTTGAAAAATTGAGAAAAAAACTGGAAAAAGAACTGGAAGACAGTGAGATTGTGGAAGTGGAATTTTAGTTAAATAAGGTGGGGGTTATTTTAATAAAGTGAACTTAGGCTAGCAGAGCTAGGGTTAGCAAGTAATGATATAGCATTTTTATGTACATTATTGTTTTTAATACTTATTGCAAAAGTTTTTGAATACTTTTTTCATAAGACAGGAGTGATGTATATGGACAAAATAAAAGAAAAATATTTGGAAATAGTTATTGATTTAATAGTAGAAAAAACTATTCTGCTAACCTAAGTTCACTTTGAAAATAATAACAAGGAGGAAAAATTGTAGTTTCTTATTTTACTACAATATATAAGATATATGAACAAAGTAGCATTGAGAAATTTTGCAGTAAACGCAAAAGAAAAAATGGAAAATGATATAAAAAGAAAATTGGAATTGATGGGGATTACTGAAAAAGGGATAGGAGAAGAAACTGTAAAAGAAGACGACTATCTGAAGATTAATGGACAGGAATTTAATAAAAAGGAAGTCAAACAGAGAGAAAAAATAATTGAGGTATTAAAAACAAGAGGAAAAAATGAAGATTTTAAGAAGTGTTTTAATGAATTTGTTGAGGAAATAGCGTATACTTGGTTTAATAGGATTATTGCTATTAGATTTATGGAAGTAAATGACTATCTTCCAGATGGAATAAGAATTTTATCTTCTGACAGAGAAAATGACAGAGAACCTCAAATAATAAGGGAAGTATTTGATACAGACCTGAAATTTTCAAATGATGAAAAAAATAATGTTTATAAGTTAAAAGAAGAGAACAAAACAGAAGAGCTCTTCAAATTTTTATTTATAAAAAAATGTAATAAACTTAATGAAATACTGCCTGAATTGTTTGAAGAAGCTAAAGATTATTCAGAGTTACTTTTGCCAATTTCAATAAATGATGAAGAGGGGATTTTGAGAAAGTTAGTGGATGAAGTACCTGAAGAGAGCTTTGATGTGGAAAAAG
>ERZ773073.1471-NODE-1471-length-11112-cov-38.366103_pt1 | contig 11112 bp, 15 predicted proteins | sample MGYA00580616_ERZ773073 | MGnify/ENA primary metagenome ERZ773073 (study PRJEB29015, sample SAMEA2737960) | human oral metagenome | biome: human oral; feature: human-associated habitat; material: dental | place: China | collected 2131 ...
ATAGAGAGAAAATGAATAAAATAAATGATGAGTTAGAAGAATTAAAGAAAAAAATAACATTATTAGATTAACCAATAGAATTATTTTAAGAGTTATATAAGTTTGAACTGCAATGGGTAAACAATTTCCAGGAGAAATAGTGTCTAAATATAATGATGTAAATAAATATGAATATAATGCTACTACCAATCCTGGTCTGTTAGCAGAAGGAAAAAATCTACCAATAAATAATTTTTATAATGGAATGTATAGTGATGCTTCAGATGAAAGTGGCATATTTGTAAGAATGGGAGATAAAGGAAATCCTTATGGAAATTGGTATACAAAAATTCCTAAAAATTCAGAAGTACAAGCAAGAATAGATCTTGCTATAAAAAAATGGTAGGTTAAGCCTAATGGTGAAATAAGAATAACAGAGTATGGAGGAGATAAATCAATATTAGATACAGTATATTATATTGAATTCCCAGAAGGAATACCTAAATACAAAGGACCAATAGGTTATCAAGGTGGATCATTCTTTGGAGGATTAAATCAAGAACAATATTTTATTCCAAATTCAAAAGATTTTGGAAAAGTAATAAAAAACTATCCTATTAAATAATAAAATGAAAGGAATTATATAATTATGATATGGGAAAAATTAAAAAGTAGAAGAAATTTTGTAGAAAAAGATTTTATAGAGCTTAAAAATTCAGTGGAAGAAATCATAAAAATTTTTGAAAAATATAAGGATATGAGAAAGAACTCAAAAGGATATATAGAAGAGATGAAAAGATTTTTAGGAGAAATCAATATAACATTAAAAGAAAAAAAATTAACAGATAAAGAATTAATAAATTTAGTTGAATTAAGAAGAACTTATTTTAATTTTCATGATAATAGTCTTTCAGAATATGCTGTTTATGATAAAGGTGATTTAGAAAAAACAAATAAAGCTAATAGAGAAATAACAGTAGTAATAGAAAGATTAAAAAAAATTCTTTATAAAATTACAGAAAAAATAGATTATCATATATCTTAGTATAAGAAATAATTAATTTAGGAAAAGCTATATAGGTAGAAAATAGTTATATAGCTTTTTTAAAAATATATAAATCAAAATGATTTCTATAAAAGTAATTATTTCCTAAGTAAAATAGACTGTAAAGAAAAATGGAACAATATATTTATCCTGGAGGGGCACCTCAAATATTTATTTACCAACCTTGGAATTATAAGACATTATTAGAAGTAGAATATTAAATAGAAAGGATTAATAACTATGAGTAAAAAAAAGAGACCAGAATATGTAAAGAATATATGTCAGAGAACTTTAGATAGGATTGAAGAAGAATTAATAAAACCAGAACAAAAGTTAAGTCTTGAAGATATAAAAAATGGAAATTGTGATGTTACAAAAGATTTTTTATTGGAAATAAAAGATGAGATAAAAGATATGATGTTAATATTAGATAAAAAAAAATATCAACCATCATATATATATCCATTAATTGAAAATTTTAGGAAAAAAACAGAACTATCAGAATTATTAAAAGAAACATGGAAAATATATATAGAAAATACTTAATATATAAAAAATAATGTTTTATTAGAGATTAATAGTTAAATTGCTATTCAGTATTTTCTTTTTCAAATGAAATAAAAAAGTATATTAATTATTAAAAATAAAGAGAGGAGGAAGAAAATGAACACAAGAAAAAAGATTTTAGAGAAGGTTATACAACAATGCCAAAAAACATTAGATAGAATAGAAGAAGAATTATCGAAACCAGAACCCAAATTAACTCCTTATGATATAGAGATGAGAAATTTTGATGAGGTTCCAAGAGGTATTTTAAAGATAGCAAAAGAAGAAATAAAGATAATGATGCAGGTATTAGATAAAAATAAATATATGCCTGATTATACTTATCCTTTAATCGATAGCTATTCATTTAATACAGAACTATCTCATCTTTTATTTGAAACTGAAAGTATATATAAAAAATATACATAAAAGGATATAATTAAGAGAATTTTTGAGGATAAAAACTTAAAAATTCTCTTTTCTATTAATACTAAATCACATTATTACATAAAAAAATTAAGCACTAATTGAAATAATACTTGCTTGAATTAATATACACTTTTTAAAATTACTAAAATTTAAATATCCAAATAGGAAGAAAAAGTTTTTTTATTTTATTCTATTAAGCAAATCAAAGTAAAGAAAAATAATTAAAAAAAATTTATAAAATAAATTAGTTTTTCTTTCAAAATTTATTAAAGTATGATATTATATAGAGGAAAAGTTTACAATTTTAATTTAATTCAGAATGAGGTGATAAAAATTAACACTTATATTGTAAAACCGCTTAGCTCCAAAAAGGAAAATATCTTTCTTATTTTGGCGTTTTTTATTTTAATATTGGTGGCAGCTATAGCCTTAAAAATAAGACAAAGAGTTGAATATAAAATAGATGTGAAAGAAGATGAAATAGTTTCTTATGAAGTTTTAAATAATATTGAATTAGGAATATATTCTGATATTAAGAATTCTTTAGTAGATATTTCACAACTAAGAGATGAACAAAATTCTTTACCTAGTATAGACTTATTAGCTGAGGAAGAAATTCCACCATACTTTAAAGATATTACTTGGGAGCAAAGAGGTGCAATGGAATGGATAACATTCAAGCATGATGGTGAGGACTACTTAATAGGTAGGGGTAATGGAAAGGTTGGAACTTTCTTAGTAAAATTCAATAATGAAAATATAGATGAAAGCGATATACTCTATATGAAAGAAACACCAAGTTTTGATGATATAGAAAAGAACTTTGAAAAATATGAACATATTGCTAAAAAGATAGTTCCATTTACAGGTAATGATGAAAGAAAGAAACTTACTGGTGAATAAAAGAGGGAATTATGAAAAGAATAATATTTGTAGTATTTTTAATATTTAACAGCCTTTTATTAGGGCAAGAAAAATTAAAAATTGGAATAACTTTATTGCCTTATTATAGTTTTGTTGCAAATATAGTAAAGGATAGAGCAGAAGTTATTCCTATAATAAAGGCAGAAGGTTTTGATTCTCACACTTATCAACCTAAGGTTGAAGATATAGAAAGAGCTTCAAAAGTAGATGTAATCGTAGTAAATGGAATAGGGCATGATGAATTTATCTATAAAATTATAGATGCAGTTGATAAAAACAAGAAACCAGTTATCATAAATGCAAATAAAGATGTTTCGCTTATGCCTGTTGCAGGAACATTAAATGATGAAAAAATTATGGATTCTCATACTTTTATATCAATAACTGCTGCAATTCAACAGGTACATAATATAACAAAAGAATTGGTGAAGTTAGACCCTAAGAATAAGGATTTTTATTTAGCTAATTCAAGAGAATATGTTAAAAAATTAAGAAAATTAAAAACAGATGCTTTAAAAGAAGTTCAAAATGTAAATGGAGAAGATGTTAGAGTTGCAACTTTCTTAGGTGGATATAACTATCTTCTAGCAGAATTTGGAATAGATGTTAAAGCAGTTTTAGAGCCAACACATGGTTCACAAATAAGTATGGCTTCATTGCAAAAAATAATTGAAAAAATAAAAAAAGATAAGATAGATATAATTTTTGGAGAAAAAAATTATAGTGATGAATATGTAACAATTATTAAAAATGAAACAGGAATAGAAGTAAGAAAATTAGAGCACTTAACAACAGGAGCTTATACAGCAGATAGTTTTGAAAAATTTATTAAAGTAGATTTAGATGAAGTTGTAAGTGCAATCAAGTATGTTAAGAATAAAAATAAAATTAAGAGTAAAAAATAGGGAGGAATAAAATGTACAAAAAAATATTGGCAATTTTAATGGTAATATTTAGTTTCGCAAGTTTTGCAAAAGATAAATTAAAAATAGGTGTTACTTTACAACCATATTATAGTTTTGCTGTAAATATAGTAAAAGATAAGGCAGAAGTTATCCCAGTTGTAAGACTTGATAAATACGATTCTCATAGTTATCAACCAAAACCAGAAGATATAAAAAGAATGAATGAGTTAGATGTTCTTATAGTAAATGGAATAGGACATGATGAGTTTATTTTTGATATTTTAAATGCAACAGATAGAAAGAAAGACATAAAAGTTATATATGCAAATAAAAATGTTTCTTTAATGCCTATAGCAGGGTCAATAAGAAATGAAAAAGTTATGAATCCTCATACTTTTATATCTATAACAGCTTCAATTCAACAAGTATATAATATAGCTAAAGAATTGGGAGAATTAGATCCAGCTAACAAAGAATTCTATTTAAAGAATGCAAGAGATTATGCTAAAAAATTAAGAAAATTAAAGACAGATGCCTTAAATGAAGTAAAAAATCTTGGAAATATTGATATTAGGGTTGCAACATTACATGGAGGATATGACTACTTATTATCTGAATTTGGAATAGATGTTAAGGCAGTTATAGAACCATCACATGGAGCACAACCAAGTGCAGCAGACTTAGAAAAAGTTATTAAAATAATAAAAGATCAAAAAATAGATATAATTTTTGGTGAAAAGAATTTTAATAATAAATTTGTAGATACTATCCATAAAGAAACAGGTGTTGAAGTTAGATCACTTTCTCACATGACAAATGGAGCTTATGAAGCAGATGGTTTTGAAAAGTTTATAAAAATGGATTTAGATGAAGTTGTAAAAGCAATTAAAGATGCAGCAGCTAAAAAAGGAAAAAAATAATATGAATGGTCTTGAAATTCAAATAAAAGATTTGAACTTAGTACTATCTGGAAATGAAATTTTAGAAGATATAAACTTAACAGTAAAGGCAGGAGAAATACATTGTTTGGTAGGACCTAATGGTGGAGGAAAAACTTCTCTTTTAAGGTGCATTCTTGGACAAATGCCATTTACAGGTAGTATAGAAATGAAATATGAAAAAGATAAAATTATTGGCTATGTTCCACAAGTTTTAGATTTTGAAAGAACTTTACCTATAACAGTGGAAGATTTTATGGCTATGACTAATCAAATAAAACCTTGCTTTTTGGGATTATCAAAAAAATGTAAACCAGAAGTGGATAGTCTTTTAAAAAAATTAGGAGTATTTGAAAAGAAAAAAAGATTGTTAGGGAACTTATCAGGTGGAGAAAGACAGAGAGTTTTACTTGCTCAAGCACTTTTTCCTAAACCTAATCTTTTAATTTTAGATGAACCTCTAACTGGTATTGACAAAGCAGGGGAAGATTATTTTAAAGAAATTGTAAAAGAATTAAAAGAAGAAGGTATAACAATTCTTTGGATACACCATAATTTAGCACAGGTAAAAGAGTTAGCAGACACTGTTACTTGTATAAAGAAAAGAATGGTATTCAGTGGAGATCCAAAAGAAGAATTAAAAGAAGATAAAATAATGAGAATTTTTGAATAAATGTAATTTATAAAGCTATTATAGAAAAAATGTAATAAAAAATAAGAGAGTTACATTCCAGATTTTAGAATAAAAATTAAATAGAATGAGCCGAGCAAATCTCAGCATGTTTGAAGCTGACTTGTCAGCAAGTTGGCTGAATTTGCAGCGAATTCTTAATTTTTATTCGTTAAGAAATCTGGCTAGTAACGAACTATTTTTTATACAATTTCTAAATAGAAATAGTTTGTAGGAGAGAAGATGTTAGAAAGTTTTAGAAATTTCTTAATGAATTTAGCTGAACAAGGAGATATTCCATCTTCTTTTAAGTATGGTTTTGTTATTAATGCAATGATATGTGCATTACTTATAGGACCAATACTTGGGGGAATTGGGACTATGGTAGTTACAAAAAAAATGGCTTTCTTTTCAGAAGCAGTAGGACATGCTGCTATGACAGGGATAGCAGTAGGTGTATTACTAGGAGAACCTTTTTCAGCACCATATATTTCACTTTTTACCTATTGTATATTATTTGGTTTAGTAATAAATTATACAAAAAATAGAACTAAAATGTCCTCTGATACCTTGATAGGAGTATTCCTTTCAATATCTATAGCATTGGGAGGTTCTCTACTTATTTATGTATCAGCTAAGGTAAATTCACATGCCTTAGAAAGTATACTATTTGGTTCTATACTTACAGTAAATGATACAGATATCTATATTTTAGTTGTATCAGCTATTGTAATTGCTTTTGTTTTAGTACCATACTTAAATAGAATGTTACTAGCAAGTTTTAATCCGAATTTAGCAATAGTAAGAGGTGTAAATGTAAAATTAATAGAATATATTTTTATAGTAATTGTTACTATTATAACAATAGCCTCAGTAAAGATAATTGGTTCAATACTTGTGGAAGCATTACTTTTAATACCAGCAGCAGCAGCAAAAAATTTATCAAAATCTATAAAAGGTTTTGTTGGATATTCAGTAATTTTTGCTCTTGTTAGTTGCTTATTAGGAGTTTATCTACCTATACATTTTGATATATCAATTCCATCAGGTGGGGCAATAATAATGATTTCATCATTTATTTTTGTTATTACAATTATTATTAAAATGTTATTTAAAAACTTTGCAGAAGGAGAATAAAATGAAGAAAAAATTACTGTTTATTTTAATGTTAATTATAGGCTCATTTAGTTTTGCAGAAAATATAGTAATTACATCTACACAACCATTATATTCTTTGACAAGTTATTTAACTAAGGGGACAGATATAAAAGTCTATACTCCTTTTGGTTCAGATATATCAATGACTATGTCTAAGGAAGCTATAAGAGAAGAAGGCTTCAATTTAGCTATTGCTAAAAAAGCCCAAGCAGTTGTAGATATAGCTAAAATATGGCCAGAAGATGTAATCTATGGTAAAGCAAGAATGAATAAGATAAATATTGTGGAAATTGATGCAAGTCATCCTTATGATGAAAAAATGACAACTTTATTTTTTAGTGACTATTCAAATGGAAAAGTAAATCCATATATTTGGACAGGAAGTAAAAACTTAGTTAGAATGGTAAATATTATAGCTAGAGATTTAATAAGATTATATCCTAATAATAAAGCTAAAATAGAAAAGAATATAACAAAGTTTACTGCTGAACTATTAAAAATTGAAAATGAAGCTAATGAAAAGCTGCTTGCAGTTGGAGAGGCAGAAGTTATATCTTTAAGTGAAAATTTACAATATTTCCTAAATGATATGAATATATACACAGAATATGTAGATTATGATAGTGTAAATGCTCAAAATATCGCTAAACTAATAAAAGATAAGGGAATAAAAGTTATTGTTTCTGATAGATGGCTAAAGAAGGATGCTATAAAAGCTTTAAAAGAAGCAGGTGGAGAATTTGTTATTATAAATACTTTAGACATACCTATGGATAAAGATGGAAAAATGGATCCAGAAGCTATATTAAAAGCTTTTAAAGAAAATACAGATAATTTAATTGAGGCACTAAAAAAATAATAAAGATATAGGAGGACAAAATGAAAAAATTTTTAGTTTTAATTATGGGAGTTTTAATGTCAGTTGTAGTATTTGCACATTCACCATTAATTTCTGTTGATGATAACGGAGATGGAACTGTATATATTGAAGGTGGTTTCTCAAATGGGGCTTCTGCTGAAGGAGTAGAAATTATAATTGTTAAGGATAAAGCATACAATGGACCAGAAGAATCTTTTAAAGGAAAAGAAATAATCTATAAAGGAAAATTAGATGCTAAAAATAGTTTAACTATACCAAAACCTGCAACTGAAAAATATGAAGTATATTTTAATGCAGGAGAAGGACATGTTGTTAGTAAAAAAGGACCTGCTTTAACAGCTGCTGAAAAAGCTAATTGGGATAAAGCGACAGCAAGTTTTGATTTTGGAGAATGGAAAGATTTAATGTTAGAAAAATAAAAAGTTTTGACTTATTAAGGTTATAATGGGGACAGTATGATATAAAAATTATCGGGAGGTATTACAGTATGAAAAAAAGTTTAGTTTTAATTGGAAGTATTTTATTGGCAGCAAATTTATTTGCACATGATCATTTTCTTTACACATCTAACTTAGATGCAAGTAATCAAAAAGAAGTTAAAATGAAAGCAATTTTAGCTCACCCAGCAGAAGGACCAGAAGTAGAACCTGTTAGCATTGCAACAGTTGATGGGAAAACTCATTTGCCTAAAGCATTTTTTGTAGTTCATGACGGAGTAAAAACAGATTTATTATCTAAAGTAAAAGTTGGAACTATAAAAACAAGTAAAGGGCAATATGCAGCACTAGATGCAGTTTACTCTATGGAAGATGGATTAAAAGGTGGAGGAAGTTGGGTATTTGTAATGGATAGTGGAAACACTAAAGATGAAGGATATACATTTAACCCAGTTGAAAAATTAATAATCACTAAAGATTCAGCAGGTTCAGACTACAATCAAAGAGTAGCTCCAGGACATAATGAAATAGTTCCATTAGTTAACCCAGTTAATGCTTGGAAAGAAAATGTATTTAGAGCAAAATTTGTTGATAAAGATGGAAAACCTATAAAGAATGCAAGAATAGATGTAGACTTTATAAATGGAAAAATAGATATGACTAACAATACTTGGACAGCTAATAAAGAAGCTCCTAAAACAAGTTTAAGAGTATTTACTGATGATAATGGAGTGTTTGCATTTGTTCCTTCAAGAGCAGGACAATGGGTAATAAGAGCAGTTGCTTCTATGGACAGAGAAAAGAAAATTGTTCATGATGCTTCATTAGTTGTACAATTTGAATAGAATTTAATAATTTAATTTAAAAATAACTGTTACAAACTGATGATTTTTATCATTAATTTGTAACAGTTTTTTATTAGTTATGTACTGATACTTTTTTTTCTTTTTTATTATTCTTTATTGAAAAAGCAATATCTATAATTGCACTTAAAAGTATAAGTATTGAACCTATAATTGTTGTCATTGATGGAATTTCTCCCTTTCCTAAATAAACCCATAAAGGATTTAAAACAGGTTCTGCCAAACAAATTATCATAGCCTTTTCCATAGATACCTCTCTTAAACCTTCACCATATAAAGCATAAGATATTCCTGATATAACTATACCTGAAATACTTAAAATAATTATTTCATTAAAACTTGATGGTGGAGGACTGTATCTAAATACTAGAAGAACTCCATAAAATATTGCTGAAATAATATTTATAAGAGCAACTATTCCTAAAAGATTTCCTTTTTTTACCTTTTGTAAATTATATGAATAAAAAACAAAGGCAAGCCCTATTGTTATTCCACTTACTATTGCCCACCAATTACCACCATTCATACTAGTTATTGAATTGAAAATTATTCCTGCAAAGATAAGTAAAAATACTATAAATTTTTCAAATTTTATCTCTTTACTTTTATAAAAACCATAACCTATTACATATATAGGAGCTGTATATTGCATTGATATAGCCATGGCTGAGCTTGAAATTCTTGTAGTTATTGTAAGTGAAAGTAAAAATATTGCCATAAATATTCCACCAAAGAAAATATTTTTCATTGGATAAATTTTTTCCTTGAATATATAGGGCAATAAAAAAATTCCTCCTCCTAAACATCTGATTAGAGTTATCCAAAGAGGATCAGCATTTACAGCTTTTACTAACAAGCCACTTAAGCTCCATATTATTACAGCTGCCATTATTAAAAAATATGCCTTACTATTATTTTTCATTTTATTATTCCTCTTTTTCAGGGTTTTCTTCATACTCTATATATGCCTCTGCTTTTTTTAGTTTTTTACTTCCTTCGAATAAACCTCCCTCTTGAATTACAAATAGTGTTGATACCACATTTGCAAGTACTTTACCTTTTTCTCCTATTTCAACTTTCTCAGCAAGAATATCTCCTGATACTTCTCCATCAACAAATACTGATTTTGCTACAATATTTCCTTTTATTCTTCCGCCATTACTTACGTGTACAGTGTTATCGCATTTAATATCTCCCTCCAAAACACCTTCGATTTGTGTCATAGAATCAGTTTCTATCACCCCTTTTACATAAGTTTTAGCTGATATTACGCTTATTCCTTCAGAAACATTTAGTTCTTTCCCATTACCGTTAGAAAATATTCCCATGGTATACTCCTTTCGTTTTCAAATATTATATTAAAATTTTTACTATCCCAATCTATAAAGTTTTTTGGCTGTATAGGTTTTCCATTATATCTTACTTCATAATGTAAATGTGGTCCTGTTGAATAACCTGTATTCCCACCTTCACCTATAATTTTACCTTTTCCTACTATTTCTCCTTCTTTAACTGTAAGCTTATTTAAATGTGCGTATGTTGTCTGAAAGCCATACATATGTTCTATAACTACCACATTCCCATATCCACTTTTTATTCCAGCATAACTTACTCTTCCGATAGCAGTACAATACACAGAATCCCCTATGTTAAGTCTCAAATCTATCCCGTGATGAAATTTTTTTTCCCCTGTAAGAGGATGAATTCTTTCTCCAAATGGACTAGTAACTTCCAAATCTCCTTTTAATGGACTTCCACTAGGGATTATATTTAACATTATATTTTTCTTTTCTTCAGGAAGATTTTTTACATCATTTAGTGTTAAATCTTTTAAACTTTCTAACTCTTCAGCTTTTATTTTTTGTTCTTCTACATATCTTTTACCATATTCCAATGTTTCTTTATTTTTTCTTAAGAATAACTGATAATTACGATATTTCCCAAAAAGAAACCATATTACCGCCATCATAATAATAAATATAAAAAGTATTCCAATATTTATAATTTTTCTTATAAATTTTTTCTTAGATGAACTTTTTTTCAAAAAGCTTTTAGTTCCAGTTTCTCCTACTTGAATTATTATTCCCTCAGAAAATTTTTTGTTTTTCTTAGCTTTTTTATTAGGTTTTTTATCTTTCTTTTTTACCGCTTTTCTAAATACCTCTCCCATCTTTTTTTCTTTTAATGTATTTAAAACTTCTAATTCAACTTTTCGTTTTTTATCCATATTCGGTAACTTAAAAAAGTATTCTCCTTATTCTTAGTTTTCATTATACACTACTTATGTACTTTGGTATTATTCTACATATCTTAAATATAAAACTTTGTTACAATTTAA
>ERZ773073.1473-NODE-1473-length-11104-cov-3.611458_pt1 | contig 11104 bp, 10 predicted proteins | sample MGYA00580616_ERZ773073 | MGnify/ENA primary metagenome ERZ773073 (study PRJEB29015, sample SAMEA2737960) | human oral metagenome | biome: human oral; feature: human-associated habitat; material: dental | place: China | collected 2131 ...
GAAAAATTCTCTGTTCTACGCACTCTTAGCGCTATCGAGGAGGCCGATATCTGCTTCTTGCTCATGGACGTAAACGAGCTAAACGTCGCCCTCGACCAAAAACTCGCTGGTATCATCAGCGAGGCGGGCAAGGGGTTAGTGCTAGTTGTCAGTAAATGGGACTCCGTCGAGGGTAAAGACGCCTTTACTCGAGATGCTCTCGCACCAAAAATTGCCCACAATTTCGACTTTGTCCCGTGGGCGCCACTCATTTTCACTAGCTCTGTAACTGGCCAAAACGTGACCAAACTATTTGACCTAGCTCTCGATATCCGTACTCGTCGTCAACAGGAGACCAAGACACGTATCCTAAATGACCTGCTCCAAAAAGCCATCCAAAAACACCCACCGGCTGGGCTAAAAAACTCACATCCGAAACTTCGCTACATAGTACAGACCGACAACAACCCGCCATGGTTTGTTATCTATGGCTCAAATCTAAAATTTGTCCACTGGAGCTACAAACGCTACCTCGAGCGCCTGGTTCGTGAGACCTATAACTACGCTGGTACACCGATCAAGTTCAGCTATCGAGACGAGAAACAGATCAAAGCCAACAAAGAACGTATCGCTCGCGGTCTCGAGCCAGTTACAAAAGCCTACAAAGAACGTAAAAACGCCGAAAAAGACTAGCCGAAACTACATCTAGCGAGAAAAACACCCCCGCTTTTTACAGCGGGGGCGCCCTTTGCTTTACCCCTTATCGACCTCATCAGTTGACGAGGGGTCAGGAATGGGGATCTGGCTGCAGACGGCGGCCACCACCAGAGCAGCCATCTCTGCATCTTCTCGACGAGTAACCGCCGAAATTGACGCAATCTGGAAAAACACCCCAACCGCCGCCCCCAACATCATTAGGGCCCCCGCCATAATAGCAGGGAAGTTGCCCGCTGATGTTCCCGCTGAGGCGACGCAAAAGCCCCAGCACATCAGGATGGACGACACAGAAAAGGACAGCAGCGTCCTCAGTAGCGTCCCAGCAACGACCGGATATACCACCCGACGTAACCATCGAGCAAATCTCCCTTCCTTGAAACTGGGGAGAACCTCTAGGTCTTCCTCTTTCTTTTCCATTCATCTCCAATCTACAAAAGGGCATACCCCTTGGTTTAAGGGGTATCTACTCTTAATTATATCAACAAATCTTTATCTTGTCAATAAGTACACAATAGCCCTTGTTGCTTAGATTTTTTCACGGCATATGAAAATAGCCCGCCGAACGAGCTCAAAGCCTATATTTGGCGAGCTATTTTCAGCGAGCAGCCTATTATCCGAGCAATTTCATGACCAGATACCAGAAATTGCCTCGTATTTGGTCCCCTTCTATCACAGACTCCATAAACTTATGAAAAGCATGCGTTCTCATCCTCTCCAAGACAGACGGCCGAGAATTAGGACTGACAGTACCCACGGAATTTCCTCTCTAGTTGAAGTATGGGTCATCGTAAATATATCACTTTATAGCGTTACGGTCAATTTAGTATCTTGGCTAGCAAAACTAATATTTAAATAACCCTGGTCAGCCGGCGAGGCCAACCAGGGTTAAAGTGTCTACACGAGCCGCAACAGTATAGACACTACGACCAACACGAGGATAAGAGACATCGCTAGGGTGTTATACACCGCATGTACCACCCCGCTATAAGCAGTGGCTGACACCTGGTTGCGTGTCCTACGGTAATCCCATAGATACACCAGCAGGAACCCAAACCCCGTCAGTGACAGCGCCACTCCAGCGGCGAATGAGTACCATATATTTATGACGTGTACCACGCCAAACACCATACTAGCGCGAATTCGCTCTAGCCAGGTCCACTTCTCGCACCCAGCGCGAAACGCCACCTCCTCCCACAGGGCAAGCCTGAGCCAGGCATTGTAGACGCCACTCTTGCTAGCGGGCTGATTATCGAGCATACGCTGAAAATCGCTATGCTCGATAAGTGGGCCGAGCCCGATAATGGCACAAATACCGACCGCCCAGGCTAGACCCGTAGCCCAACCTTGCGGTAAAAACAACCCAAACAGCTGAGTTAGCAAGCCAACGGCAGACGGCCTCAAAAATGGCACCTGTAGTAGCAAGATAATCAACCCCACTGTGCACGCCATCATCAGTGCCGCTATCGGCAGAAAGCGCCATGCGCTCCCTCTGGCTGTGACTATTATATGGGCCACCCTTGGAGGCACATACAGCGCCCCTGGGTCCTTGGGCATGGCCCACCGCAAGAACCTTGCTAACAGTCCCTTGTTGGGTCGTTTATATCGAATCTCTCTATCGAATCTATCGAGTAGATTGCTGGGGATTGTCATGCAAAAACACCACCTATCGTGTAGATTGAAAATGTACAAAGAGGGCCTGGGTTATTCGCCTAAAACACCTCTTTTTTTAACTAAAACGTCGACCAATAGTCGGCGTCTAACAGCGATATTATACCACTTACCGAATATTTGTAAATGATCTATACTAGTTGTATGAAGGTTATTTTTGGTATCGGCAACCCTGAGAAGCGGTACGCTGAGACTCGCCACAACATCGGCTTTATGGTACTCAATACACTAGCAAGCCAGCTGGGTGTATCATTCAAACGATGCGAAAAATTCCACGCCGATATCGCCCAAGCAACAATTGATGGCGAAAAAATATTGCTCGTAAAACCAACGACCTACTACAACCTAGTCGGGCAATCAGCACGAGCCATCCTAGACTTTTATAAGCTCGCCTCAGTCGACTTTCTCGTAATTCACGACGACCTCAATCTACCAATCGGGACATTACGCACCCGTATAGGGGGCAGTGATGGCGGCAACAACGGTATCAAATCACTCAACGCTCATCTAGGCGTCGAAACAGCCCGTCTCCGCGTCGGCATCTGGACCGACCAACATCAGGTGACCGACAAAGCGAATTTTGTCCTCGACACGCTTAACTCGGAGGAGCGCAGTACGATCGAGGGTCTACAAGCTCAGATCAGGGAAATTATCGATCATTTCGTTGATGGCTCATTCCAAACGACAACCTACAAATAACTACTCGCCATGGTCGTGATCATGACCATGCTTATGTTCATCCTCATGGTCATGATGAGTTTCGGTGTCGCTATGTGTAGATTCTTTGTGTTCGTGATGATGGTGATGAGTGTCAGTTGTGCCATGAGAGTGATTGTGTGGAATCAAGCCACTCACACCAGCAATTACAACCACACCGGCTAGAAGCATAAGCGCCTGTAAGTTGCCCTCACGACGCGGTCGCTCGTGAATATCAGGGATGATATCGCTTGCAGCAACGTAGATAAAGAACCCAGCAGCCAACGCTAGTAGCGGCGACATATCCAGCGATACCGCCGATCCGAGCCAGTAGGTGAATAGCGCGGTAACAATAGTTGCCAATGCGCTTAATAGATTTACAAGTACGACTCGCTTCGGACGCATACCCTTGCCGAGTAAAATACCAAAATCACCAATCTCCTGGGGCACCTCATGCGCAGCAACCGCCAGGGCAGTCGCGACACCGACACTAGGATTCACCAAAAAAGCCGCCCCGATTGCTACACCGTCGATCGCATTATGTAGCGTATCACCGATTACCACGAGATTAGCATGAGTTTGGCCCTTTATCCGATCTTCACCCTCGATATCATCGTGATGATGGTGATGAAACCACCCGAGAAGGCGCTCTAGGACAAAAAATGCCAAAAAGCCTCCAAGCGCCCAGCAAAGCACTGGTAGTGGCTCGTCTTTGCCGTGAAGCGCCTCTGGCAACGCGCCAAGTAGCGCAGCCGCTAGCAAGGCACCAGCCCCAAAGGGTAGCGCAAAACGAATGATTTGTTCACGTTTTTTAACTGAAGTGAGTAGCAGCATACCGCCAGCAAGCGATACAACACTGCCAACCGTTGCCCAAAAAAGTAACTGTAAGTATTCCATATTACTTATCGTATGGCGTTATTTTTATCATTGCAAATCTGTTGCAATTTAACGCCTCATTGCAACAGCCTCGAGCAAAAAAGAACTCTAAAAACAAAAGCGACCCCGATACTCTCGAGGTCGCTTTCCAAACTAGTGCCAGGTAAGGGTGGGCATCACCTGGCACTAGTTTGCCCTTCGTCCCACCCTATCGGGTAAACGTGATCCACCTCACATACTACGTGCGATCCGCTGGACAAAGGGGTTAGTAAACGCACCAAGGCTTTTCTAGTGGTGCTATAGTGGAGGGTAGAATACTACAACACGCCTTTGTGCGCTACCTAACATAGTGGGTATTTACCTAGTGGTAAACACCCTAGAATAGGGGGTATAAGGTGCTTGATTGAGCTATTTCAGCTCATCAATCATAAACCATATTATCATACCTTTTATATAAAGTCAATACTTTTAACCACTTATTTGTATGAAAATCAATAATATATCTCCAGATAAGAATTCCTACCTCCAGATAATAAGCTCTATTGCCAAGCCTCCAAAAAGCTTATATTACATGGGAAAACTGCCCGACCAGCGCCTACCGACTATCGCAGTCGTCGGAACGCGCAAGCCAACCAGATACGGTCAAGAGGTGACTAATCGCTTGACCTACGAGCTAGCAAAACAGGGAGTCGTCATCGTAAGTGGACTCGCCCTCGGTATCGATGCGCTAGCTCACAGCATCGCACTTGACGCAGGCGGGACAACAATTGCCGTACTCGCCAATCCGCTTCCCACCATCCAGCCCGCTACCAATCGTGAGCTTGGTGTACGCATCATTGAAAATGGTGGTGCAATTATTAGTGAACACGATGCCGACGAATCCTATACGGTCGGACGGTGGAGTTTCCTCGAGCGTAATCGAATCGTCGCTGGCATCTCCGACGCCATCCTCATAACCGAGGCAAGCGCTCGTTCTGGTACGCTCAATACCGCCATGCACGCCCTAGATCAAGGCAAGGACGTGTTTGTCGTACCAGGTAACATCACCAGTCCATCAAGCGAAGGCTGCAACCTCCTGCTGAAACAAGGCGCTATCCCCGTTACCTCCGCCGAGGATATTCTCGAAAGACTTCTACCTAAAAGACCTCGTAAACAGAAAACCCTACCACTTGGATCAAATGAATATGAAACCGCCGTCATCAAGCACCTTGCATCAGGCGTCCAAGATGCCGACGAAATTCAGCGCCTCACCGGTATCGACCAAACCTCACTAAATACCGCCCTTACAATGCTCGAGCTTGCCGGCACAATCCGCCCCCTCGGCAACAATCACTGGACGCTGTCATAAACCCCATACACTCAACCTCTAACCTGGAGCAAACGAGGTATAACTATTTTTTAACTCTATCTGCATAAGCTTAAGCTATATACTTTAATTTTTGTCAATACATCTACCTCTATGGATTACAAAAAATACTCCTGTTTTTATGGTATTATTTATAAATATGACACGAAATCTCCGCGCGAAAGACCTACTCAAACCACCAACTGCAATTACCGCCGCATCATTTGCGATGGTACTACACGGTAGTCAGCACCTAGACACCAAAACCGGGAAAGCCGAAGTAATTATCGGTCGAATAGGTGACGTTGTCGATGGTATGGTCGCCCGCAAGTTCGAAATGTCGACCGACGCTGGAGCACTGGCTGATGTCACCGCCGACAAGCTTGGTATGCTGGCAATTGCGCTCGGCACAGCCAAGCACGACATAGTTCCGAAGCCTATCCTAACCGCTATGGCCATCAAGCACATCACGAACGCCACCGCGACAATCTATAACGGCCTCACCGACAAAAAGCAACGCTCGATCCGTCCACCAAAATCAGGCAAATACGGTATGGCAGCTGACACGATTTCTCTGGGTGCATTTATGCTCGCCGACGAACTAGAGCCAGGCTCGCCAAAATATCGCCTCGCTCGTGGCCTCGGCTATGCCGCATTTGCCGCTGGTATGGTTTTTGGTGCTATCTCAACTCGACGCTATCTCAAAGGTAACTTCGACGAAGTCCCAGCGCGCTAAGTCCTTGACTTTTTATAAATTATTTGATATAGTATTCTCTAGACTTATCGTTCAGATGCGATTAGTCTAGTCCGCTCAGAGAGTCTGAGCGTTGACAATTTGGACAGAGAGGTATAGAGCATGACCAAGACCCGCGAGACCCGCATGCGCGTAGACATAGTAGAGGGCTCGGTTTACGTGAAAGCGAGTAGGAGAATCGGGGACAAATACTACAAGAAAATACAGAAAATGCCTGGAGCGGATTTCGTGGTAGGTCGGGGCGGATATCTCGTATCGGTAATATACGCAAAGACCTATGACCCAGAAGAGATCGCCGCTCGGATTGTCATCATCCGAGCGGAGGAAGAAGGTGTCAATCCAATTGATGTTGCCCTGGAGGGGAACATCGCTAGAGAAACAAGGGTAGAGGTCCTCAGGACTCTCTACTGGAAAGAGAGGCAACGGGGCTTCTCGGCGTCAGTACGCTACAAAGAAGCCCAAGATAAAGTGAGACGATCGGCCGAAAGAGCCGACCGACTCTGGAAAAAGATAGAAGAGGAGGTCAGGCAAGAAGCCTGATCTCACCCCACGAGGGCAGACTCATCTCTCTGTCCTCGCTACCAGAACTACCGAAGTTATTCTTTCGGTGATTGTGGTAGCGAGATAGTTTGGTATTTAGAGACTATATATAAGTTACTAAAACATAGTTTGTGATAACTATTTGACGTTTTATATTTTATTTTGTATAATATACTGCAGACTTTTCGTTCAGATGCGATTGGTCTAGTCCGCTCAGAAAGTCTGAGCGTTGACAATTTGGACAGAGAGGACTACAGTGTCCCAGCTTACGGAGCAAGTAAAGGAAATGCGTCTGTGCACAGATGTGGAAGGCGGTGACTCAACCGCCATTGTGCACAGCAGTGTGCGGATTGCAACCGACGCATGCTTGGAAAGGATCCGAGACGAGTATTTTATTCTGTCAGCCCGACCGGGCGACACGGAATACACCTTGATACTAGAAACAGAACCTGGATGGATACTGGAGGCCGTAGCGAGATCTGTTGTAGTAGGGGCAGAACAAAACGATGTGTACAGAGTATACATCGAAGGACCGTCGGCCCAGTTCTTGGGCAAGGCTATAAGTGTCCTTAAAAAAGAGTCTTGCTATGAAAAAATCATGGACATAAGGCAGAAAATATCTCTGCTTAAGTCAGAGAGTAAATACCTCCAATGCGAGATTGAGGAGCTTGGAGACGAAGAGGTTCGGCTCGACGCAGAGATAGCTGTGTTCGAAGAAGAGCTGGCCGAATTGAAGCAGAAAAAAAAGGAGCTCAACTCGGAACAGGACGAGTTAAAATGCCAGGCAAAAAATATAGAACAAGAGAGACGCGACCTGAAGAAACAAAAAAAACATATCCGCAAACATATAAAGAACATGCGAGCCACGATATATAGTACCGTGGTCCAAATATAATAAACCCCTTCCGAGGGCAGACTCATCTCTCTGTCCTCGCTACCAGAACTACCGAAGTTATTCTTTCGGTGATTGTGGTAGCGAGATAGTTTGGTAGCAATATATTTGCTATAAATGATAAAATTAATGTACAAAGTACTTGACTTTTTATAAATTATTTGATATAGTATGCTATAGACTTATCGTTCAGATGCGATTAGTCTAGTCCGCTCAGAAAGTCTGAGCGTTGACAATTTGGACAGAGAGGTACGAGAAAAATGACCAAGGACCGCAAGAACCGCATGGTCATAAACAAATACGCAGACAGCGTCTACGTATCCGCAAGAGAGAGGGTGAGCAAGAATAGCTATACTCTCATCGAAGAAGTCCCGGGAGTGGAGCACGTCACTACGAGTTGTGGTGGCTACTCGACGGGAGTCAGGTTCGCAGACACATACGACGCCGAAGAAGTAGCGGCACGGATGGTGATCATCCGAGCCGAGCAGGCGGGTGTTGATCCTGCCGACGTTGCCCTCCAGGGCGACATCGCCAAGGAAACAAGGGTAGAGGTCCTCAGGACCCTCCACAAAGAAGCAGCCCTGCGCGGAGCTGAGGCGACGTTGCGTCTCAGGCAGGCCCAAGAGGACGCGAGGCAGTCAACCGAAAGAGCCAACTGGCTCTGGAAAAAGATAGAAGAGGAGATTAGGCAGCAAGAAGCCTGATCTCACCCCCCGAGGGCAGACTCATCTCTCTGTCCTCGCTACCAGAACTACCGAAAAAGTGCTTTCGGTGATTGTGGTAGCGAGACAATTTGGTATAATATGAGGTTATGAAAAATCTCGTCATCGTCGAGTCACCAGCCAAAGCAAAAACCATTGAAAAATATCTGGGCAATGACTTTCATGTCTTGTCAAGCGTCGGTCATATTCGGTCAATTCCCAAAAAAACCAAGGATGACACACCACCGATCGATGTCAAAAACGGATTTGCTACTACTTACGAAATCGATCCAGAAAAGAAAAAAGTTATCAGCGAGCTCAAAAAACAAGTCAAAGCAGTCGGCCCCGCTAACGTCTGGCTGGCTACCGATGAAGACCGAGAAGGAGAGGCAATCGCCTGGCATCTTTGTGAGGTTCTCAAGCTAGATCCAGCCACGACAAAGCGGATTGTTTTTCACGAGATCACTAAGCCAGCGATCGAAGAAGCTATCAAACATCCGCGCACTGTCGACATGAAACTTGTCGAAGCCCAGCAGGCCAGACAAATCCTGGACCGCGTAGTTGGATTTGAACTTAGTCCTGTTGTCTGGCGAAAAGTCCCAGGCGGGAAATCGGCTGGACGAGTCCAGAGTCCAGCAGTACGACTACTGGTGGAACGAGAGCGCGAAATTGAGGCTTTTAACTCCAGCGCGCAGTTCAAAGTTACCGCTATATTTATTCACAATGGACAAGAGCTCAACGCCGAGCTAAAACAACGATTTGACACCGAAAAAGAAGCAACTGAGTTCCTAGAGGGACTCGTCGGTGCAACATATACTGTGAGCGATATCACCAAGAGTCCATCAACCCGCAACCCATCTGCGCCTTTTACTACCAGTACTTTGCAACAAGAGGCAAACTCCAAGATTGGCATGAGTAGCAAGGCTACGATGACAAGCGCTCAGAAACTCTACCAAGAGGGGCGCATCACCTACATGCGTACCGACAGCGTAACACTATCTAGCCAGGCGATTGCCTCGACAGCCGATCTAGTCAAACGCCTCTACGGTATCGAGTATAGTCATGTACGTAAATTCAAGACCAAATCAGCAAGCGCCCAAGAGGCCCATGAGGCAATTCGCCCAACCGACATAGCCCGTGAATCTGTCAGCGGTAACGAATACGACCAAAAACTCTATGACCTGATTCGTCGCCGAACCTTAGCGAGCCAGATGGCGCCAGCCAAGCTTGAGAATACGACAGTTACAATCACCATCAGTAACGCCGAGCAATCAAGCGAAAAAAATAAAAAACTCGTTTTTGAGGCAAAGGGACAAGTTGTCGTGTTTGACGGCTTTTTGCGAGTCTATGGCGGCAAAGACGACACACTATTACCAGCAGTTTCATCTGGCGATACACTTCAGCAATACAGTATCGAGGCGCGACAGGTATTTTCACGCCCGCCAGCACGCTACACCGAAGGGTCACTGGTCAAAAAACTCGAAGAGCTAGGCATCGGACGTCCATCGACCTATTCGACCATCATCAACACCGTACAGGCCCGAGGCTATGCCGAGCGTGGCGAGTCCGAGGGGACACCTAGAGACGTCGTCGTACTACAGCTAATTGACGGAGAGGTCGATCGAGAGGTTATCCAAGAAAAGACCGGCTCTAATCGTGGTAAGCTCGTCCCAACGCCATCTGGAGAGCTGATTAGTGACTTTTTGTCGAATCACTTTGATCAAATCGTTGACTATGATTTCACCTCAAAGGTTGAGGCACATTTTGATGATATCGCTACCAACAAGCTAGAGCGCAACACTATGCTAAGAGATTTTTATGAGCCGTTTCATGAGCTTATCGAAGGCTCTGGCTCGATTGACCGATCAACTGTCGGTAATAGCCGTGAGATTGGCGTCGACCCAAAGACCGGCAAAACTATCCTGGCGCGATTTGGCCGTTTTGGCCCAATGCTCCAGCTGTGTGCATCCGACGACTCTGAAAAACCACAGTTTGCCCCAATGCCACGCGGAGCAAAGATCGAAACTGTTACACTCGAACAAGCTCTCGAGGCGTTTAAGCTGCCTAGACTTGTCGGACAAACCGACGACGGTCAAGACATCAAGGCGAATATCGGGCGATTTGGCCCGTATATCCAGGTAGGCAAGCTATTTATATCCATAAAAGATCATGACCCACACGACATCGATCTAGACACGGCCAAGACGCTCTATGCCGAAAAACTCAAAGCCGAAGCCGAAAAAAATATTGCTGATTTTGGTGAAATTAAGGTTCTAAGAGGGCGATTTGGCCCATATGTCACCGACGGCAAAAAGAACGCCAAAATACCAAAAGATATCGACCCCACTACGCTTACTGAGGCGGATGCCAAGAAGCTACTAGACGAAGCCCCAGCCAAATCCGCTCGTGGCAAAACACGTCGTGCACCTCGTCGAGGTAGCAAAAAAGCCTAAGACCAAAATCTTCTCACCGCACAACCCGAAAGACTCGATTATGAGGCTATGTTGATGGCATTACGCCTAACGCAGACGTCCAATCTCAAGCGTCAAGACGACCAACAGTCTATGCTAAATCAATGAATTGTCTATGGAATATAGGTAATTCATTGATTTTATGGTGTAATATTTTCGACATTATTTGTGGAATTTTTTCTGGTTTCAAGGTGTTAAAGTTGACAGCTCGGTGAAGTATGGCTAGCTTGACCATGGTTCTATAGCAAAAAAAGTCTCAAAAAAGTATTTACCATAAGCGTCGATATTGTGGTACAATAAATGTAGCAAAGTTTGGGGGTTGACATTTCCAAAAAATGTATCATAATGTAACCAGACTGAATATTAATTTTTATATAATTTTCCCTTAGGTGAGGCAAAGGGAGCGGAGAGTTCTACCGATGAGCGATACTGCAAAAAGCGATACTGCAGCAACCCTAAAGAGTG
>ERZ773073.1476-NODE-1476-length-11091-cov-28.651776_pt1 | contig 11091 bp, 10 predicted proteins | sample MGYA00580616_ERZ773073 | MGnify/ENA primary metagenome ERZ773073 (study PRJEB29015, sample SAMEA2737960) | human oral metagenome | biome: human oral; feature: human-associated habitat; material: dental | place: China | collected 2131 ...
GCGGGGGCTCCGGCGGTGTCGGACGCCGGCGCCGGCTCCGGGCGCGGGAGGCGGTGATCGTGCGAGCCCCCCTGAAGAACCTCCTCATCATGGTTCTCGTGCTGACGATCGGCCTGTCGTTGGCGCCGTACATCGTCGGAGTCGTCATGGACGTCTTCGCCGTCTCCGTGCACAGTGCCACGGGATGGGACCTGGGGGTCGGGTTCGTGGAGAACTCCCTGGGCATGTGGCCCGGGGGCGAGGTGATAGCCGCCATCATGTTCCACGCGCCGATGTCGGTCGCGGGGCTGATCAGCGGCCTGTTCCAGGTGTTCCTGGTGATCGCGCTGCGCACCCTCGTGCCCCCGCTCCTCGCGGGGGAGAACACCGACTTCCGCGTCGGCAGGATCCTGGCCATCGGCATGGTGGACTCCCTCATCACCTGCCTCATCGCCATCGGCGTGAGCTGGTTGTTCTCCCTCGGAATGAATAACATGTTCACCAGCTCCGTCACCGGGGCGTTCGCGCAGATCCTCGTGGGAATCGGGCTCCTGATCGCTTTCGTGCTCGCAGTCCTGTACACCCTGGGTGTCTTCCGCGGTGGTGACTCCGCCTTCAACTTCTCGATCGTAACCTCTACAGGGCGCTTCGCCCTGACCACCTTCGCGCTCATCTCCTGGTCGCTCCACGGGCTGGCCGGGGGGCTGGTCGGGGCCCTGACGGTGGTCCTGTGCATCGTGGGCTGCGCGGTCCTCGCCGTGGTCGATGGCAGGCAGTCGGGCTACTGGTGAGGGCCTCGGCCCGTCCGACGACGACGGGCGGGCCGAGGCCGGCGGGCCCCGCACGCCGGGGGACGGCCGGCGGAGCTCGACCCCGCCGGCCGTCCCCCGGCCCTGCAGTATCCGTCCGCCTCACACGAGCCAGAAGGCTCCGTGCTCGGGGCAGACGACGCCGAGTCCGCAGGCGCGGCACCCGTCCTCCCGCCACTGGCCCCGGCAGGCGGGGCACACGGTCAGGACGCGGTCGCACCAGCGGCACTGGCCGTGGGCCCGGGCGCGGTGAAGGGGGTTCTTCCAGACCCAGGACACCCACATGTCACACCTCGCTCTCGCCGCCCACGGTGCGGAGCCTGGGCCGCATCGGGCTGGCCGTGGGCCGGCCGCCCTCAATGGCCTCCAGGCGCTGCTCCAGGGCCGAGGTGACCTCGGGATCCCCCGCCGCCTGGATGAAGGCAATGAGGTAAGCCTCCTTGGCGTCCTCGACGATCCGGTCGATGAGCTCGACCTCCTCCTCGGCGCGCGCCTCGATCATGATCAGGCGGGCCTCGGCGACGTCCAGGCGCTCCCTCAGGGCGGGGAGCTTCTTGGCGAGGGCCTTCGCCCTCTTCTCCGCCTTGCGGACCTCACGCAGCGCCTTGCCGAACACGCGGGCCACCGGGTGATCCAGGTATTCGATAAGCCCAATGGTTATGGGAAGTATGAACTGGATCGCGAAGAAGCCCAGAAGGGTGAACTGGTCGAAGCCGTTGGACGCGTTGACGTCGGTCGCCCCCGAGACGTCGTCGCCGGCGGTCACGACCGCCTCCTGCCGCAGGAACGTCAGCATGAGGGCGGTGCAGATCAGCACGGCGGTGAACAGGAAGGCCGCCGCCCCGCCCAGGAGGTAGCGTTTGTTCTGGAAAAGACGGGCGACCTGGGTGGCGCAGGCGCAGAGCGCCACGCCCACCGCGAAGGCGATCGCGAGGGTCTCGGCGAACCCCATGTCGAGCATGCCCAGGGCGTAGTTGTTGAACGCCACCTCTCCGCCGAAGGCGATGAGGATGATGAGGAGGAGGATGACGGGCATGAACCCGGCCGCCTCGACCCAGGCGGTGGCCGCGGGACCGAGGATGGCCGCGCACTCCTCCTTGGCGCTCTCGGCCCTCGCCCGGGCCCGATCGACCTCCTGCTCGGCCTCCGTCTGGTTGCGGAGGGCCGCAGTGATCGCGCCGATAATGCTTCGCTGATCGGCAAGGGTCTCGTGGGCCCGCATGCGCGCCTCGGTGACCTTCACGCGCCCCCAGGCCTCCAGTCGGCGGATGAACTCCAGGGGCCGGTGACCGGTGCTCAGGGAGTCGGCGTTGTGGACGGGGCGGGTGGCGTCGGCAATGCCGTGCTGCTCGGCCACGGAGAGCATCTCCGCGTGGTTGGTCACGGTTATCGGCGTCTGCTCGGACAGGTCACGGGCGTCGTCCCGGTAGAAGGAGAGGTCCTCCAGCATGTCGGCCGGGTCGATCTGATCGGCCGGGTCGATCGGGCGACGAGGCCGACGTCGGAATGCGAGTCTCATAATGTGCTGCTCCTATCTGCGGTTCATGAGATGGCGGTTCGGAATCCGTCGCGGGGACGCGGGGCCCCTCCCCCGGTCTCGCGGAAGGCCTCCCAGGCCCAGACGAGGACCTCGGGGGTGTCGACGACCCGCGTGCGCAGCAGGGGGAGGTCAATGAGCCATTCGGAGCGGGGCTGGTAGACGGGAACGGGCGCGGTGACGCGGCGGGGGCGGCCGAACAGGCGCTTCCACCAGGGGCCCTGGACCAGGCCCCGCCGGTAGGCGGAGACCCTGGCGTTGCCGACGGCGGCGACCTGGTTGACCAGGTCGGTAGACTGCTCCAGGAGGTGGCGCCGCGTTGCGAGGTCGGTGGTCATTCTGTTGATGACCTCCTGGAGGTCGGCTCGCCGCTGCCGGGCCCGGGCCGCCTCCTCGCGGGCGGCGCGGCGCTCGCGGTAGGCCGCCACTTGGTCGGGCGGCGGGGCGCCCGGCTCGGGCCGGGGCGCGGCCATGAGCTCCCGCAGTTGGCGGAGCCGCTCTGCGTCAACGGCCAGTCGGCTGTCGATGGGGGCGATGACGTCGCGCAGCTCGGCAGAGATGATCATCTCGGCCTCGTGGCAGCGCTCGAACTCGGCGCTCGTCCAGGGCGTGGAGCCGTCGTTATCGATATCGACCTTGTGGTCGCGGCGCCCCTGGCGCTCGGCCTTGCGCAGATTGGTCGAGATGCCGAGGCGGCGGAGGGACGCGCTCAGACCGAGCTGGGTGCGCGGGGCGGGTGGTGGGGAGGATGAGGTCTTTCTTGACATGTCATTGCTGACGGACACGGCGTACGCGGGGACGCCGGTCGCGGGGCCGGCGGAGCCCGACGTCGTCGCCGCCGGTACCCGGCGCCCGGCGCCGCAGCGCCGTCGGCGTCCGTCAAAGAAGCACATGACACGCAACCAGAGCGCTCGGCGCCTCACCCGCTACCTGTCTCTACTCCTGGCTCTCGTCGTCGGCTGCACCGGCCTCGCCGCGTGCGACATGAGCGACGGGGGCTCGTCAAACTCCTCCGATGAACGGACGGCCTTCGTCTACTCCACCCGTCAGAACCAGCCGGTCCTCGACGCCATGAGGCCCTCGCCGGGGCTCGACGACGACATCGCCGGCGCCGTCTCGGGGCACGGCAAGGCGACCATCCACTCCACGGGCGGAGAACTCGCCCCCGTGCAGCGGGTGGACCTGAAGGTCCACGGCAGGACCTCCCAGGCGGTCAAGCGCGACGAGGTCGCCGCCGCCAAAAGGATCCGCGCCGCCCTGACCGCCTCGGTGGCCGCCTCCCCCGAGGCGGATGTGCTGGCCGGGATCTCCGCCGCCGCGGACGAGGTGCGCGACGGCCAGAACCCGAAGATCGTCGTCATCGACAACGGGCTGCCCACAGTGGGCTCGGTCTCCCTGCCGCAGACGGGCCTGTTCGCGCCGGGCGTCGACATCGCGGCGAGCGTGCGCACAATGGCCGACCTGCACCTTCTGCCGGATCTGACCGGCGTGCGCGTGCGCTGGTACGGGATGGGCGAGGTCGTCGCCCCGCAGGAGAGCTTGGACGAGGCGGCGAAGGCGCGCCTGACCGAGATCTGGGAGACTGTCATTGAGACGGCGGGCGGCTCCTTCGAGGAGGGCGCGCAGTCCCTGACCGCGGCGCAGGAGGTCCCGGAGGACCTGCCGCCGGTCACTCCGGTGGACGTGTCCACCACGTCCTTCTCCGCCTCGGCGTCAGCAACTCCCGCGCCATCGCTCTCGGTGACCCTGCCCGAGTCGGTCCTGCCCTTCGTCCCCGACGAGGCCGCCTTCCTCGACCCCGAGGCCGCCAGGGCCACGGCCCTCGCCCTGGCCGGGCAGATCGTCGCCTCGGGCTTCACGACGGTCACCGTCACCGGCTGCACGGCCAGCGCCGCCACGCCGGAGGGGCGCGCCGCGCTGAGCACCAACCGCGCTCGGGCGGTGGCCGACCTGCTCGTCGCCGGCGGCGTGCCCGAGGGATCGGTCACGGTGCAGGGCCTGGGGGCCGAGTGCCCCGGGCGCGTGCCCGACCTCGACGCAGAGGGGAACCTCATCGAGGCGGCCGCCCGCGCCAACCGGGTGGTCAAAGTCACGGCCTCCTGAGGGGCGGGGCCTGGCGGACGGATCGGTCGGAGGTGTGGCCGGCCGGGCGGGCGGCCGCTCCCCTTCCGCAGCGGCCCGCCCGCCTCGGCGCCTCGCGCGAGCAGAGTGCTCGAGACTTATCCTGCGCGATGGCGCGGCGCCAGCAGCAGGAGACTTCAGCGGCGTCGGCCGCGACCTATGGGACCGCATTGGTCTGACCCTTCGTTTCGCGCCTCCCGCCGATCCCGGCGCCGGAATTTTTGTCTCAGAAGTGGGACTACGCGGCCCCTGTCCCTTGTGATAATGTTCTCGGCGTCGCGATGAGCGGCTAAGGGGTGCGTGGTGTCGGCGAAGAGGTCCGGTCGACCTCGCGAATGACGTCTGCGCCGCGATCGGAACAACATCACGGAGGTCTGAGATGTTCACTTACGTTGCCGATGCGAGCCCGCACGGGAATGTCAATATTCGTCGCGTGTGCAGCAACTGCGGCGGAGTCTTCTACGTCAGTTACGGTGCGCAGAATTATCGGTGCCCCCACTGCAACTGGAAGCAGGGCTGACGACCGCCCGGAGGAACCGTCATGGCCACGTGGAGAGATTTCGTCAACTTCATAGATCGGACCTACAAGTATGAAATCTTGAATGACGGTCTTCTGAAGCTCGTCTTCAACACCTCGAATCTTCGGAGTCAGCTCGTCTTCCTCGAGCATGCGACCTCCGGCTCGGGCGCCGAGTGGTTCAAGGTGAACTCGCCTATCGGGAAGTTGACTCCGCAGCAGGTCATGTATGCGGCGCGACGTCTTGAGGATATGATCGTCGGCGGCATCATCATAAACGATAATTTGGTCTTCGTGACGACGGCGATGCCTCTGGAGAACATCGACGCCAGTGAGATCACGGATTCGATCGAACGCATTGTTAATATTGCCGACAGGCTGGAGGCGGACATACTCGGAACCGACGAGTTCTGAGTCCCCGCAGATCGGCTGGAAGGCGGGACGCGTCCTCCGGCGAACGCTCATGGGTGATGGACGGCGAGGGTTCCGAGAGCTCGGGGTCGTCGCGCTCCCGGTGACGTCCGGCCAGGAGGCCGGTCATGGCCGATGACGGAAGCAGGAATGAGTCCGAGGATGAGCTGCGCCGCCGGGCGCGGGAGTTATTTCGCAACGGTTTGACGGCGTCCCGGGGTACTGATATTCGCGATGCCGTGAATTTTTTCGAAGAGTCGCTCTCGCTGTACCGCCTGCTCTCCGGGGCCGAACGTCAGCGCGCCGTTTGCCTGTTCAACATCGGTGCGTTATCCGTTCGCCTCGGATACTATCGGGAGGCCGCGGTCCGCTATGACGAGTCGGCCGATCTGTTCCACCGCATTCCTGGCGGTCAACGGGATGAGGCGGATTGTCTGTTCGGCAGCGGTGGCGCTCGGATCAGACTGAATGACTTCGACGGCGCGGTGAAGCGCTTGGAGGGCGCGGCATTCCTCCTGGAATCCATGCCAGAGGCGGGGGCTCCCGATGTGGAAATCGCTCGAGCGCGTTGTTTGTGCAATATTGGAATATGTCTCGTGATGATGCGAGAGAGAACGCGTCTTCCGATTCAGTTCGAGCAGGCCCTGGAAATTTATGGACGACCTGATGTAGCCGAGCGAACGGGGCGCGACGGGGCCGATTGCGCGAGCATCGTGGCGGCCGGGCGGCTGATGGTGGGAGACGCGGAGGGGGCTGTAGCAGATCTTCAGCGGGCTCAACGACTGTACCTGGCGTTGAATATGCTGGACGAGACGATGGAGGTCCGCGCCCTCCTCGCTCTTACTCTTCTCTTCAGGGCGAGCTCCTGCAGCATTTCGGATGAGCGGGCGCACTTGCTGGAGGAGGCTCTGAATCTGGCAGTCGGGGCCGCTCTGCATGTGGACCGGTCGCGGTTCCGTATTGATCATCCCGGAGATCGTCGGCAATGGCTTTTCGATGCGCCCGGCCTTATCTCCGATCTGATAGCCGTGTGGCGCACCGTCGGCACTCTCGATATGTCGAAGATGTGCGGTCGTCGCGGCGGTGACTCCGTTGAATATTCCGCATCGATAGCGAAATCTTTTGCGAAGACGATCTTGCTGATGCCCGCTACGGAGCCTGCGGCGGCCGGAACCGATGCCGATCTTGGAAGTGCTTTCATCGCAGGTCCGGCTGTGGGTTCTCAGGCGGCCATCGCCGCGCACCTTCCGCGCCGACCCGGCCCCAGGCTCCTCATGCCTCATCTTCGTGTGGCCCTCGCCGATTATACTCCAGTCTCCGGTTGCATCTCCGCTTATCGATGATATCCGTGATGAGCAGCACGGCCCCGAATTACTGCGAGTGTGGTAGGATCGTGGGATAATAAGCTTTTCTCGCTGGGAGTCGCAGCTCGACTGTTCTGGTTGGCGCAGTGACGGGGTTAGCGAGTGTGAGGGTGGTCATGGGAGCTGCACCTGGGGGATCGTGTGGGCGGGACTTCGCGGGAAGGGTAGGAGCGGGACGTGGCGGAGCCACTCCCACTCTCCAGCGTGAGAGAATCGGAACGAGGGGATGAAAGAGAGGTGTGATTATGGTCGACGACGAACGCCGGAACGATGTCGAGGACGAACTGCGTCGCCAGGCGAAGAAGTCGTTCGATACAGGGATGACGGCATTTCACCGTGGTGATTACTCGGAGGCGTTGAGTGCCCTTGACGACGCCCTAGAGCTGTGCCAGGATATTTCCGGCAGTGAATGCGGTCAGGCTGACTGTCTGCACGGCAGCGGTATTGTACTGGGCGAAATGGGTGATTTGCGAGGGGCATTGGGGTGTTATGAGCAGGCGCTGGTTCTGTATCGGGAGGTTCCCGGTAATGAGTGCGGCCAGGCTGACTGTCTATATAATATCGGTGTTGCGCTGGGCGGGCTGGGCGATTCGCGAGGCGCGCTGAAGTGCTATGAAAGGGCATTAATTTTGTTTCAGGGGGTTCCCGATAGTGGACGCGCCCAGGCTGAATGCCTTTTTAATCGCGGTGCTATGCTGAATGAGTTGGGCGATTGGCGGGGTGCGTTGGGATGCTTCGAGCGTTCACTCACTTTGTTTCAGGGAGTTCCTGGCAGTGAGCGCGAGCAGGCCGACTGCCTGTATGGCAGTGGTGCTACGCTAAGTGAACTGGGTGATTACTGGGAGGCGTTGGGGTATTTCGGCCGGGCGCTGGTTTTGCTGGGTAAAGGTGTTGTTGAAGCGGACCGAGTTGAAGCTGAACGAACCGGTGCTTGCTGCTTGCAAGGTATCGGTAACTGTCTGATCGAACTAAATGAGGCGGTATTCCCCGACCATTTCGCTCGGGCTTTGGATGTGTTCCGGCGTCCCGAGCACGTGGACCATACGAAAGCCGATCAGGCCTCTTGTTTGAGGTCGATCGGGAATGGTAGATCTGCGACCGGCGATCTGAATGGCGCGGTGGAATCCTATCAACAGGCGCAGGACCTCTACGGGCAAGTCGGTCAGCCCGAGAGGGCGACGGAAATCAATGTTCCCCTCGCCCGAGTGCTCAAGCGCAAGGCCGTCGCAATCGACTCGATTTTTGAACGACTAGCCCTGCTGGAGGAGTCCCTCAATCTCACAATCGAGGCGGCACTGTCCCTGGACAGAGCGCGGTTCCGACTTGAGCGTCTCGACGATCGTCAACGGTGGTTCCAGGCCCATGCCCGATCGACCATGGATCTGGCGCTGGAGGTCGCCGCCGAACTCGGCCGCCCTCATCTCATCTCCGACCTGATCGCCACCTGGCGCACTGTCGGCACTCTTGACGTCCCGCGAACGGGACCGAGCCGAACCGCCGGCGGGGAGAGCCGCACCAGTGACCAGTCCGTGACTGCAACTGGACACTTCACCGGTGCTAATAGTGCAAAGGAGATGTCGGAAGAAGACGAGGGTTCGTCTTTCGTCGCCGGTCCGGCCGTCGGATCCCAGACGGCCATTATCGCCCATCTTCCGCGCCGGCCCGGTCCCGGCCTCCTCATGCCCCACCACCGCACCGCTCTCGCCGGTTATGACCAGACTCCCGCCCGCACCGCCGCCTACCGATGATTCACGCCGAGTATCGTCGGTCCGGACTGCGTGGAACCAGCGGTCTCGCCGTGGTGGAATTCATGAGGAGAGCGAATCTGCTCCCCGGCGAAGAGACGAGATCCATGGCGGCCGCGGCCACGGTGGTTGCGTACGCGCCTCACCGGTAGCGGCTGCTCGGAGCCGGTGGATTCGCTGATTTAGCGGGAACCTCGGGGAAGGCGGACAGGGCGATGCGTCCGTCGAAGGGCAGGATCAGACGCGGGCCGGTCGATCGCCGAACCCATGCGGTCGACTTCTCTGCGAAGAAGCCTCCAGCATCGAGGCTCTCCGGCGGAGGAGAAGGCGGGGTCTCCACGAAGGAGGAAGGGCCGCCCTCCTCCGATGGGGCCAAGGAGCGGGCTCTCAGCGGTGTCCGCCTCACCATTCCCCCGATTCTCCCTTCATCGGCATCCTCTTGTGGAACCGACACTATTCCAGCCGTTCTCCATGTCGCAATGAGTTCGCTGATGAGCGCCGCATCATTCGCTTCGGCGGCGATCGTGAGTGCGAAGTCCATCGAGGGCCGCGCAACGCGGTCTATCCACGTGATACGACTCTTCTCGTCGGGGAACTGGAAGCGACGGTGGTCCACATCCATTGCGGCGCCGATCGCCAGCGTGAGGGCGCGGTTCAGGAGACGGGGGCGTTCGTCGGGGTCGTCGGCTTCACGAGCCAGCCGGAGGCGCGTCTCGGCCTCCTCCCGGTCGACGATCCCCATCTCGAAGCGCAGCCCGAGAGATGTGAAACGCCGCCGGGCCTCCGCGAAGAGCCGGAAGGCGTCGGAGTATCTGTTCTGGTCGGCGACCGTGACGGCCAGATTCAACACCGTCAGGGCGTGATTATCGACTCCTCCCTCGCCGCCGTCGAACTCTCGAAGCGCACGACGATAGCCGTTCTCGGCGTCCGCGAGCCGGTGCTGCTCTCTGAGAGTATTCGCAAGATTCAACCACACGCCGCCGGCGAGCGACCGCGATCCTTCGCTCTCGTCCAGCAGTTCCAAGGCCTGACGACATCGGCTCTCGGCCTCCTCGAGACGATCCTGGTGGAACAGCGTCATGGCGAGATTCATGGTCGTCCGGGCCCGATCCACCGCGCAGGCCCCCAGAGCCGCGTACTCGTCGAGCGCCTTCGCATACAGTTTCTCGGACTCCTCCCATTTGCCCTGATCCATGAGGACCAGGGCGAGATTCTGCTCCGCATGGACGCGGTCCAACCGCATGCCCTCGATGCGGTCGCACATCTCGAGGGCTCGTCGATAGGACTGCTCGGCGTCGGCGAATCTGCCGTACTTGCGTTGCGCGTTCCCCAGATTAATCGATGCGAGAGCCTGGTCCCATCCGCTCCCTTCGAGGGATCCGAGCACAGCGAGCGACCGATTGAAAGACGAGATCGACTCCGGAAGGCGTCCCCGCTCCATCTCGATGATCCCGAGGTTCATCAGGCATCTTCCCAAGTCGATTCCGCAGTCGTCGCCCCGCTCGAACACGTCCAGGGCCTCGCGGCAGAGGGGCTCCGCCTCGGCGAGGCGCTCCTGATCCGTCAGTGCGACGGCCAGTCTCAGTATCACTCGTCCCCGACCGATGTCGTCTCCAGGAATCTCCTCGAGGATGGACAGGGCCTCGCCCAGGGCGGCCTCCGCGTCCACCGGACGATCCTCCTCGAGGAGGAGAATGGCCAGATTGGTCAGTACCACCACCCTGTCGTTCAGGAGGGAGAGCCGGTCCTGCGCGCCGCTCTCCTCGCAGCGCCTGAGCTCCTCCAGGAGGAACTGATACGCCTTATCCGCTTTACTGTGCTCATCCAGGATCGTCAGGCATAAAGCCAAGTTGGTGAGGGCGTAGATGTACTCGATATGCGCATGGCGATCGTCCAGCTCGACGAATTCGTCGCGGGCGCGCCGATAGCAGTCGGCGGCCCCGGAGAATCTGTCCGAATCGAAATGCTCGTTCCCCCGCCCGAAGAACTCCAGGGCGCGTTCGAGCGTCCGCTGCGCCGTCGGGGAACCGCGCACGCCTCAGCGCTCCCGCCGTCCGGTGTCGGCACCGGCGTCTGCGTCGGAGCTGGCGTCCGCCTCGGCACCGGCACCGGCGTTCGCCTCGGCGGGCACCGAGCGGTCCGGCGCGCGGAAGGCCGTCAGCCCCGCCCACGTCAGCGGCGAGACGGCGGGGCTCGGATTCCAGCGCCACCGCCGCAGCCGCTCCCGCTTCCACTCGTTCATCTCGTGGACCGGGTCCTCGGAGCGCAGAAGATCGTCGACGACCACCGACAGGTCGAAGAAGGGCCGGATCCGCTCCGCCCGGGGTTCCTCCCCGTCGTCGGAGTCCCGGGCGGAGCGGCTCACCCGCTCGAAGAACCGGTCGGTGAGCATCGTCCACCGCGTGGCCATGACCAGCTCGGCGCCCGCCTCCAGGATCGCCGTGACCATCCCGAAGGGCTCCAACTGGCGCGGCTCCGTGCCCGACTGGCAGGCGATGAGCCCCACCCGGGGCGGCATCGGCCACAGCAGCGGGCCCGCCACCTCCTGCGGGGCGTCGAAGGGGCGCTCGTCGTCGGCGGGTCCGGCCGCGCCCACGCCCGCGGGCCA
>ERZ773073.1479-NODE-1479-length-11069-cov-22.559470_pt1 | contig 11069 bp, 9 predicted proteins | sample MGYA00580616_ERZ773073 | MGnify/ENA primary metagenome ERZ773073 (study PRJEB29015, sample SAMEA2737960) | human oral metagenome | biome: human oral; feature: human-associated habitat; material: dental | place: China | collected 2131 ...
TGCTGTTCGTCGAGGGTGCGGAAGGTGCTGTCCTGCAAGCTGGCCATAAGGATCACGAGCGCCCACGGCATCAGGAACAGTAAGACGAGTCCCCACGGATCGCGCAGGAGCAGCAGCAGGTCTTTGCGGAATAATGCGGCGAGCTTCATGCGCGTCCGGCCTCCTCCGTCCGGGCAATAAAGAGGGCTTCGAGCGAGGGCATACGCGCCTCGGTAAGTAGGGCTTCAGGGGTGCCTTCGCAGACGGTTGCGCCGCGGTTCATGAGGGCTACGCGGGTGCAGAGTCGCTCGGCTTCGACCATGTCGTGCGAGGTGTAGATGATCGTCATGCCGTCGGTGTTGAGGGCGCGAAGGTGCGCGATGATCTCTTGCCGGGAATGCACATCGACGCCCACGGTCGGCTCGTCAAGAAAGAGGATACGGGGGCGATGGAGCAGGGCGACGAGGAGGTTGAGCTTGCGCTTCATGCCGCCAGAGAGGTGTTCGGTGCGTTTGTGCAGGTAGGCGCGGAGGTCGAGGCGGTCCGTATCCGTGTCGATGCGTTCGCGGAGCGTGCGGGTGGGGAGGCCGTGCATACGACTGAAGAAGTGAAGGTTCTCCGCGGCGGTGAGTTCGGGATAGAGGGCAATGTCTTGCGGAACGACGCCGATCAGCGGACGGATGCGGGCACGGTCGCGGCGTATGTCGAGGCCGCAGAGATGCACCGTGCCGCCGTCGAACGGTAGAAGGCCGGCGAGGATCGAGAGCGTCGTTGTCTTGCCCGCGCCATTGGGGCCGAGTAACCCGAAGAATTCGCCCTCGGAGACGTGCAGCGTGAGTCCGTCGACAGACGGTGCGGCGGCGCCGCGATACGTCTTGCGGAGGTCGCGGATGTCGATGGCAGATGTCATGTATAGTTACGAGTGAATGGTTACGAGTTACAAGTGCCGGGAGCCGGGGCATATACGATGCGCCTCTACGATCTTCTTTTCTTCCCTTGATGGAAGAAAAGAAGCAAAAGAAGATCAAGGCGTCATGGACGCCGGCCAATTTGGCCGGGTACCAAGAGGGTATGAAAAATCGGGCGGACAGACAGGCCTGCTCCTACTTTCTACTACTTCAAACTACTTCTCACTACCCTTTACTACTTCTCACTACCCGTTCCAGATCCGTGAAGAGCGTGCGCTCCATGCCGCCGATGGCCTTCAGATCGGCGCCAAGCGTGCGGTAGTCGACGTCGGCCGACGAGCGGTTCTTGCAGACGCGCCCGGCGTTGGCGGCGAAGCGTCGCCATTGGTCGCCGATGTCGGTCAGGCGAGCGGATAGCTCGTTGAGGGCGGGGATGCCAGTCACGTCGGCGGCCTCTTGCAGAAAGGCGGCGTAGAGGAAGCGGAAGCCGGCGCCACCGGTGCCGATCTCCTCCATCATGCGGATCAGTTGCGCCAAATGGAGCGCGGCTCGCTTTGGCCCGTACTGCTGCGGGAAGCGGGGGATTTGTCGGCCGAGATAGTCGAACGTGTTGATGCCCACCCAAGGCACCGGCCCGGGCTGGTGGATCATGCGGTTGCAGTTCGTGAGGATGGCGCGGCGCACGAGTGGCGGCAGGTCGGGTGTGCGCCGGGGCAGCGAGCGGATGTAGTAGAGCTTGCCCATGGGCGGATAAGTGCCGCGGGCGAAGCGGGCGCGCATCATGTCGCGCGCCGAGAGTCGCACCTTCTCCATCGCGATCGGGTCGCTGACCAGGTAGTCGTCGCCATCCTTGCCAAAGACGGCGATGTTGTGTGCATTGAAATGGAAACGGTATTCCGCAGGCATGTAGGGCAGGAAGTACATGCCCACCACAACGCCCACGGGTGTACCCTCAGCCAACAGTTGGTCGAGCTTACGTTCAGCCGATGTGTGGCGTAAGAAGTGATGTTGCCGCGTGCCGAAGCCGAGCAGGCGCGTGGTGCGTGAGAAGATCATGCCGGGCAGGGGGCGGAACGACGTCACGGGGAAGCCCGCCAGGCGGACGAAGGGCAGATGGACGAAGTAGAGCGAGGCGGAGAGGCCGAAGACTAACGGCTCGGAGTAGTCGTAGCCGTAGAAATGCAGCAGGTTGCGGGTGACGCCATTCTCGCAGTGGGCACTGGGGCGGTGGTCGAAAGCTATTTCAATCGAAGACGTTTGCATAGCAGCGCATCTGCTGCGTTGCCTTCGACACTCTGGCTCGGTCATGTACTTAAGTACACTCCCTTCGCCATCGGTCTCGGACGCCTTGCATCTGCACCACTCTGCAAAGTCTCTCATTGCTCCGCCATGGAGCTCTTTTTCAAAGACCTCCATCACACACTCCTCAGTTCGTCCACGGTGATGCGCAGCGCGTCGGCATATCGCTCCAGGGTGCAGTCGTCGAGCTGCATAAAGGCGTCGTAGGTGAGGTGTTTCTTCACCTTGCGTTTGGGTATGTCGGCGTAGGCGGCCAGCATGCTGACGTCTTGCAGGTTCTTCGTCATGTGGTAAGCCAGCGGGCTGGCCTCGTGGCGGAGCACCTGCTCGCGGATGGCCTCGCAGGAGGCGCGGATGTCGTCCCAGACGAGCTCCAGCACATCATTCTTCACCGCCCAGCCGTCGCTCACGACGCTCTGGTAGCGCCCGTCCTCATCGACGGCATATGCCACGTCGCGGATCACGCCGCCGGCCATGTATTTCAAGTCTTGGGGTACTTCGTTTATCGTCATCTCTTATGCGTTTTGTTCTAATCATTCATGAAAGCGTTTGCGGGAGTCCCGCAAGCCTCTCGAAAAACTTTTTGGCGTTTGCGGGAACTCCGCAAATGCCTCGGAAAACTTTTTGGCGTTTGCAGAAGTCCTGCAAGCTCCGATTTCTCCTTTTTGGTCTTTGCAGAAGTCCTGCAAGCTCCGTTTTTCCCTTTTGGGTCTTTGCAGAAGTTCTGCAAGCTCCGATTTCTCCTTTTGGGCATTTGCAGAAGTTCTGCAACCTCCATTTTCTCCTTTTTGGCGTTTGCAGGAGTTCTGCAAGCTCCATTTTTCTCTTTTGGGCATTTGCAGAAGTTCTGCAAGCTCCATTTTTCCCTTTTGGGCATTTGCAGAAGTTCTGCAAACTCCATTTTTCCCTTTGGGGTCTTTGCAGGAATGCTGCAAACGTTTTCGGAAGACTAACGAGAGGGTTTATACCACCGTCAGCAGCGCGTAGGAATACGAGAAACGGGCGCTCTCGGGCACCATCAGCAGGATGCGTTGTCCCTGTCGCAGTCGGCCCGTCTGGCGCAGCCCGTCGAGCATGGCGAAGGCCGAGACGGAGGCCACGTTGCCGATCTCGGGCAGGTTGACGTACCAGCGTTCGGCGGGGATGTCGTATCCCATACGCTCCAGCTCGGCCTCGATCTTCTTCTTGAAATACATCGACGAGAGGTGCGGCAGGAACCAGTCGACCGACGAAAGATCGAAGGCGCGCTTTTTCATTACCCGGCGGAGGAAGTCGCCGCCCAGCGTGATGATGTTGCGCTCCAGGATGCGCGTGTCCTGCTTCAGGGCGAAGAGCGATCGCGACAGCCATTCGGCCTCGGGATGCTGCGCCCAACCGACGAGCTGCCCCTCGGCGTCCTTTTCCCCACCGGCGTACATGCACGTCTCCACCCGATCGGCGTACGACGTGCCCTCGATCCATTCGATGCGGAAGGCCAGCCGACCGTCCGTCGGCGGTTCGTGCCCGAGCAACAGCGCCGCGCTGCCGTCCGACAGCATCCAGCGCAGAAACTCCTTCTCGAAGGCCAAGATTGGCTTCTCCATCAACTGGTCGATCAGCTCTGCCTCCCGTTCGAAATAACGCGCCTGCATCCAGGCCGAGAGTCGCTCCGAAGCTACGCAGACGGCCCGCTGGGCGTCGCCCGTGCGCATCGAGAGCCAGGCGTACTTCAGCGCGTGCATGCCCGTGCAACACGATCCGGCGAAGGAGACCACCTCCGCGCCGCCATCGCCACCGAGTGCGCCGTGCACCATCACGCCGTGCGAGGGCATGAGCTGTTCGGGCGAGGCGGTGCCGCAGGCCAGTAGGTCGATGTCCGAGGGTGTCATCGCGGCCTCCGCGAGCAGATGTCGCACGGCCAGCGCGGCCATCTCGACGTTCGTGTGCGTCACGTGGCCGCTCTTGTCTAATGCGTAATAGCGGCTGCGGATGCCGTTCTTCTCTAAAACCAATCGCTTGGCGATGGACGATTTCGGATTAACGAGTCCGATATAATCCTCCATCTCTTCGTTGCGCACCGGCGCGTTGGGGAAGAAGGTGGAGAGGTGGGTGATATAGATGTATTCCATTGTTGGGGATGTTTAGGCGTTTAGCTGTTTAGGCGTTTGTTTATCTGTTTAGGTGTTTATCTGTTGGGATTGTTTAGGCGTTTGGGTGTTATCATCGACTCAACAAATGAACAACCCAGCGTCTCAACAAGCAAACAATTCATCAACTCAACACCAAACATACTTCTCGGCGGGCCTTCTTTAACGCGGCGCGACGCAGCGGGTAGGTGAACCAATAAAACAGTAGGCCGAAGGGTGAGACGGCGTATAACACGAAGAAGAGGTAGGCCTTGAAGAGCCGCAGCCGTCCCCGCCGACGGGGATCGCCCGCGCCGCCCCGATGCCGTACGAAGTGGGCCCAACGGCCCCACATGCGGTAGCCGTTGCGCTCAATAAAGTAGAGCTGGGGAATGAAGGTGACGGCGCCCTCGCGCATGAGTCGCTCCTGAAGCTGCTCCCACTGCCCGTCGTAGAGCGTGCGGAGGATGACAAGGCCGAAGCGATCGGCGTCGGCTACGTCGCGCTGCGAGACGCCCGCGGCGGGCAACAGGCGAGTGGCCTCCTTGCGTCCGTAGAACAGCCAACGGATGATGGTCAGTACGCTGACGAGGTTCGGCGCCTTGTCGTGCAGCTCGATGAAGCCGACGTAACGGGCACCGATCTCGCGCAGGTAACGACGCGTTTCGATTTGCGTCATCACCCACATGTTGCGGCAACCGTTGACGAAGACGACGGGCCGGCCGTGGAGGTAGGCGCGCACCTCGGGCGACTGGAAGAAGGCGTGCAGCGGCGTGGAGAGCGAGAGGTACCAGCTCTGACCGACCACGAGGACGAGGTCGGCCTCAGTCACTTCACCGCTCAGATCCACCGGCTCGATGGCGCAGGCGATGCCGAGGCGCGACTCGGGAAAGACTTGAAAGAATGCCTCCGACGACCACGGGTAGGGGTAAGCCGTCACGGGGCGGATCTCCCGCTTGACGACGCGACAGCCGGCTGCCTCCAGCGGCGCACAGAGGCTCCGGGCGATGGCGAGTGCCTGCCCGGTCTGGGTGTAATAAAAGACTGCAACGGTGAGTGTGCGTGCCATTCTGTGGGTCTCCGTCGGTCAGCTGGCTTTGATGTTGCGGACTACGTCGCGGCCGAACGACTTGTTGGCCAACGCGCGATTGCGGGGGCGGAAGGTGCCGTCCTCCATCTCGCGCATGACGACTTGCGTGAAGAGGCGGAACATCTTCTGCTCCTGACTCTCGTCGTGATAGAACGTGTCCCAGGCGTATTCGTAAAGCTCTTGGAGCCGTTCGGCGGACATCTGTTTGGGGTGGAAGACGACCTGTCCGGCGTTGTAGTGATCCCAATCGAAGTCGAAGATGCGCCCCTGACGGAGGTAGTCGTCGTAGCCCTTGGTGTGGGGGAAGGGCGTCATGACGGTGAACTCGGCCAGGTCGAGGTCGATCTCGAGGAGGAAGTCGATGAGGCGCTTGATGTCGTCTTCGGACTGGTTGTCGAGGCCCAGCAGGATGGTGCCTTCGACGCCGATGCCGTGGTCGTGGTAACGCTTGACGCGCTCGCGGATGTAGTTCGAAGTGTCGTAGACGGCCTGATAGACGTACCAGGCGCCGGCCTGTGCGGCCAGGTCGAGCACCTTCGGATCGTCCTCGATGGTGTGGCTGATCCACTTCTTTTTGAAGGGGATCATCTCGCGAAAGAGATCCATCTCCCACTGCTTGTTTTGGGCCAGTGAGTTGTCGACGATGAAGAGGCGGTTGTTGTCGATCGAGGCGAGGTCTTCGATCACCTTATCCATCGGCCGGGGGCGGAAGATGCGCCCGCCGAGGTAGGTCACGGCGCAGGGATAGCAGCTGAAGCGGCAGCCGCGCGAGGCGTGAAAGAGGTCGACCATCTGCACGCCCTTATGGTTGTAGAGGTGGCGCTTGTAGAGGTCGCGGCGGGCGGGGCCGACGTCCTCGATGGCCGGCTGGCGGGTCATGTAGTTGTAGACGCGCTTGAGTGCGCCGCGGCGGAAATCATCGATCACCTCCTGCATGCGGCCCTCGGATTCGCCGAGGAAGACGGCGTCGGCATGCTCCATTGTCTCTTCGGCGTGAAGCATGGTCGAGATGCCCCCGAAGAGCACCTTTTTGCCGCGCCGGCGGTATTCGTCTGCGATGGCCCAGCCGCGTTTGACCTGCGTGCTGAGCATCATGGATATGGCTACGAGGTCGCACTCCTCGTCGTAGTCGAGCGCTTCGACATTCTCGTCCGTGAACGACACCTCGACGTCCTCGGGCAGTGTGGCAGCAAACACGACCGGCCCGTGTGGGGGCAGGTTGAATGTGGTTTGGCCCTTTAGTTTCTTCCATTTCGGATAGATCAATTTCAGCTTCATCTCTGACTGTATTTACTGTGAAAAGCGCGCAAATGTAACCGTCTGCGGGCATCAGGGGCGTCTGCGGACGCCAGCGAAGTTTGCCGGGGCGTCTGCGGACGCCTGCGAATTTGGCCGGGTACATGAATGGCGTGTATCCGGGTAGGGGCGCAAAAGCATACGCCCCATTGCGTGGCTAGTCGCAGTGTGCGAAACGACTATGCAACACCTGCACAGCCCCGTCGCAGTGTGCGAAACGACTATGCAACACCTGCGCAGCCTCGTCGCAGTGTGTGAAACGACTATGCAACACCTGCACAGCGTCGTCGCAGTGTGTGAAACGACTATGCAACACCTGCGCAGCGTCGCCGCAGTGTGTGAAATGACTATGCAACACCTGCACAGCGTCGCCGCAGTGTGTGGAGCGACTATGCAACACCTGCACAGCCCCGTCGCAGTGTGCGAAACGACCACGCAACACCTGCACAGCCTCGTCGCAGTGTGTGAAACGACCATGCAACACCTGCACGGCGCCATCGCAGTGTGCGAAACGACCACGCAACACCTGCACAGCCTTTTCGTAATGTGCGCCCCTACCACGGGGACAATCATTCATCCCTGCGGGATGTCTGGGGGGCGTATGCGATACGCCCCTACCCGGGTACAATCATCTGGCCTCGGGTACCCGGCAAACTTCGCCGGCGTCCGCAGACGCCCCCTCCCAATTATTAGGGATTGTGAATGCGTAGCGCCCCAGCCTACCTTTGCGACCCTATTTTTAACGTGAATAGCATGATGACAACAAGAAGAACCTTCTTATGGATATGGATAGCCTGTTTCGCTGCCCTCGCTTGGGGACAGATGGAGGCGCAGACGGCACGCATCACGGGCGTCGTGATCGATGCCGCTAACGAGGAGCCACTCATCGGCGCCAGCGCCTATATCGAGCAACTGAAGCGTGGCGAAGTGGCCGGGCGCAACGGTGATTTTACCCTTGACGGCCTTCGCGCGGGCAGCTATACGGTACGCTTCGATTATATGGGCTATGAGAGCCGCACCGAACAGATCACCCTGCGCGAGGGTGAGACGCGGCGGCTGAAAGTGCGCCTCAAGGGCGAGTCCAAGTCGCTCGGCGAAGTGATCGTCACGGCCAAGAGCGAGGCCCGCCAGCTGCGCGAACAGGCTATGCCCGTCACCGTCCTTTCGGCCGATCAGCTGGCCGGTTCGGTGAGCGATGTGAGCGACATTTTGAGCAAGACGATGGGCGTCACCCTTCGCTCGCAGGGCGGCGTGGGCAGCGTCTCACGCCTTTCCGTGCGTGGCCTCGAGGGTAAACGCATCGGCTTCTTTATCGACGAATCGCCCATGAACGATCACTCCGATTTTATCGACATCAACGACATCCCCGTCAGTATGATCGAGCGGATTGAGATCTACAAGGGCGTCGTCCCGGCCAAGTTTGGCGGCTCGGCGATGGGCGGCGCCATCAACATCGTGCTCAAGGAATACCCGCCGCGCTACCTCGACCTCTCCTACGCCATCGAGTCCTTCAATACTCACAAAGCCACAGCCGTCGTCAAGCGTAACCTGGCCAACGCAGGCCTCGAGATCGGTGGTGGCGGCTTCTACACCTATTCGGACAATGACTACACGATGGAGTCGCCCTACCAGAAGGGGCTGCTCATCAAGCGCGATCACGACCGCTTTAGCTCCGCCGCTGGTGCCATCGGCATCAAGGCCCGCAAGTGGTATTTCGACGAGCTGAAGATCAACTTCGAGGGCCTCATCAATAGCAAGCAGATACAGGGCGTCTATTACAACATTCAGCATGCCCACAGCCGATCGAAGGTCGGGGTGATGGAGCTGGAGTTGAAGAAGAAAAACTTCCTTGTCGAAGGGCTCGACCTCGACTTCAAGGGCGCCTCCGCCTTCTCGCGATACCATTTCATCGACACCGCCATGCACCGCTACGATTGGGACATGAAGCCCTACATCCCCGTCCATCCACTGGGCGGCGAGATCGGCGCGGCGCCCTCCAACAGCACCCTCGATAAGTTTCACGTCGGCACGAAGCTCAACCTGAACTACATCCTCTCGGCCCGGAACGCCATCAACCTGAACCTGCTCCAGCAATACGCCAATGGGCATCCCAAGGACATCCTCCGAGACCGTGCGATGGGTTACAAGATGAACTACGATAGCCGCATGAATAGCCTCGTCGTCGGCCTGAGTTACGACTACAAGTCGAACAACGACCGCCTGCTCAACTCCCTCACCGGTAAGTACTACTTCTACTCCATGAAGACCATCCTTCGCGAAGTCTATGGGGGGCACGATGAGATACCTATCCACCTCGAAAAGCATTATTGGGGCATCAGCGATGCCTTGCGTTACCGCTTTATGCCTGAATGGATGGGCAAGTTCTCCGTGGCTTACGAGGTGCGCACCCCGACCGAAAACGAGCTGATCGGCGACGGCTACCTCCTCTCCCCGTCGGGCGACCTCCGGCCCGAGCGCGGCGTCAACGTCAATCTCGGTACGCTTTGGGATCGGCGCATACCGAACGGCATCTTCCAGTTAGAGGTCAACCTCTTCGGCAATTACCTCCGCGACATGATCCGCCAAACGCAGAACTATACGCAGACGCGCTACGAGAACTTCGGCGAAATGCGCACCCTCGGCGTCGAGGCTGAGGTAAAGGCCGACGTCTTGCCCTGGTTGTACGGCTATGCCAACGTCACCTTCCAAGACCTCCGCGACGTCCGCGAATACGAGCCCGACAGCAAGGCCCCCAACCCCACCCGTCATCTGCGCATGCCCAACATCCCCTACTTCTTAGCCAACGCCGGATTAGAGTATCACCGCGAAAACCTCTTCGGCACGAAGCGCACCAACACGCGCCTCTTTGCCGATGCCTCCTTCGTGGAGGAATACTTCTACGACTTTGAGCAGAGCATCCACCAAGAGCGCCGCATCCCGCGTTCCATGCGCCTCGACCTTGGGCTGGAATACAGCCTCATGGATGGCCGCATCATCCTCTCCGGTAAGGTGGGCAACGCCACCGGCGCCAAGCTCTTCAGCGAGTTTAACTATCCGCAGCCCGGGCGCACCTATTCTCTCCGCCTGCGCTACGTACTCAAGTAAAACCTAATTCATATATGTATAACAAGATGAAAACAACGAATGTATTCCGAATGGCAGGCCTTGCTGTGCTTGCCGCAATGACCCTGACTTGGACAGGGTGCAAAGAAGACACGCCTACCCCCAAACCCAATCCGAACCCGCCGACGCCTGGTGGTGCGAAGGGCGACGTGGCCGTCGTCTCCATGCTCACTAACCCCGACGGACAGTCTGGCACCGCTTGGATGCAACTTGTCGACGGCATTGCGCCGCGAACGATCGACAACTCCAAGGCGCGCCAAATCGGCTTCGGCATGCCCCCGATGGATGTGCTCGGTAACTACATCTTCACCATCCCGCAGTATGGCCAGTCGAACATCTTCGCCAAGTGGGAACGCACCGCCGACGGTGCCCTCAACAAGGTAGCCGAGTTGCTGCTACCCGTCAACAGTGTCTCCATGCATGGCCGCATCTACTCCGCCGAAAAGGGCTTCCTCAGTACAGTGGTGGGCAAGCTGCTCATCTTTAACCCCACCACGATGAAGCTCACGGGCGAGATCGACCTCAGCGCCTATGCCGACAAAGGCTTGTCTGTGCCGCAGTTCGGCTCCCTCTTCTTCGATGGCGAGACGATGTACGTCCCCCTCTGGCAGGTCAACACCCAACGCATGCCCATCGGCGATCCGGGCATCGATCTCTTGCTCATCGACCTGAAGACGAACAAGGTGATCAAGCGCATCAAGGACTCGGCCTCGGGGCTCTCCAGCCTCGGCTACCCGTACGGTGTGCAGAAGAACGTCTTCAAGGACGAGCAGGGCGACGTCTATTATGTGGCCAGCGGCTCCTTCTCCACCGATCCGAAATACAAGACCGGCATCGTGCGCATCAAGAAGGGCGCGACCGAGATCGACCCCACCTACAACTGGGTGCTCAACGATCAAGCGATCGAGGGCGAGACGGGCAAGATGAGGTGGTTAGCCTGCGTCTATTATGCGGGCAATGGCAAGCTCTACGGCATGGCCGACATGCCCAACTATTGGGCCGACAAGACGAAGCCCAACTGGCTGCGCGACCGCTCGGTGATCTCCGTCGAGATCGACCTCCGCGCCAAGACGGTCAAGAAGTTGCCCATCCCCCACAGCTGCGCCTACTCCACACACGTCTCCACTTACAACGATCTGATTGTCTTCTCCGTTTGGGGCGACAAGGAGACGGGCTTCTACACCTACGACCCGAAGACGGGTAAGGCCAGCGACGGCGCCGTGATCAAAATGCCCGGCTTCCCCTTCTGGTTCTACCAGTTCAAGTAGG
>ERZ773073.1480-NODE-1480-length-11059-cov-40.874955_pt1 | contig 11059 bp, 14 predicted proteins | sample MGYA00580616_ERZ773073 | MGnify/ENA primary metagenome ERZ773073 (study PRJEB29015, sample SAMEA2737960) | human oral metagenome | biome: human oral; feature: human-associated habitat; material: dental | place: China | collected 2131 ...
AAACGAGTTGATGCCGCCTGCACCATTTCTTGAAATAAACTAGTAGTAATATTTGACACGATTATTCTCCTACAACTTTAATATTTTGGATATAGACATTCACTGTGTGGGCAGTGATCCCAAGTTGATTTTCCAAACTAAACTTAACTCGTTCTTGGATATTTTTGGAAACTTCACTGATTTTAATGCCGTAGCTCAAAACGGTATAAACATCAACTGCAATACCACCATCCTCAGACGTTTTTACTACCACACCCTTGGCATAGTTTTCTTTACCCAAAAGAGCTTGAAAGTTGTCTTTAATTGCATTTTTGCTGGCCATTCCAACCACACCAAAAATTTCGGTTGCTGCACCACCGACGATGGTTGCAATTACATCATCAGTCAGTTCAATTTGACCATCTTTTGTATTGATTTTTACAGTCATCACTTGTACCTCAAAAGTATTTTATAGTTTATTTTACCATATTTTAGACAGGGTGTAAAAGAGGAAGGGCAGAAATAAACTGTCTAGTCTGAAAATTCAACAACAAAAAAGGGAAGGAACAAATCTTTCCAATCCCTTTCATGTATTAAACGCGTTCAACTTTACCTGACTTAAGCGCGCGAGCTGAAGCCCAAACTTTTTTAGGTTTTCCGTCGATCAAAACAGTAACTTTTTGAAGATTTGGTTTAACAGCGCGTTTTGTTTGGTTCATCGCGTGAGAGCGGTTGTTTCCAGATACAGTCTTACGACCAGTAAAGTAACATACTTTAGCCATTAGTGTGTTTCCTCCTATTAGATCTAATATTACGGATGTGCTAGCACCACATACCGTACTATATTATCAAAAAACTTGGCTTTTGGCAAGTAAATTTTCCCAAACTTTGCAATTTCTGACCAATAATCCGTTTTCTTAAATGTAAACAATCTTCAAGGCTCCAAAGGCGACATCCCCGCGCACATATAAAGTCTTGTCTTTTTCATTGACATTATGCGGATTGACAACCGTACCGAAAGCATTGTCCACATTTAACTCTACTCGCCAGTTGCTTGGAATGTAAAGCACAGCACTGCCGAAAGATACTTCCACATCAAAACTAGCAGAATCACCTAAAATTCTGGCATTATCAAAATAGACGGCCGCACTGCCAAAAGCACACTCTACTTTATCATGGATAAAATTATCCGAGTTGATATAGCGAGTCCCACTGCCAAAGGAAATCTCTCCTTCCTTTGTAGACAAGCCCTTGCCAGACAAATAACGGACACCCCAGATTCTTCTCGGCTTAAAAATCATGTTAAGCCCAATGCAGGCCAAAATTCCACCCATGATCAAGGTACCAGTGGAGATGGCTAAGAAATGATAGGCAGAATTAGCAATCATCAGAGCAATAATCGTCATGATCAAACCAGTCCCAAAATCTCGCTCCAAGAAATTTTCCAAAGCAAAATACGCAAACATGCCGACCAAAAGCAGGGGCCAGATATTAAAATTGAACATCGGAATACCAAAGTTTCCCTGAAGCAAAACCCAGCCGGCTAAAACCAAGAAACCGATACCTAGAATTGTTTTTTTCATAATGATTACCTCACTTCACTTAACTTTTCTTTTAGTAGTTGATAGTAATGCCTTGAAACATGCACTTTCTTATGCGTTTCAGAAAACTGGACGGAACTGGTGCCCGAGAAAGACTTTTCTAGAGAATAAATCGCCCTAGCATTAGCAATGGTTGACTTAGAAATTCTGCAAAAATAGCGGGGCAATAGATCCTCCAACTCGTAGAGTTTGAGTTTGACCTCATAGGCATCATTGCGCGCGTGAGCGAAGATTTTGGCTCCGTCCGTCTCGAAAAAAAGAATCTCCGCCAAGTCCACAAAATACTCACTATTTTCCTTGTAAAAGAGAATGGCTGGAGCAGTCGCTTCATTCAAAGCATCTTGAATCTTCTGAATCCTATCATCAATCCGCGATACTCGAATCACCAATTCTGTATCAGCTAAACGATCGTCTAGCTCAATCCGAACTTTCATAAGCACTCCTCCCCTCTTTCTATCTTCATTATAACAATTTCTTGAAAAGAAACAAGGGACTTTCAGTAAGTGGTCAATTTGGAGCAGTAAGTGGTTGTTTTAAAAGGTGAAAATGAAATAAAAAAACCTTGAATTTTCCAAATATAAGGCTTCAAAGAAATTGATCATTACCTATTTTTTTCAACACGACAATACTGATTTACTACTATTTCCACGATCATAAGCTCTCTATCCAGCCTAGTAATGGATAAATCAGGTTTGAACAATTCTAACGCTACTTCTCAAACCACACTTGGCTCTTTCGCTTAGTTTTAGATAAAAACTAAAACTTATTCTCCATACTGGCTTATGTCTCATTTGACAATTTTTTCCGTTTTGATATAATGGACGCTCAGGAGGTATCGTATGTCAAAACAAAAAATTAATCGTTTCGTCGGATCTATTGGAGCTTTTATTGGAATTCTTGTATTCGTCGCTTATATTCCACAAATTATCGCAAACTTACAAGGATCCAAAGCTCAACCTTTCCAACCACTATTCGCAGCGGTTTCTTGCCTGATTTGGGTTATCTACGGTTGGACAAAAGAACCTAAAAAAGACTGGATCCTCATTATTCCCAATGCTGCGGGAGTGATATTAGGTGGCCTAACTTTTCTTACTTCTTTATAAGAATTATATAAACAAAACCAGCAACCCCATAAAAAAGGTGCTGGTTTTCTTTCTGCCGATTGCAGGGATCGAACCTGTGACCTACGCGTTACGAGTGCGTTGCTCTACCAACTGAGCTAAATCGGCTTCTACCTGTCTCCTATTCTAGCACTCTGAACGATTTTGTCAAGTTCTATTGGTAGTTTGGAAACTCGAATGAAGTGAAATATTCTACTTAGGAAGATACAGCTTCCATATTTCAAACCAGTTCTAGAAAACTTTATTTTTCGAGATAAAGCTATTGATGTAGTTGCTAAATTGTTTTATAATAGCTTGAATTCAAAAAAAGTGAGGGATCTTATGAAATTCTATTCATATGACTATGTACTGAGTCAGATTAGCCAGCAGAATTGGGTTATGGTGATTGTATCAGCCTGCTTGGTTTTGGTGACGGGATTTTTCGCCTTTAAAGCCTATAAAGATAAACGAGGAAGTAAGTTCCGTGAGTTATCCATTATTTCTATCTTGACCCTAGTAGCCACTGTTTTGATTAGCATTACTAATTTCCAAAACAATCAGTCAAATGACAATCAATTCCGTAGTTCCTTGCATTTTATTGAGGTCGTCTCAAAAGAATTAGGCGTTGAAAAGGAAGAAGTCTACGTCAACACTTCAGCTACAACAGATGGAGCTATCATTAAGGTTGGCAAACAATTCTACCGTGCTATTAGCGGAACCGACCAAGATAGCTATTTATTAGAAAAAATGGAACTGTACAAATCAGACGTTGAACTCGTGGAGGTTGAAAAATAATGAGCTTTTTTATTACAATTGCAATTAAGTTAGCTTTGGGACTCGTTTCCCTCGTTTTTGTCATCAATGTGACAGGTAAAGGGAATTTAGCACCAAGCTCCGCAACAGACCAAGTACAAAACTTTGTTCTCGGTGGCATTATCGGCGGGGTCATCTACAATAGCTCCATTACTATCCTTCAATATGCAGTCATCTTAATCATCTGGACCATTCTGATTTTGCTCTTAAAATGGCTCAACACCAACGTTTCCTATATCAAACATCTGATTGATGGGAAACCAACCATTATCATCAAAAACGGCAAACTAGATCCTGAAGCCTGCCGTTCAAAAGGGCTATCTGCATCAGACGTTGCTCTGAAATTACGTTCCCAAGGAGTCTTCCAACTGAAAGAAGTCAAAAGAGCCGTCATCGAGCAAAATGGTCAATTGATTATCGTAAGAATTGGCGATGAAAATCCAAAATATCCAATCATTACCGATGGAGTTGTGCAACTTGAAATCTTAGAAACTATCGGCAAGTCAGAAGAATGGTTGATGACCGAATTACAAAAAGAAGGCTTTGAAAATGTCTCCGATATCTTCATTGCAGAATATAATAAAGGCGAAATTAATGTCGTGACCTATTAAAAATTAGTTGTCATTTCGTAGCAGTTATTTGCTTTTTCTTCGTAAAGAGTTTATACTTGTATCTATTATCTCGCTTGAATGAGTATCAAACCGCATCCAACTTAGATAATACACTTAATTAACGGAGGAAATTTCCATGTCAATCGAAGAAAAATTCAACCAAGCTAAAGGTTCTATCAAAGAAGGCTTCGGTAAACTTACTGGCGATACTAAAACTCAAGCAGAAGGAACTGCTGAAAAAATAGCTTCAAAAGTGAAAGAAGTTGCCGAAGACGCAAAGGGCGCTGTTGAAGGTGCTATCACAGGCGTTAAAAACATTATCAAAAAAGACGAAGAATAATCATCGTCTGTCGTTCTTATAAAAAACACTCTTATCCTATGCTTCTAGCAGAACTATGGATGAGGGTGTTTTTCTATATTGCAAAGGCACTGACTTTTCAGGAGAGATCAGAAGCATCCCCTGAATGTCAAACTGAGACTTTTTCTACGATCCTTTTATAAACTGAGATACACAGAAGCCATGTTAGCCAAACAAGCTGGAGTTTCACTACAGCCTGTTTCTGGAGCCTTAACTCATAGTGATAAACAGGTAACAAAAGCATATGTAATTACAGCTGATATCGCTAATCAAACAATTCGTGAAAATTGCTTTTATAAATCTCAAAAAATGACTCAAAGAAATTTCCGGGAAACTCTTGACTTTTTAGATCCAGAGAAAATCTTGAATGTCCGCAAAGATTAATGACTCCATCATTCCTGTCACTAAACTGGAAATGATGATGTTATAGATTCATTATCTCAAATACCGCTGTATGAACCCACTCATTATTCATTTGTAGGTCATTTTCTATGATCCTACTAAAGGTGAAACCATTTTTTAAAAGCACTCTCTTAGAGGCAAGATTATCCGTTGCCGCTCCCGCAATGATTCTATTTAAACCATAAGTATGAAATGCCTTGTCTAAAACAAGTTTAATCGCTTCGCTTGCATAGCCTAAATTAGTAACATTTTCTCCAATCCTATATCCAAGTTCTGCTGTTTTTCTATCGCTCCCTAAAACACTTAAATTGATTCTTCCGACCATTATGCTTTGCGAATCTCTGATAAGATGCAGGTAGGTGTCATGATTTTCTTGTTCCGTTAACAATTCCCTTGTAATTTCTTTAAAACCTTCTGGATCAAAATAGTTAGCTGGTCTGGGAGGTAAATTTCGCTCGAAATACTCCCGATTTTCTTTTTCAAAAGAATAGACATCTAGACTATTTTCTTCAGACAGCAACTCTAAACCTATTCAGTTCATCGCCCTCAATCCTTGTCTGCTTCATTTTCTTTTACGAGATCTTTTTGTGAATCTTTTTCGGAGAGTTTTTGATCAATATACTTGTTAATGGTTTCATAAAATTCCTTGGTCGAATCACTGTCTAATTTTGTCGAATTATGGACTTGATTGATTTTCAATTGAACAGATTGAATACCGTAAGAGGCTTGTTTTTGGTGGATCGTTTCTAATTCTTCTTCTGAAATCGGATCTCCAACAATTGTCAAGACCAATTCATTGTCCCTTGACTTGTAGACTTGATTAATGACCGTATAATTGGCAAACTCTTTTCCTACAAACTGTTTGACACCTTCTTTTCGCGCTTGTTCTATAGTCAGAGTAACTGCCGAATAACCGGCTGGAAGAACCAATAATACAATCAAAGATATCAAACCAATTTTCATTTTAATGCTTAGCTCTTTGAATGAAGTTAAGGGAGATTTTCTCATTAAAATTTTTGCTCCTATAATGTTGGCTAGCATTATAAAGACACAGTTAATCAAGAAAAGATAGAGAGCACCAAATAAAAATCGTACATTTCCATTAGCTAAACCATAGCCGGCAGTGCAGATAGGTGGCATCAGAGCTGTAGCAATGGCTACTCCTGGCACAATATTGTTTGCTTCTTTTTTCCTTGAACCGATCACACCAGCAATCCCACCGGCAATAGCAATTAGGACATCCCAAATCGTTGGAGAAGTTCGTGCAATCAACTCGCTACTTGCATAAGATAAGGGAGTAATCCAGAAATACAGAGTCGATACAAGTAAACTGACAAATACTTGAGTAAGTAAAACCCCTAGAGCTTGCTTAACTAAACGAGTGTCAAAAATAGCTAAACCTAATCCTAGTCCAACAATCGGTGTCATGAGAGGTGAAATTAACATGGCCCCTATAATAACAGCTGTTGAATTCATATTTAGTCCGATAGAGGCAATAAAAATTGCACACATCAAAATCGCTATATCTCTCGATCTAACATGAAGATCATCGTATAATTTTTCACGGTATTCCCGTGTTGAATAGTTTCTGGTCATTGGTTACTCCTTTTATTTGATTTATTTCTGTTTATCCATTGATGAGGGCAGAGTGATTTTCTGTCAAACATTACATATGTATTTAAATTTTCTTAGTTCTCACCTGTAAGTCTTTTGAAAAATATCCCTTTTTACTAGACAAATAAAAAAGTATCTATCAGTCTATCCTCCATATTATATCAAAAATTTCATGGTTTTTCCCTGAGGAAATCCATCGGTTTAAAAGATTTTTATATCCTTTCCAAGATAGAGAACAGACAAAATTTCAGTTTCCTTATTCTAAGAACAAAAGACTGCATCTCCTATAAAAGAAGATGCAGTTTAATGATTGAGTGTGATGAGTATGTTTCACAATCCATTGCTCCATTTTGATAGTTAACCAGAAGCCATAGATCAAAACGTGATGATGGTTAGAAGAAACCACTTAATCCAGTTACCGAACAGTTGTGCTCCAGTCCCGTCAAAGTATAGACATTGACCATCCACTAACGTATGTTTGGTTTACCAATTTTGCATCGTGCAAACCGCCCAAGGTGTGGAAATCCCCAAGGTAAGCCCGCAAATTAGGGCTGATAACTCTGTTTGAAGCAGGTTGTTCATAGCTGTTTCAAGAGAAGATTAGAAAAATTCATCAATATCTTGCTTTTGGGTTAGGAACTTAACAATTCTGTGGTAAACTGTGTCATAGGAATAAGTCTCTTTTTAGTAATGTTTCACAACTCTACTATAACGAATTTATTCCTTTTTGTGTTTACACAACTTATTTTACATTACCGTTTTTTCATATCGTTTTTACATTATAACACAAAAGACTATTAACAAAATAATATTCAAGATTAAGGTAAAAATAAGGTGAACTTTGAGGTGAACTTTTTCAAAAAATACGAAAGAAGCACCCATAAGATAAACTTTTGAGTGCTTTGAAACCTTGATATAATCGTATTGATTAACGTTTAGAGAACTGGCTAGCTTTACGAGCTTTCTTAAGACCTGGTTGGCTGGGAGTTGCTTTCATTAAGTTTCATCTTAGCATAATTAGCGCATACGTAAACGATTTATCTACTAAACAATTTCATTAGATTTCATCTAATATCATTTGAATGGTGGAAAATTCCAAAAATAATTTGACAAGCTAGAAATTCTTCTCCATCATACAATATATCTAAATGATTAAAGAATACTCTGCTAAACTAATTTCTTTAGCCGAAATAACTTCTGGTAAGTTTTCGATTTCTTCTAAATTGATAAATTGTTTTAAATCAAGCCTATATTTTTCATGAAGCCAACTTTCATCAAACAACATTGGTATTGACTCATTTCTAATAGCTGAGTTACATAAAATCACTAACTCATTATTACTTCTTTCCATATATGATTCAATAAAACCACTATTTTCATGCAAAGCTTTTACGACTAGTCTCTGTAGCCAAATTTCTAAATAAGAATGATACATGCTTGCAGATAACTTCTGATTAATAGAGATTATTAGTTCGAGCTTCAATTCATAGTCTTCAGTAATAGTTTTGTTTTCTTCCCAAAGTCTTACCCAATCTTCAAAAGAAATATTATAATGTATTTTAGACAGTAACACAGATAATAATTTAGTACCTACTTCCGTTACTTTAGGATTCTTTTTTAAGATATCTACTACCAAAGCAATAAGTACATTTATTTCTGTACCGGAATGCTTAAAGTCTTCATATGTCAATTCAGATATCCTATCTTCAAATTCTTTGAACGCTCCAATCAACTGTCCATTATTAGGAAATTTATCAGAAAATAACTTTATTATATAAAGATGTTTTTGAAGGGTTGCAGAATAAATTCTATTATGAAAATTTCTCTTAAATATTTTGTGTATCCATTTTTTTGAAAGTGATTTCTTATCATAATTCTTAAGAAATACTTTTTCAAAAAATTTTTTAGGTAGTTGGTATATTCTATCCATAGTGATTTTAATTGTCGGGTCATGCTCAAGCCAATAAAGTTTTTCCTCTTTAATAGCCATTTTAGTAATGTCCATTCCAAGACTTGATTTTGCCTCACCCAAAGTTAATTTATGTCTCTGTAAAATCAAAACTAATTCACGTTTTATCAAATTAGCTTCCTCAGCAGTATGGGTGAAAATTCTAAAATCATCCCTATATCTGAGTATCTTATAATCCAAATCACTATTTATTTTTTCCAATTGTTCTACCAACAAAGAATCAATATAAGCTAGCAATAATTCCGAAATAAAATCTGATACAAGATTTCCCTGAGGTATCCCCACCGTTTCACCATAATTCATATATTGAAACTTACCGTCTAATTTATTGCCTAAATAAGAGCGATTCTCTTTTTGCTCTTTAGCAACAGCTTCACCATGCAACGCCCATGGAATAGTATGAGTATAAATACTACTATAGAAGCTTGCAATATCAACCTTCAAAAGATAGCTATAAGCTAGACTCAATTTGATAGACTCCTGTTCAATATCACTCCAAAATTTAATCGCCGATTCTAACCTATAGTCGGTATCCAATACTCTCTTAGTGTCTCTAATTTCAAAAGGGATGCTTCCACAATAAATCTTGCTTTCTGTAATTCGGTGTAATTCCTCAAACCTTTTAATAATTTCATTCCAATGCTCTTCCTTTGTCAAGCAATTAACATAATCAACATATAAAAATGGGTGAATTAAAACTATAGGCCGATAAGAACTACTTGTTTTGTTAGACTGTAATATATAATTTATTCCTGAAACTTTGGAGTATTTTGATTCTTTCATCAAATGATTCTTTTCAAAAAGTTGATTTACTCCTAAATTATCTTTAGCAAAATTCAATAAATAAGATAAATTAAAATAAGATGGTAAATTTAAAGAAAAATAATTTTGAGGTTGTAAAAAGAAATTACGAGCCTCAGAATTAGTCATTTTTAAAATAGAAATGGCATTCTTCATAGTTTATTCCTAACTAAATAAGAGTACTAACCTGTATCTTTCCATTCCCAAAATTTCGTTTAAATTTTACACCAGTAAATTTTGAACAAATTATGGGAATCCACCTCTAGCTTTGCTAGAGGTTATTTTGTCTATTTAGAGTGAGTAAGTCTATCATTGCATTTATTGCTCTTTCTCTATCAGTATATTCAAGTGCAGATAGCAATGTCAACAACTCTAACGTATTTTTATCTGATAATTCTAACTCAAATAATTCTTCATATGATAGTTCCAAAGCTCTGATAATTTTATCTATTGTATTAAGTGTGGGATTTAAGTTACCATTTTCAAATTTATTAATATATCTTGATTCTAACCCAGCTGACAGAGATAGTTTTTCTTGACTTATATTTTTTTCTTTTCGTACGGACTTAATCCTTGATATAATAAGATTTAAAAGTGTATTATTATTTTTCATCTTCCTATCCTTTTTGTTATAAGGATATCATTATTGATTTTAATAAAATACGCACTTATAAATCAAAAGGTGTTTTATATGACACCAAAGTGTGATATAATGCTAATATCAAAATAAGGAGATTGATTTATGTCAAATACGAAAATTTCTAAATTTGCTAAGATGGGCTCTATAGTATTATTGTCTGTATCTCTTGTAGCTTGCGGGACAAGCAAGAAGCACGAAACGTCACAATCCTCAAATTCTCTTCCAACACCTACAAAGAGTACTTCCTATACATTTGGGGAATACCTTGAAAAAGGCCCAAAAACTCAAATATGGTATTTAACAGAACAAATATCAAAAGATTCTAAGAATAACTATGCTTATGTAGTAGAAAATGGCAAAATAACCTCTTATAACACAGGTAAATATACTCTTGGAAATCTTTCTAAATTAAGCACCAAAGAAGTAATAGAAAAATTAAAAGAAAACACTGTAGGAAGCGTATTAAAGAATTATGAAGAACATGTAAAACATGCACAAGAAAATAATTATCAGCGGGAACTAGATGATTTACAAAGCTTCAAATCTACAATTGAAAAGTACCATCCAAAAGCATATTCCTATAAACTTGCCCTTTATACTGATAATAGCGGAAATAACACCAATTACGAAACAGTCACATTCAAGAAAAATATAGTTAAACTATATAACGCATTTGATGATGGCATATATCCATCAGAAATCAAAGAAGCAGAAGATATTATACAACTTCATTCAGTAATGGGAATTTCGCCTATTTATGACAAAAAATTCACTGGTTTCGTAACCAAAAAGAAATATTTTATCACACAAATTGAAGATGATATAACTTTCACATTAGACCAGCCAAATACAAAGTTAAAAAATATTTCTATAGATGAGTAATTATATAACAAAGTCAACTTCACTAAGTTGGCTTTTTATTTACATAAAATTGATATACGTAATATTGTTACAAAAACATTATAAACTGGACTTTGAGTCTGTCCTTGACTTGTTTTAGTATTTTTGAAGGATAGGATGCTTTTAGAAATATTATCGGTTATACATATTGTTTATTTTCAATTTATATCATAATAATTATGGCATAAAAGAGGCACATATACTGCATTTTTGAAATATGGATATTACGCTTGTTTCATCGTAATTTTAAATTATATAGCAGATACTTTCA
>ERZ773073.1481-NODE-1481-length-11053-cov-12.915894_pt1 | contig 11053 bp, 14 predicted proteins | sample MGYA00580616_ERZ773073 | MGnify/ENA primary metagenome ERZ773073 (study PRJEB29015, sample SAMEA2737960) | human oral metagenome | biome: human oral; feature: human-associated habitat; material: dental | place: China | collected 2131 ...
TATATCCTGTAGAAATTGTTGCCGGTTTTGTTGCTCTTCCTATTGTATCCCCTTTTAACCCAGGCTCAGTATAAGTAACTTCCCTTATTACTGTATTAGGAAGTTCTACTCCTACCGGTGTTCCTTCATACATCAGCACCTGTATTACCATTTCTTCCATCAGGAAGTTTACTGCATCCCCTAAATCCTCTCCAGTAAGTTCAATTTGCTCAAAAGTTTCCTGATCCATGAAAAAATATTCTCCTTCAGATTCATACAGAAACTGCATTTGATTTCTATCAAGAATAATATCATCCATAAGTTCTGTTGCGAGAACAGTGATTTCCTGAATTTTTCCTGAAATAAGTTCTTTTGTCTTAAATTTTACTTCTGCTGCCCTCTGTCTCTTACCTGATGTTGACTGATGTCTTTCCGCCTTTAGTATCAAATACGGGATATTGTCCTTTCTATATGTGCTTCCTTGTCTTAATTCTGCTGCTGGTTTCATTTTTTTATTTCCTCCTAAATTTTATCTAAATTTTATATTTTAATATTTTATTAAATATGTGACAGTTACAACTGAACGTAATTTTTTATACATCTGATTAAGCTCATCATCATTTACATGTTTTGTATCTTCTTTATCAGGTAAAACCTCAAATTGCCCCTGAGTCATATTTTCTAGTCTACCAATTTCATTTTTATTAACTTTTAACATCTCTATTGCTCTCATTTCAGCATTTTCAGTTGCACTGATAAGTAAATCCTTTTTATATTTTTCAATACTTATAATATAGTACTCGGGCTTTATAATCTCAATATTATTAAATGTTATTTTTAATTCCTGTAATTTTTGATAAATTTCATCACTTTTTTCAATATTTTTAGGAATGACAGCTATAGACTGCATAACATCGTAGCTTAATATTTTAGTTTCCCTTTCCTGCTGTCTTTCTGAAAATTTAGGCTGTACTTTAACATTATTTATTTGATATTCATTTTCTTTAAGTTCAAGCGACTTTAAAATATCAAGAACAGCTTTTTCCTTTCCGGCTATATTACTTTGAGCATCTTCCAGTTTTGTATTGGAAGTTGAAAATATAATATTTATTATTGCCTTATCAGCTTTTACTCTTTTTTCAGCCACACCTTTTACAGTTATTCTACTTTGACTCCTATCTGAATTATAAATTGCATTTGATATTAATGCAGCAGATATAATAAGTCCAAAAGACAGAATTGTTGCAGTTATTATAAATTGCACTTTTTTCATTATCAATCACGACATCCTTTACATTATGATTAACTTTGTAGACTCATGTAGAATTATAATTGATTTTTTGCAAAATGTCAATTTTATACTTCCTATATCTCCTAATAATTTTTCCAATTTATTTCATTTTTACATAAATTTTATTATTTCCACTTCTTTATACAATAGAATTAATTTACTTTCATTAAAATAAAAATCCCTGAAACACATCAAATATAAATATGTTCAAGGATTCTCTGTATATCTAAAAAATTTTCTTTAATAATCTAGTTCCCAGCTATTTCCTGATTTAAGGAATTTATATACATCAGTTGATGTATTATATTTTTTAGAATTTTGCATTTCTCTTTTCACTATTTCCCTTACTGCTGATATTAATGCCTTTAGATATTTTTCTGATTCAGCATCACTTAATTTCTTATTTTCCAGCTGTTCAAGAGAAACTCCTGTTTTTCTCTTAAATGAATTTCTAATTTCTTGCTCAAATTTCGTTATATCTATTTCAGGAACTTGAGCCTTTATAGTAACATCTGCTTGATTGTCAGATACATAATGAACTTTTTCTATACTAATTTTAGAATATTTAGCAACATCACCTAATAAAGATGAAAAAAGATAAGCCGTTAAATTATCCAAAGAATCCATATTTTCTTGATTATCAAGGACAGCTTGTGCAATTTTATTCATATTTTCAGTCGAAAAAAATGTTCTTATTTCACCTTCAATAAGACTAGAATTTTTTTTCATTTCAGAATCAGAAAGTCGTATATTTTTTCCTTTAGTGATTTCAAATGCCGACAACATCAACGATGAAATCAGAAATAATATACAAAATATCTTTTTCATATTTATGAACACCTCATTTCTTGTTGATTTCTCTTTCAAAAAATTTCAATTTTGTTTTTTTAATTTCCTTTTCTTGAAAGTCTAAATTCTATTCTTCTGTTCTGTGCTCTTCCTGCTTCTGTTTCATTTGTTGCTACAGGTTCCTCTTCTCCCTTCGAAACTGTTCCCTTTATTCTACTTGCATCTAATCCAAATTCTATAAGTTTTGCCTTAACACTTTCTGCCCTTCTCATTCCAAGCTTCATATTATATGCATTGCTTCCCTTTGAATCTGTATGCCCTTCTATTATTACTTCATAATCATTATAGTTTACATACTCTATAAATTTATGTAACATCTCATAATACTGTGGCTTTACATTTGACTTGTCAAAGTCAAATAATAGTGATCTTTCATCCATTACTACTATCTGTTCTTCTGGTCCCTGCTTCGGTTCTTCTGATATTATCTCTGTTATATCTATCCTTTCAACCTCTAGCGCATTTATTCTTATCGTATTTTCCCTCATCTGTGTCGTTGTCAGCTTTCTTGCCCCTTGAAGACCTGACGGAAATCCTGCAAGAACTGCCAGCATACACAGTACTACTGCTGTTCTTCCAGCCATGCGTCTGCCTCCTTCTCTAATGATCTGTACTCCTTAGAATAGTTTATCTTACCTTCTTCTTTTAACTTCTCTACATTTTCTGATGGTTTGATAAATTTATTCTCTCTTAAATAATCCTCTATCGTATCCAGTCTGTCTGTATTATACTGCACCAGCTTAGCATTTGTACATGACATCATTAATACTCCTAGTCCTATTGTTATAAGTCCCTTTTTCATTTCTATATTCTCCTCTCTATCTTCTCAATTTCTCTGTCTAGTCTAGTTTATCTTCTATACCTTCCAGTCTTTGTTCCATCCTGTCAAGCATTTCATTTGTCTGATGAAATTTCTCTATGTTTCCGTTTATTTCATCTACTCTTTTTCTTATTCTTTCTACTTCGGCATTCATCTTTTCACTTTCCGTCTGGTTCTTCTTATCTTTTTTGACTACCTTCTTTTTCTTTACTTCTTCCTTCTTTACTTCCTTAACTTCCTCTGTTTCCTGAACTATTCCTGCTTTAGCTGCTTCCTTAGCCTCAGCTGCCTTCTTCTGTTTTGCCAGTTTCAAAAGTCTGTTAAGTTCTGCATCAACTTTACTTGCTCCTGATGACAACTGTGCTATCGACAATACCAGAAGCATCGTTCCTAATATCTTTCTCATTTTCATGACTTTCTTCCTTTCCATAACATCTTTTTCACTTTTCTACTTCTTTTTCTTCTTCTGTACCTTTTCTCTTTGCTCTCCTGCTTTCTTCATATTCTTTTCCTTCTGTTTGTTCGACTTTAATGTGTTGTCATAGTTTTCAAGTTCCTTCTCTTCCCTCTCAACACTTCTTACTACTCTCTCATAAAAGTCTACCTTCACTGCTGCTTTATTAGCATTGTACTCCAGCTTTTCCATAGCTGTTCTTGGCTTTACTTCTTCTTCCTCTTCTACCTCTACTGTTTCTACTTCATCTACCTTCTTAGGTGCCTTTTCTTTCTTTACCTTTTCCACTTTCTCTGAAACTCTTCCTGCCTTCTTCTGTGCTTCCTGCTGTTTATAGTAATCTTCCCTTGCTTTCTTTAAAACACTTTGAGCACTGTCTGCTGCCATTGCTGTACTGCCCAGTGCAAGCAGAAGTCCTACCAACATTATTTTTTTCATATCTTCCTTCCTTTCCTATCTTTTCTTTCCTTTCAATTAGTTCCCCATTATTGCAAGAAGCTGTTCCAGCTCTGCTATTTTCTGTTCCTTTTCTTTTATAAGCTTTGATACATTCTTATAATATGTGTCATATTCATTTCTAATATGTTTATATTTATCTCTGTACCATCTTACTTCTGAATCCTTATTCAGTTTTTCCTTTACTTTATCTTTCCCCTCTTCCTGACTCTTCAGTTCAGCAACCTCTGCTTCAAGCTGTGCTTTCTGTGTCTCCATTTCACGCTTTCTCTGAGCTTCTTTTTCCAGAAGATCATTAAATTTACCCTCTATAGCATTCAGACTATCCTCTAGGCTGTTCTTTGCTGCCGAATAGCTTACTGATGACATCACTAGAAGTAATCCTGTTAATAACAGTATTTTCTTTTTCATTATTTCCTCCTTAAATATTTTCTAGATAGATCAAAAACAATTTAAAATTATTTAAAATCAGTACTCTTTTTAAAAGAACCTTCTTTCAAAAAAATTGAATTATATGTAATAATTATATGAAATAGTATATTTTTTCATAAACACATACTTATGTTTTAACAATAACTAGCTTAAATAATCTTTACTATTTTTTTCTCATATAATTTATTTTAGTTTAATTATTTTAAAGCATTATATCATATTTCATCTATCTACTTTAAATATATATAATTAATATTTTTATCTCGATTTATATATTATATGAATCTTTGGTTTTTTTATTATAAAAAGGCTGCCTCAAATTCATGAGACAGCTTCTTCATTTAGTATATTTTTCTTAATTTCTAATGATTATGTCCGCAGCTGCAAGTTCCCTTTCCTTTTTTCATGTCAAGAACCATACGTCCTTGAATTTTTCCTTCTTCCATTTCTTTAAATACTTCAGGTGCTTCGTCAAGTGCTCTTGTCTGAACAACTGGAACCACTTTTCCTTCAGCACCGAATTGGAATGCTTCTTCAAGATCTTTTCTTGTTCCAACAAGTGATCCAATAACTTCTATTCCATCAAGAACTGTTTTAACTATAGGTAAATCCATTGTTTCTGAAGGTAGTCCTACTGCAACTACTTTTCCTGCAGGACGTACTGAATCAATAGCCTGATTAAATGCAACTTTTGATACTGCTGTAACTACTGCAGAATGAACTCCTCCTTTTGATAATTCTTTTATTAATCCTGGAACATCTTCCACTTTTTTACCATTAATTATATGGTCAGCACCTACTTCTTTTGCCAGTGCTAATTTATCATCATTAATATCTACTGCGATTACATGAGCGTTAAATACATGTTTTGCATATTGGATAGCCAAGTTTCCTAATCCTCCTGCACCATATATTGCAACCCATTGCCCTGGTTTCAAATCTCCTACTTTTATAGCTTTATATGTTGTAACTCCTGCACATGTGATACTACTTGCTTGAGCAGGATCCAATCCTTCAGGAACTTTCACTGCATAGTCAGCAGTTACTAAACAATATTCTGACATTCCACCATCAACAGAATATCCTGCATTTTTAACTTCCCTACAAAGAGTTTCTCTTCCAGTTGTACAGTATTCACAAACTCCACATCCTTCGAAGAACCATGCAATACTTACTCTATCTCCTACTTTCAAGGATTTTACATCAGGTGCTATTTCTTTTACTATTCCGATTCCTTCATGTCCTAAAATTCTTCCTGGAACTTTTCCAAAATCACCATTCGCAACGTGTAAATCAGTATGACATACTCCACAGTATTCAACTTCTACAAGCGCTTCTCCAGGTCCTACTTTTGGTATTTCCTTTTCAATTATTTGTACTTCTCCTGTTCCTTTTTCATTTACAACTACAGCTTTCATGTCAAATTCCTCCTCTGTTTATATTTGTATATGAATACTTGTTCATTTACAATTATTATACTCCTAACTTAAAAAAATATCAAGTCCTTTTTTATTTATCTTACAACTTTTATTTATTTTACAACTTCTAAGTTTATTTCAAATTTAAAAACGATACTGTATTTTTCAGTACCGTTTTTCTCATTATATAATCTTTTTCTAGGTTCTAACAAAGAATTTACCATTTTTTATATACATATTTTTTACTTTTACTTTAGATTTTTTACCTTTTGACTTTCTTTTTCTTTCTTCCTCTCCATATTTATAAATCGGACTCATTTCTACATAGTTAGTTATTAATGTTTTTAATGTATTTTCTGCTTTAGAATTGCCTGTTTCCTGTCCCTCATCATTTACAATCTTATCTACTGTTAAATCAACAAGATACAGTTCTTCTTTTGCTTCATCATATCTTATACCACTACTCAAATACATTTTTCCTTTGTTATTTTCATCTAGAAAATTCATACTATAGTCAGTTTCTATAAGCATTTTTTCATCTTTAAAATTAACTTTTGGATTTTTTAAAGTTACACTTGCAAGCAAAAAATTCTTTGTAATTGGAAATTTTTTTTCCGTCCTTTCCTGAATTATTGCTTTTGGAACATGTATCGTTTTATTTGCAAGAAAATCACATGATATAAGTCCAAACAACATTATTGTAAATAACAAAATGTACTTTATTGATTTTTTTGGATTTACCTTTTTCATTTTTCTCATTCCCTTCATTTTTATAATTTATAAATTTTATTTTTCTATAAAAAAATAAAGAATATCCTGAAACTTTTTTCAAGATATTTTTATTTTAAATCTTTTCTCTTTGTTTTCCTATATATTTTCCCTGTAAATAGCATTTATATTATTTTTCTAATTTAATATCCTATATACCTTATTTCTATTTCAGATATTTTTTTAAAAATTTTCCTGTATGGGATTTTCTTGACTTTACAATCTGTTCAGGAGTACCTTTAGCAATAATCTGCCCTCCCCTGTGACCACCTTCAGGTCCTACATCTATGATATAATCCGCAAATTTTATCACATCCAGATTATGTTCTATTACAAGTACGGTATTTCCCTTTTCTACAAGTCTGTCCAATACAACCAGTAATTTTCTTATATCTTCAAAATGAAGCCCTGTTGTAGGTTCATCAAGTATATAAATAGTTTTTCCCCTTGAAACCTTTGAAAGCTCAGTAGCAAGTTTTATTCTCTGCGCTTCTCCACCTGAAAGGGTAGTTGCAGGCTGTCCTAGCTTAATATAGTTCATTCCTACATCTATGAGTGTCTGAAGCTTTCTTTCCAGAGCAGGTATCGTCTTAAAGAATTCATATGCCTCTTCCACTGTCATGTCAAGCACTTCTGAAATATTTTTTCCTTTATATTGAACTTCCAGTGTTTCCCTGTTATATCTTTTTCCTTTACACACTTCACATTCCACATATACATCAGGCAAAAAATTCATCTCAATTTTATTAATTCCTGCTCCTCCACAGGCTTCACATCTTCCACCCTTTACATTGAAGGAAAATCTTCCTTTAGTGTAACCTCTTACTTTTGCATCTTTAGTCTGTGAAAATAAATCCCTTATATCGTCAAATATTTTCGTATATGTTGCAGTATTTGATCTTGGAGTTCTTCCAATTGGTGACTGATCAATATCTATTACTCTTTCCAGATGTTCAAGTCCATCTATCCCACCATTTTCAAGTGGATAAAGCTTTCCTTTATTCAACCTGTTATGCAGTTCCGGAAACAACGTCTGATTTACAAGCGAAGACTTTCCACTTCCTGAAACTCCTGTTATCACTGTAAATACTTCAAGAGGGATACTTACTGTCACATTTTTCAGATTATTTCCCTTTGCATTCTTAAGTTTTATTTCCTTATCCGATTTTCTTCTTTTTTCAGGAACTTCTATTTTCACTTTTCCTGTAAGATATTTTGCCGTAAGTGATTTCTTGTTTTTAAGTACTTCCTTAGGTGTTCCTGCCGCAACAACTTCCCCACCGTTAATTCCTGCTCCAGGTCCCATATCTATAAGGTAGTCTGCTTCCCTCATTGTATCTTCATCATGTTCCACCACCACAAGAGTATTACCGATTTTCTTTAAATCCTTCAATGCTTCCAAAAGCCTGTCATTATCCCTTTGATGCAGACCTATACTTGGCTCATCAAGGACATATATAACTCCTGTAAGACGGCTTCCTATTTGAGTTGCAAGTCTTATTCTCTGTGATTCCCCCCCTGACAGAGTTTTTGTCATTCTTGATAATGTAAGGTAGTCAAGTCCTACATTTATCATAAACGACAGTCTTTCCTTTATTTCCTTCAAAATTTCCGTTGCTATCTGTTTCTGCTTTTCTGTCAGTTCTATATTTTCATAGAATTTCAGTGCTTCTGTAACACTCATTTCCGTCAAATCTATTATATTTTTTCCATTTACAGTTATTGCAAGCACAACATCCTTCAGTCTTTTTCCATGACATGTCTTACATGTTCTGTCTATCATATATTTAGCTTCTATTTCTTCCTTCATTGACTCTGAAGCAGTTTCCCTGTATCTTCTTTCTATACTTTTTACAAGTCCCTCAAATTCCCTGTAGCCATTATAGCTAAAACTATCTCCTGACCAGACAAACTTAAATTTCTTGCTACTTCCGTGAAATATTATTTCTTTTTCCTTTTCAGTCAGTTCTGAAACTTTTTTATCCATATCTATATTATGGGCTTTTGCCATAGATGTAAAAAGTTCCCAGCCCCAGCCTTTCTGTGTTGAAGCACCTGGAAAAATTATTCCTCCTTCCCTTAAGGTCAGATCTTCATTTACGATAAGTTTCTTTTCATCAACCTCAAGAGTGGAACCAAGTCCATTACAGCTTTCACACGCCCCATAAGGTGCATTAAAAGAAAAAAGTCTAGGCACGATATCAGGAAAAACTACGTCAGGATGATCGGAACATGCAAAATTTTCACTATATTTAATGTCCTTTCCATTTATATTTGCAATTATTTTTCCTTCAGACAGTTCACTCGCAGTTTCTACAGCCTCGGTCAGCCTGCTGAGAAAATCCTTATCATCATGTTTTATAACTATTCTGTCCACTACAACTTCTATATTGTGTCTCTTATTTTTATCAAGTTCTATGACATCATTCAAATCAAGAATATCTCCATTTACTCTGACTCTTTGAAATCCTTTCTTCTGTAAATTTAAAAATAAATTTTTATGAGTACCTTTCTTATCAATTATTACTGGTGCAAGAACTATTAATCTATCCTTTTCTGCACCATTTTCAATTATATTGTCAGTAATTTCCTCAATAGACTGTTTTTCCACCTTTTGACCACATATTGGACAATGTGCCTCACCTATATGCGCCCACAGCAATCTCATATAATCATAAATTTCTGTAGTCGTCCCTACAGTTGATCTCGGATTTTTTGAAACGCTTTTCTGTTCTATTGATATTGCAGGAGAAAGTCCTTCTATACTGTCCAGTTCAGGCTTCTGCATCTGTCCTATAAACATTCTTGCATATGCTGAAAGACTCTCAACATATCGTCTTTGACCTTCTGAATATATGGTATCAAAAGCAAGGGAAGATTTTCCGCTTCCTGAAACCCCTGTAATAACTACAAACTGGTTTTTTGGTATTTCTATATTTATATTTTTCAGGTTATGTTCCCTTGCTCCTGTTATTTTTATCTTGTCATTCATTCCAATAAAATTTCCTTTCACTTTACCTTTTAATTAAAAACACATAATTTAATATACTATATTATTTAGAAAAAAACAAGTTTTATTATATTGTAAACAAAAAGACAGATTACATAGAGAATCTGCCTTTCTAATTATAAATTATCAGTTATTAAGCTTCTTTTCTTTCAGAATAAATACTTACTCTCTTTTTACCTTTTCCAAAAGTTTCAAATTTTACAAATCCGTCAGTCAAAGCAAATAATGTATAATCTTTACCTAATCCTGCATTAGTTCCTGCATGAAATTTAGTTCCTCTTTGTCTAACAATTATGTTTCCAGCTTTTACTTCTTCACCGTCATATTTTTTTACACCTAAATATTTAGGATTTGAATCTCTTCCGTTTCTAGTAGATCCTTGTCCCTTTTTTGAGGCAAACAACTGTAAATTTAATTTCAATATCATTTTTTATACCTCCCTAACTCTTATTTCTACATATTTTCCATAACTTTCTTCCACTGCCTTCAAATACGAATACATTGATAAAATTAGAATTTGTGATTTTTCAATTTCATTATCAGTCAGATTAGATTTATCTAAATCACAGACAATATATCCTTCTTTTTCTTCATATTGAAGCCTGTCATCAAGTTTCAAAGTTTCCATCAGACCATTTAAAGTCATCTGGGAAACCGAAGAAACAGCTGAACATACTATGTCTTCTCCATATTCACCATGATTAGCGTGTCCTGTTATTTTAAAATATATAATTCTTTCATTTTTTTTCAGAAATTTTATTTTTATCATTTAAACCACACATCAATTAAGCATTTATTGATTTAATTTCAATTGCTGTATATTGCTGTCTGTGTCCTTTTTTTCTGTAATAAGTTTTTTTATTGTATTTAAAGTTTATTTTTTTGTCACCTTTTCCGTGTTCTTTAACTGTAGCTACAACAGAAGCAGTTCCAACAAAAGGAGTTCCAACTGTTACGTTATCTCCTTCTCCTACTAACAAAACTTCTTTGATTTCTACGTCTGAATTTACTTCAGCTGCTAATTTTTCAACTTTTAATACAGATCCAACTTGAACTTTATACTGTTTTCCACCTGTCTTAATTACTGCAAACATTTCGTCCACCTCCAAAATTTCAAAATCGCTAAATTATAGGTATTAGCCACCCAATTTATGCGTATACTGTGATACTATATCATATTTTAGACTATTTGTCAAATTAAATTTTCCCTACTTCTTCTCAATTTCCACATATTTTATATTCATATTATGTTTACTTAAAAATAACTGTTCAAATTCTGTCTTAATATTTTCTGCAGCCTTTTCAGTATTGTGCAAATCATCAGTATGATAAATTACTTCATATCCATCAATTTCCTTCAGTAATTCAAGTACATCTTCATAGTACTGCTGATGATCTGTCTTAAAGTAAAGTTTCCCACCTTTTTTCAGAATAGTATCCATTCTTTCAAAAAGTTCCTTATTTATAAGCCTTTTATGTTCTTCACCTTCCCAAGGATCAGGAAAATTAATATACATTCCTGAAATTTCATTTTCTCCTATGAAATCAAGTACAGTTTCTCCTCTTTTTCTTATAA
>ERZ773073.1482-NODE-1482-length-11052-cov-3.738565_pt1 | contig 11052 bp, 10 predicted proteins | sample MGYA00580616_ERZ773073 | MGnify/ENA primary metagenome ERZ773073 (study PRJEB29015, sample SAMEA2737960) | human oral metagenome | biome: human oral; feature: human-associated habitat; material: dental | place: China | collected 2131 ...
CGAAAATCAGATTGTCGAGTTTCTCGCGCGCCGCCATGCCAATGGCGCCGAGCGTTTCGACTTCATCCGTTTCGCCGTCGCCGATGAATGCCCAGACCTTGCGGTCGCTCGCCTCGATAAGGCCGCGGCTTTCCATGTAGCGCATGAAGCGCGCCTGGTAGATGGCCTGGATCGGCCCCAGCCCCATCGAGACCGTCGGAAAGCGCCAAAAATCGGGCATCAGCCACGGGTGCGGATAGGAGGGCAGCCCTTTACCGTCGACTTCCTGGCGGAAATGATTGAGCTGGTCTTCCGTCAGCAGGTCCATCAGAAAGGCGCGGGCATAAACGCCGGGGATCGAATGCCCCTGGAAAAAGATGAGGTCGCCGCGCTGCGTTTCGTTCTGTGCCCGCCAGAACCAGTTGAAGCCGACGTCGTACAAGGCGGCCTGGGAAGCAAAGGAGGCGATATGGCCGCCGACGTTGGTGTTCCGGTTGGCGCGCACGACCATGGCCATGGCATTCCAGCGGATGTAATTGCGGATACGGATTTCGATATCTGGATCGCCTGGATACGGCGGTTGCTGGTCGGCAGGGATGGTGTTGAGATATTCGGTGGTGGCGCTGTAGGGAATATTGATGCCTTCTTCGCGCGCCTGGGCGATCATCTGCTGGATCAGGAAGTGGGCGCGTTCGGCGCCTTCATGCTCGATGACGCTCGCCAGCGCTTCCTGCCATTCGCGGGTTTCCTGCGGATCGGCGTCGATGCCGTGGTTCGTGTCAATTAATTCGCCTTGCGATGCCATGTCGTTCTCCTTGTCGGTAAGCGCATCCTGCCGAAAGCGCGGGGTGACCCCCCTCGTCGCTGTCTGTTGTCCAGCCGCTGTTCGAGCGCTATTTTAGCCCTAAGTTTCAATGGGCCGCTGCGTGTTTGGGTGGTCTGACCGTCCTCGGGTGGGAATATTCCGGGGATGTCGGCTAGACACGGACTGTCGGCGGCAAGTTCCGGACTTTTGTGAAGATCATGCCCGCCGATCAATAGGGCGATCGGGGTTGGGCATCGTCTCGATCGAGGGTGAAGATCATTCCTTCCCGTACCTTGCTGGCAGGCGTGCCGGTTGCGCTTGCAGCCCCGGTCGGGCTGTTAAAATTGCCGCATGAAAACAATGTGTGGACAGTCATGAGCAGCAAAAAAAGACAGGTGTCCGGAGAAACGGTGACCGAAAAAACGGGCACGGCGGATACGGTGGATATGGCAAATACGGCAGGAAAAAAGTCCGAGGATCGGCGCCGGGCTGCGGCGCCTGCGCGTCTGGTGATTGCTTCGCGCGAATCGCGCCTGGCGATGTGGCAGGCGCAGCATATCCGCGACCGGTTGCGGGCGCTGTATCCGGAAACAGCGGTCGATATTCTCGGCATGAGTACGCGCGGCGACCGGATTCTCGATCGGCCGCTGGCGCAGATCGGCGGCAAGGGGCTGTTCATCAAGGAACTCGAAACCGCGATGCTGGAAGGGCGCGCCGATCTGGCCGTGCATTCACTCAAGGACGTACCGATGGAGATGCCGGACGGCTTCATGCTGGCGGCGATCGGCGTGCGTGAAAATCCCTGCGATGCCTTCGTTTCCGGACGTTACGCCCGCTTGGATGCGCTGCCGGTCGGTGCGGTCCTCGGCACATCCAGTCTGCGTCGGGCGGCGCTCATGCGCGCCCGTTATCCGCATCTACGCGTCGAATCGCTGCGCGGCAATCTCGATACCCGCCTGCGCAAGCTCGATGAGGGGCAGTACGACGCGATCGTTCTGGCCGCGGCAGGCCTCATCCGCCTGGGTTTGCAGGCACGTATCCGCGCCGTGCTTGCGCCGGAAGTATCGCTGCCTGCGCCGGGACAGGGCGCGCTGGGCATCGAAATCGCCGCCGAACGGAAAGACTTGTTGCCGTGGCTTGCTCCGCTGAACGACGCAGCGACGGCATCGTGCGTCACGGCCGAGCGCGCCTTTTCGCGTGCTTTGGGCGGCAGTTGCCAAGTGCCGCTCGGGGCTTATGCCGTGATCGAGACGCATACCGGCACGCCGGTTTTATGGCTGCGCGGCTTCTTCGCGACGCCGGACGGTGGGCGTATCGTGCGTGGCGAACTGTGCGGCGCGCCTGAGCATGCTGCACATTTGGGCAGTTCGCTGGCGCAGCAGCTACGCGCGGCAGGGGCCGACGACATCCTGGCCGCGCAAGGGGGAACATGATGCAAGCGAATGTGCCGGGCAGTCTGCATGGACGGACGATTCTCGTCACCCGGCCGGCGGCGCAGGCGGACGCGCTGTCCGGCATGATCGCCCGCCTCGGCGGCGAGGCGCTGAGTTTCCCTTTGCTGGAAATCTCGCCCGCTGCGGATACAGCGCCCATACGGGCCGCCGGCGCACATCTGGAAGCCTATGCCCTGGCAATCTTCATTAGCCCGAATGCCGTCGAATACGGCCTGCCGTTGCTGCTGGACGGGCGTTCGGGCTGGCCGGAGGGCGTACAGGCAGCGGCGGTCGGGCCGAGCACGGTGGCAGCGCTGGCGGCGCGCGGTGTGCAAGGCGCGCTGGCTCCTTCCGAACGCTTCGATTCAGAGGCGTTGCTGGCGCTGCCTTTCTTTCAGGCGCCGCGCGTTGCCGGGAAGCGGGCTTTGATTCTGCGCGGCAACGGCGGCCGCGAGCTGCTCGCCGAAACGCTACGTGCGCGTGGGGCGACGGTGGACTGCGTCACTTGCTATCGACGCTCGGGGCCGCAGGATGCGACGCCGCTTCTGGACTGGCTGCGCGCCGGCCGCCTGGACGCAATTGCCATTTCGTCGAGCGAGGGGCTGCGCCATCTCTGGGCGCTGCTCGATGCATCGGCGCGCCAGCGCTTGTGCTATTTGCCCCTGTTCGTGCCGCATGCGCGCATTGCCGAGCAGGCACGGGCGCTTGGCTTGCACCGCATCGTTACCACCGCGCCGGCCGATGCCGGCATTGTCGATAGCCTGCGGACGTTCGACTGGCCGCGTCGGTGAATCTCGCTTTTCCCGCGGCGCGTAGATGCGGCCAGGTGCCATTTCGCCGTTGATAAGCTTGGAATGCGTCAGCCAGCGTTGCCGATTTTGCGCTGCCGGTCTCAGCGTGTCATGGCGCGATGGCCGATGTCATGCCGATACTGCATGCCTTCAAAGTGGATGCGTTCCACGGCGGCGTAAGCGGTTTTTTGCGCCATTCTGATGTTGTTGCCCAACGCCGTGACGCAGAGTACGCGGCCGCCAGCGGTGACGACCTGGCCCGCTTTTTCAGCGGTACCGGCGTGGAAGATCTGTACGGCGTCATCGGTCTCGCGCGTGCCGGACAGACCGCCGATGGCATCGCCCGTGCGCGGTGCGCCAGGGTAGCCGGCGGCGGCAAGCACGACGCCCAGCGCGACGCGGTGATCCCAGGCGGCCTCAGCCTGGTCGAGCGTACCGGCAACGGTGTGTTCGAGCAGGATATGCAGATCTGATTTGAGGCGCATCATGATCGGCTGCGTTTCCGGGTCACCCAGGCGGCAGTTGAATTCGACGACCTTGACCGCGCCGTCCTGACCAATCATCAATCCGGCGTAAAGAAAGCCGGTGTAGGGAATGCCGTCGGCGGCCATGCCGCGCACCGTCGGCAGGATGATCTCGCGCATCACTTTAGCGTGAAGTTCCGGCGTGACCACCGGCGCCGGAGAGTAGGCGCCCATGCCGCCGGTGTTGGGGCCGGCGTCGCCATCGAAAATACGCTTGTGATCCTGGCTGGTGGCCAGCGGCAGGACATTCTTACCATCGACCATGACGATGAAGCTGGCTTCCTCGCCGGCCATGAAATCTTCGATCAAGACACGGGCACCGGGTGTGCCGGGTGCTGGGCCGGAGAACATGTTATCGATGGCGCGGTGTGCTTCGGCAAGCGTTGTGGCAACGACGACGCCCTTGCCGGCGGCCAGCCCGTCGGCTTTGATGACGATTGGCGCGCCTTTGCGCTCGAGGCAGGCGTGTGCAGCGTCCGCATCGGTAAAGGTTTCGGAGGCGGCGGTCGGAATCTGGTGCCGCGCCATGAAGCGCTTGGCAAAATCCTTGGAGCTTTCGAGCTGCGCGGCGGCGCGGGTCGGGCCAAAAATCTTCAGCCCGTGGGCGCGGAAAAGGTCGACGATGCCGGCGGCGAGCGGCGCTTCCGGCCCGACGACGGTGAGATGGATTTTTTCCCGTTCGGCAAAGTCGGCCAGTGCGGTGAGGTCGGTGAGCGGCAGATTTTCCATCAAGGGCGCATGATGTGCCGTGCCGGCGTTACCGGGTGCAATATAGATTTTCCCCACGTCGGCGGCCTGGGCCAGCCGCCAGGCCAGAGCATGTTCACGGCCGCCAGAGCCAATGATGAGAAGTTTCATGTTTTCCCCTTGTGTTTTTTATCAAATGCCTCTCGAACGCCTTGTCAAACCGGCGCGGACGCAGCGTCGCGTTATCGGTTTCTCGTCCGGCAGCAGGTGAACGTTGGCAACGTATCCGGTCGGCAGAATTTTTTCATGACCTTACCCCCAAGGCCGATATCGTATTTCGCCCGGATTGCGCGGGCAAGTGCTTTGACCTCGCAGCGCGGATTCGATGTGGCATCTTTTCCGCCTGAATGGGTCTTGCCAGGTCGGTCGCCGTGTGTCGCGCAAGGCCCTGCCCGGAAGGCTGCCGGCTTTTGGCATGCCTTGGGTGCGGCCGTGATGTGCGGATGATGTGGCGCTGGCGTGGGACCGTGGCGAAAAGGGAATCAGTGCCGAAAGTGCCGTATGCCGGTAAAAACCATGGCGATGCCATGTTCATCAGCGGCGGCGATCACTTCGTCATCGCGCACCGAGCCGCCCGGCTGGATAACGGCGACCGCGCCGGCTTCGGCCAAGGTGTCGATGCTGTCGCGGAAGGGAAAGAAAGCATCCGATGCGACGACTGACCCTTTAAGTGCCAGTCCGGCGTTTCTGGCCTTGATGCCGGCGATGCGCGTCGAATCGACGCGGCTCATCTGACCGGCGCCGACGCCGAGCGTCATGCCGTTGCCGCAAAAGACGATCGCGTTGGATTTGACGAATCGGGCAACGCGCTCGGCGAAGAGCAGGTCCTCGATCTGCGCCGCTGTGGGCGCGCGCCGGGTGACGCACTTGAGGTCGTCGGCCTGCACGGCAAAATTATCTGCCGTTTGCACCAGCAGGCCACCGCCGATGCGCTTGAATTCGAGGGTATGGCTTGCATCGCCCGCATGCGTGGCTGGCAAGGGCACGGTCAGCACGCGCAGGTTGGTTTTGGCGGCGAGCGCAGTTTTGGCCTCGGCGGTGAAGGCCGGGGCGACCAGCACCTCGACGAAATGCTTGCGCGCGTTGATCGCGTCAATCACATCGAGGCCAACTTCGCCGTTGAAGGCGAGGATACCGCCGAATGCTGAGGCGGAGTCGGTCTGAAAAGCTTTTTCATAGGCTTGAACCAGCTGGCCGGCGATGGCGACACCGCACGGATTGGCGTGCTTGACGATGACGCAGGCCGGCGCGGCGAAGCACTTGACGCATTCCCAGGCGGCATCGGCATCGGCGATGTTGTTATAGGAAAGTTCTTTTCCCTGTAGCTGGCGGTAAGCGGCGATGCCGCCGGTATGGCCGGAGTGACTGGATAAGGGCGCCGCATCGCGGTAGAAAGCGGCGCGCTGGTGGGCGTTTTCACCGTAGCGCAGGATTTCGGCACGATCGAAAGCCAGTTGCAGGCATTCCGGAAAGCACGACGGTACGGGCGATGCGGAAGCAGTCGCTTTGGCGGCGGTCGTTTCGGCCGGGTTCCCGGATGGCGCTTCGGCATTTTCCGGCAGCCCGGTCAGCCAGTTGGCGATCATGCCGTCGTAACGTGCGGTGTGGGCAAACGCCTTTTTGGCCAGCGCGAAACGGGTCGCCAGCGAAAGCGCGCCGTCACCGTGCTGCATTTCGCTCAGCAGGCGCGGGTAGTCGTCTGGGTCGGTGACGACCGCGACCCCCGTATAGTTTTTTGCCGCCGAGCGGAGCATCGCCGGGCCGCCGATATCAATGTTTTCGATCGCTTCGGCCAGGGTGACGTCGGGTTGGGCGATGGTCGCCGCAAAGGGATAGAGGTTAACGCAGACGAGGTCGATTGTCGGGATGTCGTGCGTTTTGAGGGTGTCCATATGCGCCGGCAGATCGCGGCGGGCGAGGATGCCGCCATGTACCTTCGGATGCAGCGTCTTGACGCGGCCGTCAAGCATTTCCGGAAAACCGGTGTAGTCGCCGATTTCGGTGACGGAGAGTCCGGATTCGCGCAGCAGTCTGGCGGTGCCACCCGTCGACAAAAGGTGGACGCCCTGGGCGGCGAGTCCGCGCGCAAATTCAAGGGCGCCGCGTTTGTCGGAAAGGCTGATGAGGGCTTGGCGGATTTTCATGGTTGGCGTTTGTCAAAATTTGGCGCCGGACTGGCGCCGGATTGGTGTTGGCCCGGCGCCGGCTTTGCCTGGTTTTACTTGTATGCGAGCTGATGCTCGGTGAGTTTCTTGCGCAGGGTGTTGCGGTTGATGCCGAGGATTTCCGCAGCCAGCGTCTGATTGCCGCCCGCGCGTTCCATGACGACCTGGAGCATCGGGCGTTCGACGCGCCTGAGCACCATGTTGTAGACGGCGACAGGTTTTTCGCCGTCCAGCGTTTCAAAGTAGCGGGTCAGCGCTGCGTGAACGCAGGCGTGGATATCGTGTTCTTGATTCATGCGGCTAATACTCCAGAGTCTTCGATCGGCGCATGCGGCGCATGCGAATCGTAGGCCAGACGTTCGTCTTTTTCGGCCAGAGTAAAGAAAAAGTCGTTGACGGCGTTGCGCTGTCCGGTGATGTCGGGCAGCTGATTCATGGCATGGCGGAAGGCGGCCGATCCGGCCAAGCCACGGGTGTACCAGGCAATATGTTTGCGTGCCACGCGCACGCCGGCATCGATGCCGTAGAAGGCATATAGATCTTCAAGATGGGCGAGCAGAATCGCGTGAATTTCATCGACGCGCGGCGGCAGAAGATGCGTGCCGGTGGAAAGGAAATGCTCAATCTCGCGGAACAGCCAGGGGCGGCCCTGTGCGGCGCGGCCGATCATCAGCGCGTCGGCGCCGGTAACGGCGAGCACATGCCGGGCCTTTTCAGGTGAAACAATGTCGCCGTTGGCAATGATCGGAATATGCGCAGCTGCCTTGACGGCGGCAATGGTGGCGTACTCGGCCTCGCCGCGGTAAGCATCGGCGCGTGTACGGCCGTGGATGGCCAGCGCCCGGATCCCCGACTGCTCGGCGATTTTGAGGATGTTCAGAGCATTGCGGTTGGCGCTGTCCCAGCCGGTGCGGATTTTCAGTGTCACCGGCGTCGCCGGCACGGCCTTGACGACGGCTTCCAGAATGCGGCCGACCTGCCTTTCGTCCTTGAGCAATGCCGAACCGGCCATTACATTGCAGACTTTCTTGGCCGGGCAGCCCATGTTGATGTCGATGATCTGCGCGCCACGCTTGACGTTGTAGCGCGCTGCCTCGGCCATCATCTCCGGCACTGCGCCGGCAATCTGGACGGAGATGGGTTCGACTTCGCCGCTGTGATCGGCGCGCCGCCGCGTCTTGGCGCTGCCGTAAAGCAGCGAGTTCGACGTGACCATTTCGGAGACGGCCAGACCCGCGCCCATCTTTTTGCACAGCTGGCGAAACGGGCGATCGGTCACGCCCGCCATCGGTGCGACGAAAAGATTATTGCGGAGCGTGAAGCCGAGAAAGTCCATGGGTGAAAGAAAAGGGTCGCAGGGATGGAAGTGAAATCAATAAAAAGCCTCGTCAAAGCCAAACTGGCAACACGGTGGCAGTGCTGATCAAGGCCGAACGGCAAAAGTCGGTGACGGGCACATACGACGATTCAGGAAAAAGCGATTCTACCTGCTTTGCTGTGCAAGGACTGTCAGGAAGTGTACAGAGTGTATGTGCGCAAGTTCCCTAAAGTACGGAGAATCGGGCGAGCAGCCCCGCCTGGAACGGGCTGCCGATGCCACGCCCGTCATCACCGTCTGTCTGCTTTGCCGGCAGGCGGCGAATCATGCCGGCCTTAGTCTTCCGTATCGGGCTTATCCGCTGTTTTGTCGTCCGGCTCGGGCAGGACGATGTTGACCTCAAGCACCTCGTAGTTCCCCTGCTTTTCCAGCGACACTTTGATGTCATCCGGATTGATCGACACGTACTTGGAAATCACGGCGATCAGTTCCTTCTGCATCTTGGGCAAAAACTCTTTTTTGCCCGACAGGCCGCTGCGTTCGTGCGCAATGATCAGTTGCAGGCGCTCCTTGGCCGTTGCGGCGGATTTCGGTTTGTTGCCGAACAGGCGTGAGAACAGGGACATTTATTTCCCTCCGAAAAGGCGGCGGAGCAGGCCAGGCTTTTCGTAATCGACGAAGCGCAGCGGCAGGTTTTTGCCTTCCTTGTCGAGGAAGCGGTCGACCACGTCGGCGTATGCCTGCGCCACGTCGCTGTCCTGAATGTGGATGACTGGGGTGCCTTGGTTGGATGCCTGCAACACGGTTTCCGACTCGGGAATGACGCCGATGATCGGAATCCGCAGGATTTCCTGCACATCCTTGTACGAGAGCATTTCCCCGTTATCGACCCGCTTGGGCGCGTAGCGGGTGAGCAGCAGATGTTCTTTGACCGGTTCGTTGCCGGAAATGGCACGCCGGGATTTCGCCTGGATAATGCCGAGAATGCGGTCAGAGTCACGCACGGAAGAGATTTCCGGGTTGGTCACGATGATCGCCTCGTCGGCGAAGGTCAGCGCCATGACCGCGCCGTGCTCGATGCCGGCCGGCGAGTCGCAGACAACGTAGTCGAACGCCATCTGTTCGAGTTCCTTGAAGACTTTCTCAATGCCCTCTTCGGTCAGCGCGTCCTTGTCGCGCGTCTGCGAGGCGGGGAGCACGAACAGATTGTCGTTGCCACAATGTTTATCCTTGATCAGCGCCTGGGTCAGCGTGGCTTCGCCATGCAGGACATTGACCAGATCGTAGACGACGCGGCGTTCGCATCCCATGATCAGATCGAGGTTGCGCAGGCCGACGTCGAAATCGATGACGGCGGTTTTATGGCCGCGCAGCGCGAGGCCGGATGCAAGGCTGGCGCTGGTAGTGGTTTTGCCGACGCCCCCTTTGCCGGAGGTCACGACGACGATTCGTGCCATGGCGGTCTCCCGTCAAAAAGAAAGAATTCTACCTGTTGACGGGATTTTTTCCTGTCCGGCCGCCGGTCGTCGGCCGAAAAGGCGCGCTCAGTCGGTTTTTAGCGCCTGGATATCGAGCCAGTCACGCGCTTCCGCCGTGTCATGGCTGAGCCGAATTTGCGTCGGTCGTCCGGCGAGGCCGTCGGGAATGCCGTGTTCGAAGGTGCGGTAGAGTCCTGCGATCGAAACCAGTTCCGCCTCGAAGCGTGTGGTGAAAATACGCGCGCCCGCATTGCCGGAAGCGCCCGCGAGCGCCCGGCCGCGCAGGGGCGCATAGATATGGATGCTGCCGTCGGCAATCACTTCGGCGCCGGCATTGACGGCCGCCAGCATGACCAGATCGCCGCCGCGGGCATAGACCTGCTGACCGGAACGCAGCGGCCGGTCGATGATCAGCGTCTGCGCGGCAGGTGGCGCATCGGGTGGGATTTCGGACGCATGCTTGCGTGCGCTTTCGGAGCGGGCTTCGAATGGAAGGTCCGGTGCGGCTGTTTCGGGGTGGGTGTCGTCTTTGGCGGTGATGGGGGCAAGCGCCTCGGCGCGAGCGGGATGCCGGAAAGCCGTCAGCGGCGGCAGTCCGGCTTCGGCAGCGGCGGCGAGCTCACCGCGACCGCCGCTCACGCCGATGATGTACAGGCCGTGACGCTGGAAGAGGGCGGCGATGGCGGCCCAGTTGGGCGATTCGGGCATGCTGTCGTCTGCGGCCTCGGCCAGCGGGTCAAGCTCAAGTACGGCGGCCTCACCGTCAAAAAACGCTTCGTCGCCAAACAGATCGGCTGCACAGGTAGCCAACGAATCCGGCTGGAGCGAGCGCAGGGCAATGCTGATGACGGGAAGCGTGGTTCCTTTGAATTCAATGAGGCGGATTTTCTTGCGCGTGCGCGCCATGGCAGCCGATCCTGAAAATTGACGAGATGGGTGAGTCTAGCCGAGCTGGCGAAAATGTGGAATGCGATGCAAACTGGTGGCGGAACGGCCAAGGCGCCGGCGGTTTAGGCGGAGCCGTCAGCGTTTCTGCCGACGCCCAGCAAACGCTGTACAAGCATTTTATAAATTCCTTTTGTATTCAATGCCTTGTAGCCCTAGTGTATAGGGCGTTTGCGGGCCGTGGGTCTTAAAAGGCCTCGCGTAAGCCAATTTCATCCTTTTTGTTCTGCGTGTTGGTGAGTGCGCACGCCCGTGCCAGACTGACCCAGACCGACCGACCCGTCATCAGGGAAGGTCCGCTAAGAATGGCACGCAGAAAATGGCACGCCGAGGGTAATGTCGTCGAATTTAGCCATGACGCATCAGGGCTTCGATCTCGGCGATTGTTTTGGGTGCGCGGGTATACACCTCACAGCCCGTATCGGTGACGAAAACGTCGTCTTCGATGCGGATGCCGATGCCTTGCAGAGGTTCGGGCGCGCCGGCATCGGCGCGCAGGTACAGCCCCGGCTCAACGGTCAGCGCCATGCCCGGGCGCAGGCGCGCCCAGTCTTCTCCCGTCTTGTAATCGCCGACATCGTGTACGTCGAGGCCGAGCCAGTGTCCGGTGCGATGCATGTAAAACGGCTTGTAGGCTTCACGTTCAATCAGGCCGTCGATATCGCCGGAAAGTACGCCGAGATCGACCAGACCGCGCACGAGGACGCGCACGGCCGCGTCGTGATACGCCGAGAAAGACGCGCCCGGGCGGATCGCGTCAAAGGCCGCTGTCTGCATGGCCAGAACGATTTCGTAAGCAGTGCGCTGTGCGCCGGTGAAGCGGCCGTTGACCGGCAGGGTGCGGGTGATGTCCGCCGTGTAAAGGGA
>ERZ773073.1485-NODE-1485-length-11024-cov-3.418725_pt1 | contig 11024 bp, 10 predicted proteins | sample MGYA00580616_ERZ773073 | MGnify/ENA primary metagenome ERZ773073 (study PRJEB29015, sample SAMEA2737960) | human oral metagenome | biome: human oral; feature: human-associated habitat; material: dental | place: China | collected 2131 ...
GGGTGCTGGAGGCGATCATCGAGCGTATTCCGGCACCGCAGGGCGACCAAGTAGCGCCGACCAGGGCGCTAATCTTTGACAGCTACTACGACGATTATCGGGGTGTCGTGCTATATGTGCGACTGGTTGACGGGCAGCTGGCTAAAGGTGCTTCTATCCGGATGATGGCGACCGGGGCGAAGGCATTAGCACTGGAAGTAGGGCATCTGGCGCCGGGCATGATGGCTGATTCGGCTCTGACGACAGGTCAGATCGGCTATATCGTGACTAACCTTAAGACGACTCGGGAGGCTCGGGTTGGCGATACGGTAACGGTCGGGTCGGGCGGGCCGGACTCGGCTAAGATCAAGCCTCTACCGGGCTATCGGGAGGTCAAGCCGTTTGTCTATGCCGGCTTTTTTCCTACCTCTAATGAATACTATGATGCCCTGAAAGAGGCGGTCGAGAAGCTGAGCCTGAGTGATAGTGTTTTACACTACACGCCCGAGAATTCACCGGTGCTTGGTTTCGGTCTGAGACTTGGTTTCCTAGGGTTACTTCATATGGATATCGTACGAGAGAGGCTAGAGCGAGAGTATGGGCTAGAACTCATCGTCACCAACCCCTCGACTAGCTATCAGGTCAAGCTAACCGATGGCACAGCGCTAACCATCGAATCGGCTGACGAGCTACCTGATCGGAGCAAGATAATTAGTATCGCTGAGCCATGGATTGGTGGTGAGATAGTAGTGCCGGTTGATTACGTTGGTTCGGTCATCCAACTGATCGTCAAGAAGCGAGGGTTGCAGAAGAGCATTAGCTACATCGGTGAGCGAGCGGTGATTGATTTCGAAGCACCGATGGCGAATCTGCTGACTGATTTTTATGATCAGCTCAAGAGCTTGACCTCGGGCTATGGGACATACAATTATGACCTGATTGGTTACCGAGAAGGTGATCTGGTGCGGGTTGATTTCTACGTAGCCGGTGAATTGGTATCGGCGCTCAGTCTGATGTGCCATCGCTCCGAGTCGGCTAAGCTGGGGCGAGAGGTGGTTCGCAAATTAAAGGAGGTAATTCCCCGACAACAGTTTGCTGTCAGCTTGCAGGCAGGCATTGGTGGTAAGTTCATCGCTCGAGAAGATTTATCGTCTTATCGCAAGGATGTCACGGTTAAGATTCATACTGGAGATCCCGATCGGCGAGCCAAGTTGCTTGACAAGCAACGGCGAGGCAAGAAGCGGATGAAACGCTTTGGTAAGGTTGACATCCCCGCTGACGCCTTCACAGTAATGCTCAAGCGAGACTGAACGAGAGGCGACATTCCTATTGACAATTTAGGTGACTTGCCACCGAAATTGTCAGTAGATACCGGGTTTTGTTAGACCTGATAGAGTGATATCTCTACTACTAAGCTAATAGTTTAGTTATGACATCTCTCTATCTAGACTATCTTCATTTAGCAGGAAGTCTAGAATGTTCATGATGACAATGCCGTTCTCTTCACGGCCCGGTAGCATCAGATCGCCGGTGACGATGATTCTTTTGAAGAAGTCGTCGATATTATTAAGCGGACGAGCCTCAATTGCTCTCTTCTCGGTATCGTTTATGGTGAGTGCTGACTGGATGTAATATTTGCGGTCGCCCTGGTTAGCCACGAAATCGATTTCGACATGCTTCTTGCTCTTTTCCATAGTCTTTAGGTCACGCTCATAAATCTCTACAACTCCGACATCAACCTGATAACCACGGTGACGGAGCTCATTATAGATGACATTCTCCATGATATGATTCTCTTCTATCTGGCGGAAGCCAACAAACGAGTTGCGAATACCGATGTCGGTGAAGTAGTATTTCACCGGAGTATCCATATACTGTTTACCCTTGACATCGAATCTCTTGGCACATTCGATGATATACGATTCCTCTAGCTTGCCGAGATAATCGTTGATAGTATTATGGCTCAGACTTACGTTTACCTTGCTCTTAAAAGTATTCTCCAGCTTATACGGGTTAGTCAGTGAGCCGACACTGGAGGCAACGATCTCGATAAGCGATCGGAGAGCAGTATCATTTCTCACGCTGTGACGCTCGATGATATCTTTGAGATAGATGTTTTGTTGAACCTCGTTTAGATAGGACATCTTTTGCCTGCTGTCGGAGTAGTGCATGATGAGAGGGAGGCCACCATAGCGGATGTATTCCTGCCAACCATCATACTTATTACCATCATAAGCAGTCATAAACTCAGCAAAGCTAAGCGGATACATATGAATTTGCTCGCTCCTGCCGCGAAACTCAGTCACGATATCACTCGAGAGAAACTTGGAGTTGCTGCCGGTCACATAAACATTCAGATTGCCTTTAGCGAGGAAGCTACTGAGGACACTCTCAAATCTGTTGACTAGCTGGATCTCATCTAAGAGAAGAAAGTACTCGGAGTTATCCTTTACCTGATCTAAGATAAATGCGTGGAGAGCCTCACGATCGTGAAGCTTCTCATTTTCGAGTAACTCCAGGTTGAGATAGATGATATGATCCTCTGGCACTCCATCAGAGATCAGGTAATCCTTGAAGATAGGGTTTAAGAGATATGACTTCCCGCATCGACGGACGCCGGTGATTACCTTGATAAGGGGGATGCCTCTCCGATCAATTAGCTCCTTTAGATAAGTATCTCGTTTAATTTCCTTCATGTAGACTCCTTTTCTGCTCTAATTAAAGCACACATTTGTTCCTATTGACAATTTAGGTGACTTGCCACCGAAATTGTCAGTAGAAATATATTCGACTACTGTTAGTGCGAACAACTATATATGCTTGTTATATGGATTTTAGCTGCTTCTTCCGGTGGGGTAACCGTGGCTTATGGGCTAACGACTAGCAAATGGGTAACCTTATTTATGAGATAATGCGGGGACTTGTCCAGCTGATACCAAACAAAATCTATTTACCGAGAGAGCGTAATGACTTATTGATTTTGTCCTAGATAGGGAATAGCCGTTGTATCCTGCTAGGACTTGACATGGAGTGTTATTTTGCTACAATTAAGCTAATCACCATGACCAGACAGGCCTAAGGTTTTGACCGACCGCCGATGCTGGTCATTATAATTTTAGCGTTTTTCTATTATTGCCAATTACGCTAATATAGTCCCTATACCTACCGAGTAAACTAGAATACCGTCTATTGGGGCATAAGAGGCGCATCATTTTGCCTTTTTCAATTAAATAATCTGCCAAGCAACTAAAATCGCCGTCGCCGGATACGATAATAGCTTTATCGTATTCCTTGAAACACCTAGCTGAGGCGTAAAGCACTAATTCAGCGTCAACATTGCCCTTATAGGTGTACTTATCGTCAACCTTATACTTTACCGTTGGCTTAAAGACTAATGAATAGCCCATCTCCGACAGATGTGTGTAAAGCTGTTCATTTCCGGGTACCATTCCAATAAATAGATAAGCTTTCTCTACATGATATTTATTTTTGAGGTAGAGTCGAAACTTCTTAAAATCAAGCGCCCAACCCTGAGATCTAATGCCAAGATTTAGATTCTGACTGTTGATGAATGCATATACTATGGGAGTTTTATCCTTACGCTTCATGAGGACAGTATAGCAAGATTACTCACGGCTGTCATTCAGTCGCACCTTATTATCCAAACCCATCGTATATGAGTAAAAATGTGAAGATTTAACTTGGTAGTGTAACTAATCAGTCGGATGAAAATGCGAAAACTTCTCATTTTTACTAAGTTTTCGCATTTTTGCTGCTACGTTATTAGACAAGATCCCTGACCACAATCCCAAAGTTCTTATCACTCTTGATCCGGAAGAAGTTTTCCGGCGCGGCGTGAGGCAGATTAACGCCATTAACTGGCTGCTTAGCTACTGAAGCTATAAGACCACGCCGGCGACGGAGCTGCCACGTATCATCCAGCCACTATTCAACCTATGCTATCATCTATAGTATAAAGAGTCAGAGCAATTATGGGTATAGCAAAGTTAGGAAAACAGATAAAGGAACACAAGGTATTCGTAATCGTACCAATAGTTATCCTTATTGTAGTTGTGCTTGCCCGCACCTTTATCTGGAGGGATTACACCAATGAACGGGTGGAGATGGCTATATATTTGAAAGATAAGTACGGTGGTCAAGAGTTCGTAGTCGGGAAGCCGGTGCGAGAGGGAGCAATGTTTGCTATCGAGGGTTATTTAGTTGCCATAGCCCACCCCGCCAATAACAGTAAAATAAAGTTCAGAGTAATACACTCGTCGTCAGCCAGATATGATGGATACGCCGGAGCTGTCTGGTCTAACGAGGAATCAAAGAGACTAAAGCCGGAGATATACCGCCTATTTGGCAGTGACACCGACTACACCGTCGAGATAAAGTCAGCATTGGAACTTCAAAATGCGCAGGTAAACTTCGATGGTAAAATAATTGCTCTCGACGACATAGCCAAGATTTACGGCAAACAAATCCCCTACGGCTTAGCGATCAAAAGATTAAAGAAGAATCTGTCAGATGATGAAAAGGAAGACATCGTAAATAAACTGATTGAACTATCGGCGTCACTGCCGGATAAAACGGACACTGCCGTCACATATATATCTGAAACAAGCGAGAAGAGAGAGTATGGCCTGGCGGTGCCACTTGATAACCTTCGTAAACTAAACAACAGACAGGATAAAATTAACCTATTCAGTGAATGGAAGGTAGGCGAATCGCAGGATCAGGACTTATATTAGGACGGATTTCATTAGTATTTAGCTTAAATCAGCAGAATTTCCTAATCTTTAGATATACGATGGCGGATGTAAGGTATGAAGCCGGCGGCGGAAATTAATGATATTACAAACGCCGAGACGACCTCATGATTAGAGTTCCACAATGCACTCCAAAACGGCGGTGATGTCATGGACTGTAAAACGACCAGAAAGTTATTCATTGTATGTACGGGCAACAAATTATTAATGCAATAGGCGAAACCAACTATGGTACCGACAACGGCAATGATGCCGAGTATAACTTGATCAAGGACTGCAGGATAACTTCTAGTAATTAATCCATATGTCCCCCAAGTGATAAGGGCGGTAAGAAGTCCCGTAATGCATGATACGGAGTGTTGTCGCCAAAGGAACGACCACACACCGATAGTGGCAGGTATCCCTATCGCAACCGCCATTAAAATAAAAGGGCGATACATCTAACGTAGTTAGGTACAGAGTTGTTGAAAGGAAACTTCTCCGGCTTCTCTGCAGTAGTCGTAGTGCCGATCATATGAGAGGAGTAGTACGGGACAGTGCACACTTCTCTAGGTGCTTCCTCTTCGTGGGCGTGTTGTCGCAATTCTAGCTTAGATGCATAGAGCATACTCTCGGCGATTATTGTCAGAGCAGCGTCCGGTTTGATGATGTCTCCGGCTGAGACAATGGCTTTTTGCAACATTACACCATAACAGCCGGGCCATTCAGATGCAGATGGGATAATTCGCCTGAGGTGATCTGTGCAGCTATGCCACAGCTCGGTGATTGATTCTTTTGATAGCACCCCGGGCGATATTTATCAGGCATCCTGATGACACCGAACTTATCGCTACCCATAGTCTCCATGCTGTATTTAATGCAGTCTTTGATATCGAAATCACGAAAGACTTGTTCTTGTCCGATCTGCTTCATACCTCCGCCAACAATAGCCCATGGCGAGTACTGTTCGCCAAACAGCTTTTGTAGGATTATATTGCCGGCATAGTATGTCTCGCCGTCTTCAACCTGTAAGGTGAGGACATCTCTTGGATCATCTGCCATAGCTGCCATCTGGCAGGCACATCCAGCCATCAGGCTAGAGATATATAATAGTAGCTCGATAGACATCTTTTTATCCTTGGAATTGTAAACCGGTCGCATGACAAAGTTAAACATCTCTTGCCCGCCGAATTCCATACGTTCCTCCGGGTTCAGCTGAGCAAGCTGATATCTGAGCGACTCGATCAATATATCGTTCGAGACCCCCGATGATTTATCCTCTATGTCTGCCAGTGATTTTGTTTCCTTTGATGTCATGATACCCTTGATACCTAGCTAATTTACAGACATTATACACGATGAGTTATGAGTGTGTACTAGCTTGTGCTAGTTCACTGCATAACTTAGCGTGTAGTGAAATATAGTACACTCCATCAAATAAGTATTCAGCTTATGCTATTATATACCGTATAGAGAGCGAGAAGATATGGATGTAGCAAAGGTAGGAAAACATATAAAGAAGCACAGGATGCTTGTGGTTATACTAATAATTATCCTCGTTATAGTCATATTCGCTCGTACTTGTATCTGGAGAGATTACACTAAAGAGCAAATAGAGATGGCTAAGTACCTGAAAGACAAATATAACGGTCAAGAGTTCGTAGTAGAAAAACCAGAGTTAAAAGGTACTATGTTGGGTATTGAGGGATATTTTTCTGCCACAGCCTATCCAGCCAACAACAGCAAAATTAGATTCACTGTAATGTATTCGCCGTCAGACAGGTATGACGGGTATGCCGGGGCTATTTGGTCTAACGGAGAATCAGAGAGACTAGAACCAGAGATATATCGTCTCTTTGGCAAAGGTACTGACTACACCGTTGAGATAAAGTCAGCGATGACCCTCCAGACTGCAAAGATGGATATGGATATCCGTGGTAAAATCCCCACTTTCAAAGATGCAGTTAAAAAATATGGCAAACAAATACCCTATGGCTTAACCATCAAGAGACCGAAGAAAAACCTATCGGATGACGAGAAAGAAGATATCGTAAATAAGCTGATTGAGATATCGTCCCTACTACCGGATGAGACAGACATTACCATTACGTATATATCCGAAGCAAGCGAGAAAAGAGAATATGGTCTAATAGAGTCACCTGATGATCTCCGTAAGCTAAACAGTAGAGAAGATAAAGTAAAAAAGTTTAGAGAATGGGAGATAGGATTATGACCGGATTAACCCTGGAGCAATACTTAGGGCTATGCACGTTAGACTTTGATGTCTTCAAAGACAAGACGATATTGAAAGAATAGGCTTTGTTGCATAATCTCCAAACAAAATGAGTAGTGTTATGCTTAAAGTATGAAAAAACATAACCAAAACACTACTCATAAACATATTAACACTAAAAAGATCATTAATTGGAGCGAATACAATAAAGCGTTGGTCAGTAGAGGTAATATCTCTCTACTAATATCAGAAGACGTTATTAAAGATGGTCACATTGTCCCACCCGGCAAGGCTAATCAAGTCGGCAGACCTAAGGAGTACTCGGACGAGCTGATCAAATTGGCTCTCACCATACGGACATTATTCAATCTAGCTCTCAGACAGACTAACGGCTATATAAGTCATCTATTTAAGCTAATGAATCTAGAGACCGAAGTACCGGACTACACCACCCTATCACGGAGAATGGGCAAGCTTAACCTACGTCCTTATCGTCTAATAAACCGTATTAGGAGATTATCCTGTGTTCCGAGCAAGGACAAGAACCTACATTCCAACCCAAAAGTTGACACTAGGTTAGACACTTATTACGCTTCATGAGCTCTCTGGGTGTCCTGTAGCCTAAGCGCTTTCGTGGTCTATTATTTATCCTATCCACAGCCCAGTCAAGCTGAGACTGAGTCAGCTCACCAAAGTCCATCTTCTTAGGGAAATAGAACCTCAATAAACCGTTGGTATTCTCATTACTACCTCGCTCCCACGAATGGTAGGGATGGCAGAAGTAAACCTTTACACCCTTGCCACCATTAGCTTTATTGTTTCTGCTGTCTCTCTCAATCCACTCATAGCCCGCCATTTCGCTACCATTATCCAGGGTTAATGTCTTTTGTTTGCTCGGTACTATTTGTTCTCTGAACATCTTAGAGACACTGTCAGCGAATCTCAGGGCTGTAGTAATACGTAATGACTCTTTATCCACTTCGGGCAATTTAGCCTCTTCTGACGACAGTCTAGGCATTAATCCGGCCATTAGGTAGCCGGTCTTACGCTCATTGACGGTAACAATACGCCCGTTATGTCCTTTACTAACTATGCTATCTCCCTCAAAGTGTCCAATAGTAGCTCGCTTGTCGATATTAGCCGGACGAACGTCAATTGACCGAATGGCATTCTTCCACTCCTCTCGTCTCTTACGATTAGCTAATGCTAATCGGCTGCGTCTGTTGCCACCTCTAATATGGTGTAAATGACGGGATAGATACTTAAAGTGACTGAAGCCGAATATCCAAGAGTAAATGGTAGTAGGTGAGATAGAGCGATTATGATCCAGCTTCAATCTGCCGGCAATCTGCTCAGGGCTCCAATCCTGTTTCAGCTTCCTAATGACATACTTAGTCAGCCATGTGTCATTATTGCTAATTTTCTCGTCAGTCGATAGTACTCTGAACTGCTGATTAGCCTGATGGCGTCTAGCTTTGGTTAACCTGTCTGCCGTAATAGCCGTATAGTTACCTTGTCTATTCCGATTGCGTCTGACCTCACGAGAGATAGCTTGCTTTGAGAACTTAATCTCCTTAGCAATTCGACTATTGCTCCAGCCCAGCTCCAGGTATACTTCTATCCGGCTTCTGTCACTCATGCTAAGATGTCTAATAGACATTATCTTATGTCCCATCCTTTCTGAAATTAGTTGTCCATAGCACTAATTCTACAGGATGGTCCAAAGATAATGTCTATTTTTAACCATGAGCGTCAACTTTTGGATTGGAGGATAAGCTCTGGTGATTGATTATACCTCCAAGATACGCTAAGATTGAGCCAAGATGAGACAACCGAATTATCCAAGTAGTCAAGGCGATAGCCTAGATGAGCCTAGCTACGACACTGATGATATTGCCGAACAAGAATTGTGCGAGTACGACGCTGAAACCTGTATCACAAGAATGCCTGCCGGCATCAGAAGCAACTGGAGGCGGTGCGCCGGCAACAATACCAACGAGAGTACCTCGATCAGAGAGACAGCGACCGAGCCAAGCAGAGACGCCGACGGAGAATAGTCGTAGGGATATCTGCCGCTATCATAGGGCAATTATTACTGAGCAGTCCTTTCTCCTGCTCCGCCCCTAGCAATAACTACCGGGCTGAAGAGAGCACTACCAGCCAATCACCTTAGCATCGCCCACTTCTCACCGACTCCTGCGAAGACAAATAGCAAGACAAGATAATATCTATATTAGAGCCACCTACCCCTATTGACATAGACCGTCCTGCATGTTACTGTATCAACTATTATGGAACGAAGACATCATCGAGGCAACTATTCGTTGCCCCCGGAAGACACTATGGATTGGGATGCCGACCGAGTAGCCAGCTCCAATACGCCCAAAACAGTACGACGTCGAGATTATGATCGCACCAACAGCGATCCTTATAGCGATGAAGAAATTAGCCTAATAAGGGAATGTCGTGAGAGAAATAGAGAGCGAGAGTTGCTGAGTCGACGAGAAGCAATCAGAGACGCTAAGCAAATCATAGTTGGAGGCATTGCCACGGTTATTGCTATTAAAGGTTTTCTCGACTTTTCTAAGGCTCACGGAGAGGCTTCTAGGAAGGCCTATTGGGACGAGCGACCGTTCCATGATAGTGGCGAGATAATGACTTTAGAGTGGGGCGAGACATGGCTAAACAAAATGTACATACCGGTCGCCAAAAAATATAAGGGTATTTCCCCTGACGATGTTGAATACGCCTCCAAACAGCTCAACAAAGACTACGACGAGAAAGGTATAGACGCCAACGGCAAGCCTTGCAAGACTTCTTTGGACACGGATATAGCAGGTACAAGCAAACACGTACCGGCCTTTGATGTGGAGCTAGCGGACAATTCTGACAGGAACTAGCTGGCCCTGATCGACACTCGGCAAACGACAATACCCCGACATCTCGTCGGGGTATTTTATTTAGTTTGACCTGAACACACTACTTGACCACTAAGTTCAAGATCTTACCTGGTACATAGATGCGCTTAATGATCTTCTTGTCCTTAGTGAAGCGCCGGACATTGTCCAGCCGAAGCGCCATTTCTTCTACCTGCTCGGCAGCTATTTGCTTAGCTACTTCCAGCTCACCCCTCAGCTTACCATTGACCTGCACCGCCACCCTGACCGTATCAGTCACCAGATACTGCTCATCGTAGACCGGCCAGGCGACTTGCTCTAATCGACAGTCCTCACCGTTAAGCTGGGAGTAAAGCTCACTGGCAATGTGGGGTGCAAATGGCGCCAGCAGCTGGCATAAGCTACTCAGCACCGCCTGCCATAGCCGGCGGTCAAACCCGGCTGTCTTCAGCTTAGTCAGGCTGTTGAGATGCTCCATCAAGGTGGAAACGGCGGTGTTAAACTGCGCCCCGTAGATATCCTCAGTCACTTTCTTGATCGTGGCATGTTCGGTACGCAGCAACTCCAGCTGAGTCGTCTTATCAAGCTCAACCAGCTTGTCGGCAGATTTTGCCTCCAGATATTCCTGTACCAAACTCCAGCACCGATTAAGAAAGCGATAGACTCCACCAATCCCGCCGGTATTCCAAATGGCATCCAGCTCGTATGGACCAATAAACATCTCATAGGTTCTCAGTGTATCCGCCCCGTAGCCGCTATCAATCACGTCAAGCGGGTCTATCACATTTCCCTTGCTCTTGCTCATCTTGAGCCCGTCTGGAGCATTGATGTAGCCATTGTACAAGAGCCTCTTAACCGGCTCACTAAAGCCTAGGTAGCCATGGTCGGCAAAGAACTTCGTCCAAAACCGAAAGTACAGCAGATGCGCCACCGCATGATCACCCCCCACATAAAAATCAAGCGGACACCAATAGTCAGCCTTGTCTTTATCCCACGCCCGCTGACTATCCCCGGCACTGGTATAGCGGAATAAATACCACGACGAACAGGCGTAGCTATCCATCGTGTCAGTCTCTCGCTTGGCCGGACGACCACACTTGGGGCAAGCTACATTAACCCATGACTTGACCTTGGCTAGGGGCGACTGACCGTCGCCCGACGGCT
>ERZ773073.1488-NODE-1488-length-11015-cov-12.073631_pt1 | contig 11015 bp, 14 predicted proteins | sample MGYA00580616_ERZ773073 | MGnify/ENA primary metagenome ERZ773073 (study PRJEB29015, sample SAMEA2737960) | human oral metagenome | biome: human oral; feature: human-associated habitat; material: dental | place: China | collected 2131 ...
TAGGGCTTGTCGGCTTTCTGATGGGAAGGTATGAAATTATTTCAAATAATGAAAGTGGATATGGAAGGTACGATTTGGCAATGATACCAGTAAAAAGCAATGAAAAAGCTTATCTTATGGAATTTAAAATTTCAAAAACTGAAAAAGGAATGAGAGCAAAGGCAGAAGAGGCTTTGAAGCAAATAGATGAGAAAAAGTATGATACAAGGTTGAAGGCTAGAGGAATAAAGAATATTTTGAAGATAGGGATAGCGTTTTATGGTAAAAGCGTGAAGGTTGTCAGTAAATAAAAGTTAGAAATTAAAATCAAATTTCAAAAATTTGCAATTTAGGACGTAAAAGGACAAGGAGAAGAAATTTTATTAGAAAAGGAAAGCATCTTGGATGTTAAATTTCTTTCAGAATCACCTGATGATTCAAATGCAAGAGCAACTGATTTAGGAATTATTCTTGAAATCAAAGGAAAAATTTTGGCAGCTGCAAATGGAGATGCTGAAGATGATACAAGAAAGGTTGCTCAATGGTCATTAGTACCTGCTGAATCTAGTGATGCATACAGAACTGTGGCATTAGAAGTAATATCTGCAGGACAAATGGTAAGAAAAATTGATATGACAAATGCGTTTGTTGTTGATTACGAAGAGGCCTATGGAAATCAGGCAGGAACTGGAACATTCTCATTGAAAATCAAACAGAAAAAAGAGAAAGTTAAGGAAGTTGCAATTGAAGGTGGATATGCTGCTCAGGAAGCATAATGTAACACAAGGAGGTAGACAATCCCGTCTATCTCCTTTTATTTTTATAGGAGGAAAAACATTGATATACATAAAAATTATTAACCTATTAATATTTTTTTCTATATTTGTTAATATAAAACCAAATATTTTTATTATTATAATATTAACAATATTTTTTTCAATAATAAATTCTATGAAAAAATCAGATTTAAAACTTTATATTGATAAAGAATTATTAATATTTCAGATAATAACCTCATTTTTTTTGTATAGGAAAACTAATTTTTTTGAAATAGATATGAAATCTTACATGTTTTATTTTTATAATTATGTAAAACTATTATTTTTAGGTATAAATATAGCAATGATAATTTATTTTTTTAAAAGAAAAACAAAAGATTTTTATTATTACTATTTTTATATAATATTTTTATTTCTTTTAATATTTGAAAATAGATTTGATATATCTTTTCTTTCATTATTGGAATTTTTTATTCATATAATAGATTTGATATATTCACAGTACTTGTTAGATTTAATAATGTTATTTATAATAATAAAATTTTGTGTAGTAAAAAAAAGTAAGAATAGTTTATATTTATTTCTTTTATTAAATATATATATAAAATTAAAAATATTTATTGTTTAAGGAGGATAATTTTTTGAGTAATAAGAAAGAAGAAACAAATAATTTTGTAAAAAGAAAAGGTACAAAAGATGAAAATAATGATATAAAAATGAGTAAACTAAATATTTCATTGAAAGAAAAGGACGCAAATTTTTTAATTAAAATAATTGTTAATGAAGTGTTAAAAGTAGCATCGCCTGCATCTGTTGCGGCTAAATGTTTAAGATATTATTTGGCATATCCTTTGCGAATATCCAACCAGAAATATAAAGCTGGACAATTATTAGGATTATCAAAAGGGAAATTATATGATATATGTAAAAAAATATATCCTGAACCAAGAGATTATTTGTCTTTCATAGGTTATAGTTTTTGGAAAAGGGGAGATTTAAATATACATATAGATATTGTAAAAAACTATTTAATTAATAATGTAAGATGGGCTCATAATAATAATATTCCAAAAGAGAAAGTACTTTCATTTTATAGTTATAGAGAAGTTAAAAATTTTTTTAGAGATAAGGATAGAACAAATAAAGCTGCAGCAACAGATTTGTATTATGCAATAGGGGATGGAAATCATTTATTTGGAAAAGTTCATACTATTGATATGAAGAGAAGAAGGTTTCAAATACTATTAGTTTTATTTGACGAGTATAATTGGGATAACAGTGCTACTTATTTTATGAAGATAAAAAAAAATACGAATGATCCATATTTGCTATCAGTAGAAACAAAATGGTTTAAAGAATTAGAAAGGAAACAATTAGCAAAACCTTTTATAACATTTTTCATTGATCCAATAACGGTAAGTTATTAAAAAATATTTAAAACGAAAGGAATTATTTTAAAGGAATGTTTATAAATAAATATCCAGTTTTTAAAAAAGGGAATGTGCTGGAAAAGGAAGATTTAGATTTATTAAGGGATAATCCGCTCGAAGTGTTGAGCTTGATGTATTCTGATAAAAGTAATGGAATAATAAAAGGATTTGACTTGATACCTAATTATAGTGAAAGAATAGTGATAATTACAAAAGGAATGGCAAAATGCAACGGGGAACTTTTTTGGATGAAGGAAGATTATATATTTGATATGCCAAAACAAGAGGAACGGTATATATTAAAACTTAAATTAGTGTCAGATATAGAAGAAAGAAAATATTATGTAAGGGAAGGACGTTTTGTGCTGGAACTTGGGGAAAATGTTAATGAAGATGAAATTGAGATAACAAGGTTTATCACAAGAGAAGGGGCTGAATTGAGAAATGATTATCAAAATTTCAGGGATTTGAGAAGAGATTTTAACTTGATGGAGATTATAAATACAAAATACTCTTCAGCACATAAATGGGGAACTTTTCATCCACATGTATTAAAACTATGGGGAAAGGAAGTTTCAAAAAAGGAAAATCTTGATATTTTTGATATAAATTTCTATGTAACTTGTCTACAGCAGGATGTTATAGAACGAGATGTTATAACTTCATATATAAATGCAAAACTTAATTTGACAGATGAAAATTATACAAATGAACAAATGTTCAGACATTTATTGACAATATTAGATAATTTAGGAACAGAAAGAAAAAAAGTTGAGAAAAAACGAATAATACCTAGAAAAATAATAGTAGAATAAAAAATTTAAATAAAAGAAATAAACAGGAGGAAAAATTATGAAATTTAGAGTAAGTATAGCTGGAGGAAATAACAATACATCAAATAATCCGTTTGGAGGTTTAGGTAACGTTTCAGTTCCAAATGTAGCAATGAACTTTGTATCGTATCAAGCGGAGAAAATAAAAATCCAATTTCAAGTGCAATGGGAGGACTGACACAGCAAGGCGGAGTGATTCTTTCAAGTGATAAAATACTGGAAGTATCTTACAGTACAAACCCAATATATGGTGAAACAATGAGTGCTTCTCAAAGCCAAGTAACATTAAGAATTGTAGGAAGATTGTTTCCCACAGCTTCAGAAAACAATAGTCCCGAAGATGAAGGCGAAGGGATAGTCAGTGGAATAATGGGAACACTTGGCATGGGAACATTATTTAACCAATATAAAAGTGTAAAACATTTATTTGACAAAGATAATGAAGCAGGAGAAGAACTTCCAGAAGCTTCATTAAGCAGTAACCTCTTATCATCAAGCGGAATTACTGAATCAGTCGCTAAAAAAGCAAAAGAAAGCAGTAAAAGCAAACTTGTTTCACAAGTATTAGGAGTAAGCTCAACGCTGCCAATGACAAATTCATTTACAAATGGAATAGGAAACAGCCTGAAAGGAATGTTTGGAGGACTCGGAAATTTTGGAGAAAGCAATTTGTATGATCAAAATAAAGAAAATGTAAAAGAGCTGTCAATGTGGGCAATGACTTATGGAGATGAAAAATCAACTAGGGATGTAATGGTGCAAACAGATTTAGGGGGAGGAAAGACGTTTGAATTGTATTTTCCTAAAATGTATGTGGAAAGTTTTGATCAGGATTTTAGAGTTTCTACTGGGGAAGGACAATTTCTTTTGATTTTGAAACAAACAGGATTTAATGAGGATGGAATAAATTTAAAATAGGGTGAGAATAATGAAAAAAAATATATATAATATGTTGTATATAATTACCTTAATTAGAAATATACAATTACTTTTTAATGGTTATTCAAATATTTTAACAGGATTTTGGTTATTAATAAATTTAATTTTATCTTTTATATTTTTTATTAAAATTTTTACTAGAAAAGAAAAATTCAATGAATATTTTGTAGTTTTTATACTTGGATTTACTTGTTTTCTAGTAACTTATTCAAGTTTTAGGGATTGGAATAAAAAATTTAATACGTATATTTTAATTGCTTTGATAATATTAACTTTATTCAAGTTTTTAATCATTTTAAAACCTTTTATAAAAATAAAAGATTTTAGGAAAATATTTTTATTAATATTGAGTTTTTTTTGTGGGAAATTATTTTTATATTTTTTAACAAATTTTTATATGGAACCAAGAAAAATTGTATATAGCACAGATATTATTTATACAAAGAATAATAAGGAGTTAAGAAAAATAATAGAAAAAATGCCAATGGTTAATGAAGTAGAGATAATTGAAAAAGATGCAATAAATTCTTATAGTTCTTATTATGAAAATGAAGGGAGTTTAAAAGATTTAGATGAAATTATTAATGTTCAAATTAAAAATTCTATTGATAATGAAAGTATGGATTTATTAGCAAATAGAATAAAAGAATTTGTAAAATTACAAGATAAAGAAAAAAATTTTATAAAAATATATTTTACAAGTAAAAATGGTTATTACGAAGCATTAAAAATATATGATTTAAAAAATAATGAATTAAAACAAATTTATGTAAGTAAAAATTTACAAGTATCAGAAAGTCTTGGTTTTGTTTTGGTAAACATGTATGTAAAAATGTTAAAAGGTAATGAATTTTAATAAATTAAAAAGAGGTAAGAATAATGGGAGTAGATAGAAAAATTTGATATTCAATTAATGGGAGACATTTAATGGGAGATATTATTTTTTATTAGTGAATTTTAGGAAAAATAGTTTAGGTATTAAAATTAATAGTTTAGATATGTTGGAGCTTTGTTATTTAGAAGAATTTATGGTTCTTGAAGATATGGCTTATCAATTAACAGCTATACATAAAATAGAGAAAAAACGGAATAACTTAGGCGGAAGAAATTTCTTTAAAACAAGTCACTCTATAGCTATAGAGATATTAATTCATATGGATTTGTATATAACAGCAGAAACTAATTTGAGAGTATTTGAAAAATTACCAGAAGAAACCAAAAAATATCTTAATATTCTTAAAGAATATTCTTCTAATATTTCAAGACATACTAAGAAAGCAGACATAGGTGTAGATGTATTTGCAGATCCAGCAAATATTGTTGTGGATATGTATTATTCTAGAAGAAATTTATTAAAATTTATAAATGGAATATGTTATGAAAGAGGAAAAAAATTTTTGACTACTAGAGAGAAAATTCATCAAATCCATATTATCACTGCTATTATACATGTAAAACGATATATAAAATGGTAGGAAGTAAAGAAAACTTTAAAATAAAATAAGAATAATAAAAAATATTAAAAATAACAAACTTATTATTAACGTATGCTTAATAAGAGATTATTGATTATAAATTTTTTTAAAACTAAATGAATTTTATAAAAAAAGAGACAGATGATTTTTATATTAGATAAATATAAAAAAACTATATTTTTTAACTAAGACAAGGGAGTGAAGTTTTTATTATGACAGATTATTATAAAATACTAGGTGTTTCAGAAGACGCTGATGCCAAAGAAATAAAAGCCAAATACAGAAAATTAACCATGAAATATCATCCAGACAGGAATCCTGATGATAAAAAGGCTGAAGAAATGTTTAAGACGGTTAGTGAAGCATATGAGATACTTGGGGATGAGAATAAAAGAAAAGAATATGATGAGAAAAGGAAGAATAAGAGGAATAGTAATAACAGCCAGAGATTTGATGGGAAAAAATCAAGCAGGGCTGAACAGAATAGTGAATCAGCTAAAAGGGGGGCTGAGGCATTTTTCCGTAATTTTTCAGCAAATCCAAATGATATAAAGAATATGTTTGAAAGTGCTTTTGATGTCAATAATATGAGCAGTTCTGACAAAGATAAAATGAGGGAACATAAAAAAAGTATGGAACAAAGTTTTGAAAACTTTTTTAAACCTAAAAAGAATAAATAAGATAATCGTAAATAAAAACTTTAAAATAAAAAATAAAATTAGAATTTAGGTTTGATTTTAGAAAGAAAGGAAATAATAAAATGCTTTGGAGAATAAGAAGTTTTTTAAGTAGAATAAGAAGTAGATTTTTTAATGTATTTTCTGGAAGAGGAAGCCTGTACAGAGTTGAAAGTTTAAGAAAAAAATCTGTATCTTCCAAGAGAGACAGTGAAAAACCAACTTCGATGTCAGTAGACAAAGGGATTAGAAAATATGAAAAAAGACAAATGGCGGCACGTGGCGAAAGACAGTACAATTTTTTTAATTTGAAAAATATAATTATTCTAATTATCTTATTTTTTACATTTGTGTACATTCATGTGGCTGGATATTCTGTGAAAAGTCTATATATTGCAATTTTTATATTTATAGCACTAACATTGTATCTTCTTATAGTCGAAAGATTTAAAGAAAGAGTGGAAGTACATGATGAGATAAAGGAAATAAAGAATGAGCGTGAAAGAGAACATCATGTATTTTTGGATAAAGTAAAGGAAATAGAGAAAGTTGAAAAGAATCAAATTGAAAATATAATTTTAAAAAATTCAGACGATTATGATATTAAAGTATGGAAGATTGGAAGAGCGTCTTCATTGCTAATAGGGAAAAGAACGCCTAGAAACAAGGTGGATATAGACGTGAGTGAAGGTGTGTATCAAATTTAGTAAGCAGAGCTCATGGAATGTTGAACAGAGTAAATGGAGTTTGGTACTATGAAGATTTGGGTTCACAAAATGGAAGCGGAATAGAAAAGAAAGATGACAGAAGAAAAATAAAATTGAAAAGAAATGTACCTGTAAAGGTTGAAAGTGGAGACATAATATATTTAGCGACAACAAAAATACTATTGAAATAGTGATTTATTCAAGGAAGTAGGTTAAAAAATGGAGAATAATTTAAATAATCAAAAACCAGTGGAATTTTTTTCTGCTGAAAGAATAAAAATAGAAATAGATGGACAACAGATATTTTGGAGGGATATGAATCTTGAGATAGATTCAAAGATAGGGGAACATACAATTGGGAAAATAAAATATGTGGCATCGCCGAACCAGTTAAGCTTATACGATGCCCTGATAGATAAAAAAGGCGACAAGACAATAGTGGTTACAGGAAGAAGCAACGTATTGGATGAAGCAGGAAATGCTTCAGATAAAATATTCTTAAATGGAGTAATAAGCAAACTTAGGATAAAGGAAACAAAGGCAGGAGCATTGGCAGTTGAATTATTGTGCAGTTCAAAGAGCATACTTCTTGACAGAATACCAAGATACCGTTCATTTCAGGATCCGACACTTACGTATACAGATATAGCACAAGAAGTGAATAAAAATTATAATGATGGGGAAACATTGGTAAATATAGGGGAAGATATGAAAGCAGTGCCAAGAATGACAATCCAGTATAACGAAACAGACTGGGAATACTTAAAGAGAATAGCATCGTATACAGGACAGCCATTGATGGCAAACTCAAACAAAGTTTTAGTAGGATTTTTCAAGAATATGCCATCACAGACACCGAACTTGACATATTCATATTTTGGAAAGGAAACGGAAGAGGAAAGAACATATTACAGGGTAGAAGGAACGGAAGTGTATTCGGTTTCAACACCGATAAAGTTAAAAATCAGAAACAGAGTATCAGGCGAAGAAGTAGAAAATGACTACTATGTAATAGAAAGCAGAATACACAACGAAGGGAGCACCTTAAAATGTGAGTACAAACTAGGAAAACAAACAGACTACTTTGTAGATCCAATACCACACGAAAAGATAAGAGGAGCAGTAATAGAGGCGAGAACAGTACATATTGCAAGAACAGATGAAAGTAAGAGTGAGCATGGAAGAACTGATGGAAGTTCGGATAATCTTGAAGGTAGAACAATTGGAGCAAAACCACTTAACAAATATATAGAAAAAGCTGAAAATGAAAGTCAGAATGAAAATATAAAAGAAAAAGTTAAAACAAAAGATATTGCAGTAATGACATTAGATCTGACAGAAGGGCTTATGGATTTGGGGGAAAATGGACAATCGTTTAAAGATAAATATGCTGGAAAAAGTTATTTTCCCTATGTAACTCCATACAGTCAGACAAATACAGGATTTACACCAGCACCAGAGGTAAACGACAGAGTGGCTCTTTATTTTCCAAATGGGAATGAAACAAAGGCTTTTGTAATAGGGGCTTTGAATAATGATGGGAATGGAAGGTTTACAGATGTGGCTAACAGGAATTATCACGTGGGAGATTTGGACTTTAATATGGTGCTTGCGACTAATAGTTTGTCAACAAGTGCGGCAAGTTCAATTTTACAGACTGCTAGCAGTATATCGGAAAGTGCGGACAGTATTTCAGAGAGTGCTGGGAATATAAGTAATAATGCAAAAAGTTATACAGAAATAGTGGAAGGAAGTAAAACTCTTGTAGCAGGAAATATTTCTCAAACTTCACAAGGAAATACAAGCGTACAGTCAAATGGGGATACTGAAGTAAATTCTAATGGCTTTTCGGTAGTAAATGGTGGAAGTAATGTGTTGATTAATGGATAGGAGGGGTTATGGAGAATATGATTTATATGGATAAATATAAATTTGAACTAAAAAAAGGATTTAAAGATAAATTTAATCAAATAAATAATAAACTTTTTGAATATGCTTCAGAAGTATATTTAGCAAATTTAAAAGATGACAGTGAAAAAAATGATAATTTTGAATTATTTCATCTTTTGGAAGAAAATATAGAGGTGAAAAAAAATAGTGAAAATATTGAATATCCTGATATTTTTATGTTTGAAATATTTAGTTCATTAATACTTTATTTAAATACAGAAAATTTCTACTGTAAAGCGATAAATAAGGATAATATCTTATACAGGCTAGGAATTATAGAAGAAGCATGTAAAAATAGGTATCGCTTAAAACAAGAACTTAAAGAAATTCGAGAGGTTTTAGAAAAGGAAGATGATACCCAATTTTTTGCAAGAATAAATGAATCTGCATTAATAAAATGTCTATTTGGGAATCCACATTTTAGAAATGAAGAATTTTCAAGGGCAGAAAAAGGATTTTACTTGAACGGGTTTATAAATAATCTTAGTATCCCTGTAAAGATAAAAGAAAAAATAGAAAATGAGAATGTTGAAATTATGGGAGAAATAGATGAGCTGAAAATGAAAGAATCTAATTTTTTTCAAAAAATAAAAAATGAATATGGACTTGAAATAGAAAATTATGAATTTTTATATAAATTAAGTATAAAAAAATCGGAAGAAAAAATAAGGAGTATATAAATTCAAATAAATTTAAAATTAGAAGATCGATATGAGATTAATGAAACAAATATGATTAAAACAAAGTATTAGGAGAATAGTTATGAAAAAAGAAAATATAAACAAAATTTATATTCCACAACCAGAAGGAATACCTGATATCAATAGTTATGAAGGATTAAATAAACACTATTTAAAAGTTTCGGAAAGTTTAAGTGAAATACATAAAAAAGAAGAAGAGGAAGCACAAAATCAACATAAGCAAATTCTTGAACTTGCGGGCAGAAAAAGAATAACAGGAGAAGAGCCGAATACACTTGTATGCGATGGAGCTACTCTGATTTGTCCCCTAGCAGAATTTAATATCAGATTACTTCAAATGGGTGATGATGCTATAGCCGTAAAGGAAAAATCAGCGATGGTAGAATTTAAAGTTCATAGAAAAAGTGGATACCTTATGGGAAAAGATCCAATTGGTACAATAAATGATAATCTACCCGAAAATTTTAATCTTCTTATGGAAGTTAAGTGTTCTTTGACAGGAAATGTATGTAAAATCAATGAATATGGAGGGGAATGGTCAAATTATTCTAAAAATTTTTTTGTGAATGGATATAATGCTTTAATAAAGGCTTCATTATTAAAGTGTAATATAGAAGAGGTAACAAAAAAATGTTTTATAAAAGATAAAGAACCTTTGTTAGAAATAGTGTATAATGGACAAAATCCAGAAATAAAAAATGCCATTTTAGGAAGTTTATTTTCACCTTCAGATAGAAATTTCATAAAAAGTGTAGTAATTGTAGCAACTGTAGTGATAATAACTAAAAATATTGGAGCAGTCGTAACTGAAGGAAGATTATTGTTTTTGTACAATCAAGGATATGCAGCAACAGGCTCCACATTAGGAGGAGTATTATACACCGAATTGCAAACAGGGGTAGGAGCAAAAACATTTGCTCTTGCAGAGTCTACAAAATCTTTATTTGAAAATTCTGATGAAGGCATGATGCTAATAAAAAAAGCAAAAAGTATAGCAGGGGAACCAGGAATACAGATGTATGGTTTTGCTAAAGAAACGGTAGGGAATATAGAAACTGCTGGCTTTATAAGTAAAGGAATCTTTGAAGCGGATATGTTTTTGAAAAATAAAAAACTTGATAAAGAAATTAGTCAAAATAATATAAAATTAAAAAATTTAGAAAGAATTGAAAATAAGACATTTAAAGATGCTATAGTTCAAATTGAAAAATATAAAACAAATAAGAATAATGATGAATTAAGTAATAAAAAATTTAAAAACTTTACATTTATTTCAGATAGAGTTGAAGATATTGAAAAAAAAATAAATAACGATCCTAAAAATAGTGTAAAAAAAATAGTTATAAAAGAAATAAAAACTAGTATTCCTTCAGACTGGCTAAGCTACCGTTCACAGATAGAATATTCAAAACAACCATTTTTAACAGATATAGAAATAAAAGGAGTTAAATAAAATGTTTAAAATAATAATACTGATAATACTATCATTGGCAACAATAAGTTGTGAAAAACCTGAACCCCAAGAAAAAACTTATACAATAGTAT
>ERZ773073.1490-NODE-1490-length-11007-cov-25.662162_pt1 | contig 11007 bp, 8 predicted proteins | sample MGYA00580616_ERZ773073 | MGnify/ENA primary metagenome ERZ773073 (study PRJEB29015, sample SAMEA2737960) | human oral metagenome | biome: human oral; feature: human-associated habitat; material: dental | place: China | collected 2131 ...
GTTTCTTTGAGTAATTTTCACCGACGACCTGCCAACGGTGAAAATTACTCAAGGAAATTCCTCCAAAAGAGATCAGTTGGAGGAATTTACTCGGAGAAACACCTCCAAAAGAGATCGGTTGGAGGAATTTACTCGGAGAAACACCTTCAAAAGAGATCGGTTGGAGGAAATTACTCGGAGAAACGCCTTCAAAAGAGATCGGTTGGAGGAATTTACTCGGAGAAACACCTTCAAAAGGGATCGGTTGGAGGAATTTACTCGGAGAAATGCCTTCAAAAGGGATCGGTTGGAGGAATTTACTCTGGGGGAACGCCTTCAAAAGGGATCTGGCGGGGGGGATGTGGCGATAGGACACTCCTTTTCTTGCCTTGATGTGGGGAAAAGGAGCAAAAGAAAATCAAGGCGTCAGGGAGGCTGGCCTCATTGGACGGGTACCAGGCCCGTATCCGGGGCCGCTTCTCATTCGATGCGTTTGCGGAGGCGGGCGAGGTAGGCGCGCATGGCTTCGGTGTCGTGGCGGGCGATGATGTGCTGTAGCTCGGCCAACTCCTCGCGGATGCGCTCAATCTGACCGGGCGTGCGGGGGTTGAAGAGGATCTCGGAGAGCAGGTAGTCGTCTTCGGAGAGTACGCCGCGGGCGATCTTCATGTGGCGTCGGAAGGTGGTGCCGGGCGCGTCCTGATGTTCCATCGTGGCCACGAAGACGAACGTCGAGGCGAAGGGGATGCCGAGCGACTGGGCCACGACGCGGTCGTGCTCGTCGAAGGTGTATTCGAAGATGTTCAGCTTGAGCCGGCCGTAGAGGTCTTTGAAGAAGACCCGCCCGAGGTGGTCGCCTTCGGAGATGAGGATGGCGTTCTCGTTCATCAGGTTGCCGAGGTTGGCGAAGGTGGGGCCGAACATGGGGTGGGTGGAGACGTAGGGGAAGCCGCAGCGGGCGTAGTATTCGGCCAGGCCGGTCTTGACCGAGGCGATGTCCGAGATGATGCAGCTGGGCCGGAGGCGTGGCAGCACGGCGTCGAAGGCCTCGAGGGTGCGGCTGAGCGTGACGCAGTTGATGACCAGCTCGGGGGCGAAGGCCTCCACCTCGTCGGGCGAGGCGAGGCGGAGGGCGTTATAGATGAAACGCATGCGGCGCGGGTCGGACTCGAGGACGGCCACCTCGTGATCGAAGCTGAGCAGGTCGGTGAAGAACGACCCCATCCGACCCGCTCCGAGGATAAGGATCTTCATGACTCGGCTGCGTTTTCGCCTTGGTTCATCACGATCATCTGCTGGCGCACGGACTCCTCGTGGATGTTCTTGAGGATAGCCTGCACGAAGTCCGGATTCAGCTCCATCGCGGCGCCGGCCTTGGCGCGGTTCTCGAGGATCTCGCCGTAGCGTGGCGACTGGAGGATGGGCATGTTGTGCTCCTTTTTGTAGACGCCGATCTCGCGCGAGATGCGCATGCGCTTGGCCAGGAGCTCGAGCAGTTGCTCGTCCACACCGTCGATCTGTCGGCGCAGGGCGGAGAGGTTCTCCGTCGTTTGCGTGGCGTCACGGATGACGAGCAGGCTGAGCACATAGTCGAGCACATCGGGCGTGATCTGCTGCGCGGCGTCGCTCCAAGCCTCGTCGGGCGAGCAGTGCGACTCGATGATGAGGCCGTCGAAGTTCAGGTCCATCGCCTGCTGGCTGAGCGGTGCGATCAGCTCACGCTTTCCGCCGATGTGGCTCGGGTCGCAGATGATGGGCAGGTTCGGGATGCGTCGGCGCAGCTCGATGGGGATGTGCCAGAGGGGTACGTTGCGATAGAGCTTCTTGTCGTACGAGCTGAATCCGCGGTGGATGACGGCGATGCGTCGGATGCCGGCGCCGTAGACGCGTTGGATGGCGCCGATCCATAGCTCTAAGTCGGGGTTCACGGGGTTCTTGATCAGTACGGGGATGTCCACGCCCGAGAGCGCGTCGGCCACGTCCTGCATGGCGAAGGGGTTGACGGCCGTGCGGGCGCCGATCCAAAGCACGTCCACGCCGGCCTTGAGCGCCTCAAAGACGTGGTCGCGTGTGGCCACTTCGGTGGCTACGTACATGCCCGTCTCCTCCTTCACGCGTTTGAGCCACTTCAGGCCCGGTGCGCCGACGCCCTCGAAGCCCCCCGGCCGCGTGCGCGGCTTCCAGATCCCCGCGCGAAAGATCTTCACCCCCACGGCTGCCAATGCCTTGGCGGTAGTCATCACTTGTTCCTCGGTCTCCGCGCTGCACGGGCCGGCAATCACCAGCGGACGCTTCTCGTCGATCCCCGGTAATACGATGGATTTCAAATCCAAATTCTCGATGTTCTTGCTCATTGTAGTATATGTGTAGATGTATGATTCATTGTTAGTCGGGTGCCCGTCTCTCATTTTCCGATTCTCGTTGGCCTCTGCCGAGGCCGGGGAAGTATGGCCGGGCACCCGTCTCTCATTTTTCGATTTTCGCTTTCACTCTTTCCAGCGCCTCCCCGAGCGCGTCCTCCGGACAACAAAGCGAGATGCGCACGTACTGATCGCCGGCCGATCCGAAGATGAAGCCGGGCGTGATGAATACGTGGGCCTGCTGGAGTACGCGGTCGGCCAACGCCTCGCCGCTCTGTGCCGATGTCGGCACCCGTCCCCAGAGGAACAGGCCCACCTGTCTCGGGTCGTATTGACATCCGAGCGCGTCCATGATGCGCTCCGCCAAGACGCGCCGACGGCGATAGACGGCATTCATCCCGTCGTACCATTCGCGCGGCGCTTTGAGCGCTTCCACCACGGCCGACTGCATGGGGCGGAACTGCCCCGAGTCCACATTGCTCTTCACGCGCAGGATCCACGACACGAATTGTGCGTTGGAGGCCAACATGGCCATGCGCCAGCCCGGCATGTTGTGCGCCTTGCTCATCGAGTTGAGCTCGATGCACACCTCCTTGGCGCCCTTCACAGCGAGGATGCTGCGCGGGTGATCGTTCAGAATGAAGCTGTACGGGTTGTCGTGACAGATGACGATGCCGTGCCGACGCCCAAAGTCGACCAAGCGCTCCAGCAGCTCGTCCGACGCGTTCGCACCTGTCGGCATGTTCGGATAATTGGCCCACATCAGCTTGATCGGTGGGCACAACGCCGCCTCACGTTCGGCCACGAGGCGCTCCAACGCCTCAAAGTCGGGCTGCCATCCGCGCGACGCCTCAAGCGTGTACGGAATCAGCTCCGCACCCACCAGACGGCTCACCGAGCTATAAGTCGGGTATCCCGGGTTGGGCACCAAGACGCCTTCGCCGGGGTTGAGGAAGGCCATAGAGACGTGCAGGATGCCCTCTTTCGATCCGATGAGCGGCAGCACTTCACGGTCCGCATCCAGCGTGACGCCATACCATTGTTCGTACCACGCCGCGTAGCCTCGACGCAGCTCGGGCATACCCGTGTAGGGCTGATAGCCGTGCACATCGGGGCGTGCCACCTCGCGCTGGAACGTCTCGATGGCTACCTCCGACGGTGGCAGGTCGGGGCTGCCTATGCCGAGACTGATAACGCGTTTACCAGCGGCATTCATGGCCGCCACTTCCTTCAGTTTCTTGGAGAAGTAATACTCCTGCACCGTGCCGACGCGATAGGCCGGCCGTACGCTAAATGCTTTGTTTTCCTTGTTCATATTCGCCCAGTATTTTCAAGTCGTTAGTCAGTGGGATGATGGCCTCCAAGGCCTGCCGATAGCGCGTGTAATCCTCGAAGGTGAGGTTGACGTAAAACATGTACTCCCATTCGCGTCCGATGATGGGTAGCGACTGGATCTTGGAGAGGTTCATGTCGTAAAACGAGAGGATGGTGAGCACCTTCGAGAGGCTTCCGGAGGTGTGCGGCAGGGCGAAGACGAGCGACGCCTTGTTTCTCACCGCGTCTTGCTGCATGTGTTCGGCCAGGTCGGGGCGGGCGATGACGAGGAAGCGCGTGTAGTTGCGTTTGTTCGTTTCCACACCCTCGGCCAACACCTCCAAGCCGTACATCTCGGCCGCACGTCGGGCACAGATTACGCCGTGACCGTGCATTTGTTTCTCGGCCACCCAACGGGCGCTGCCGGCCGTATCGTCACACTCTACGAGCTTGGCGCCCGGCAGTGTGTCCAGGAAGTCGCGACACTGCATCAGCGCGATGGGGTGCGAATTGACCTCGGTGATGTCCTCCGCCCGCGTGCCTGGCAGCGCGGCGAAGGAGTGCATGATGCGCAGTTTATACTCCCCCACAATGCGGCAATTGCCCTCGCGGATCAGCTCATGGTTTTGCAGCAGACTGCCGGCGATGGTGTTCTCGATGGCCATCATGCCGACGGTGCCGGCGGATACGTGTTCGATCACTTCGCGAAACGTGTCGCAGGGCACTGGCTCCACGGCCTCGCCTTCAAAATAGCGTTGCGCCGCCACGTCGTGATACGACCCCGCTATGCCTTGTATGGCTACTTTCTTCTTCATTCCTTTTTGTTCGTCGTTTATATCCGGTCGATCCTCCTTTTTTGCGAATGGGGAACCCATAGAAAAAGAAAAGATCCCACCATTTACAATGGCAGGATCTTTCTCTATTTCCTTCATAAAAGTCTCTTCTACTTACGTGCACCGGATCCTGCCTTTACTTCGCTGTCGAGGTAAAAGAAAAAATAACCGTATGCGTAAAATCGACCCATGATCTCTTCGTTAAATCGTCGGCAAAGATAGAACCGCATTCTTTCTAAGCAAGGAATAGGTAGAGAGACGCTGGGTGCCGCCTCCCGCCCCCCACCTTCTTGCAGTACCTTTGCCCGCGTATTATTAAAGCATATATCACACGAAGAAATCATGATTATAGTTAGTGGTTTGGACATCCGATTCGGAAAGCGGATCCTCTTTCAAGACGTCAATCTCAAGTTTTTGCCCGGCAACTGTTACGGCATCATCGGTGCCAACGGTGCCGGTAAATCCACCTTCCTGCGCGCCATCAGTGGCGACCTCGACCCGACGCGTGGCACGATCAGCATGGGCCCAGGCGAGCGACTCTCGGTCTTGGCGCAGGATCACTTTGCCTTCGACGATTACACGGTGCTCGACACCGTCCTCATGGGCCACACGCAGCTCTGGGCTGTGATGAGCGAAAAGAATGCGCTCTATGCCAAGGAGGACTTTACCGACGCGGACGGCATTCGCGCCTCGGAACTGGAGGAGAAGTTTGCCGAGATGGAGGGGTGGAACGCCGAGAGCGACGCGGCGGCACTGCTCAGTGGGCTGGGCATTGAGGAGGCGCTGCATGCGAAGATGATGCGTGACCTGAGCGGTAAGCAGAAAGTGCGTGTGCTGTTGGCCAGGGCGCTCTTCGGTAAGCCGGACAACTTGCTACTCGATGAGCCTACGAACGACCTCGACCTGGAGACGGTATCCTGGCTCGAGAACTACCTAGCCAACTTCGAACACACGGTTCTTGTCGTCAGCCACGACCGCCACTTCCTCGACGCTGTCTGCACCCACACCGTGGACATCGACTTTGGCAAGCTCAAACTCTTCGCCGGCAACTACAGTTTCTGGTACGAGTCGAGCCAATTGGCCCTCCGCCAGCAACAACAGCAGAACAAGAAGGCCGAGGAGAAGAAGAAGGAGCTGGAGGAGTTTATCCGCCGATTTAGCGCCAACGTGGCCAAGTCGAAGCAGACCACGAGCCGCAAGAAGATGCTCGAGAAGCTCAACATTGAGGAGATCCAACCCTCGTCGCGCCGTTACCCGGGCATCCTTTTCAACCCCGCTCGCGAGCCGGGCAACCAAATCCTGGAAGTCAGCGGTCTGACGAAAACAATCGACGGGCACACGCTCTTCCGTGACCTGAATTTCAATGTGGAGAAGGACGACAAGATCGTCTTCATCAGTCGTGACCCGCGCGCCATGACGGCCCTTTTCCAAATCATCAACGGCGAGGAGGAACCTGACGCAGGCACCTTCCGCTGGGGGCAGACGATCACCACGGCCTACCTGCCGCTCGACAATGCGCGCTATTTCAACTCCGACTACAACCTTCTGGAGTGGCTCGGGCAGTTCGCCAAGGACACGAACGAGGTTTTCCTCAAAGGCTTCCTCGGCCGCATGCTCTTCACCGGCGAGGAGCTCCAGAAGAAGGTGAGCGTCCTCTCCGGCGGCGAGAAGATGCGCTGCATGATCTCGCGCATGATGCTCCGCGACGCCAACACGCTCATCCTCGACACGCCCACGAACCACCTCGACCTCGAGTCGATCCAGGCCTTTAACAACACGCTGGTGAACTACAAAGGCAATGTGCTCTTCTCCAGCCACGACCACGAGTTCATCCAGACCGTCGCCAACCGCGTCATCGAGCTCACCCCGAACGGCAACATCGACAAGATGATCGAGTACGACGATTACATCTCCGACCCCAAGATCGCCGAGCTGCGCGAGCGCCTCTATGCGGGGAAGTGAGGCGTAAAGGATTTTACAATAGTTAGAAGCGTGGTATGGAAGAGATTCTAGAGTCTGAGATCAAAGAGGCGATAGACAGATGGACGAAAATAAATAAGGAGAATGCTTCTCTGGCTATCGAGGAACTGTCCCAGTATAGAGAATGTATACGAGCTAAAAAGACATTACACAACAGGGATGACGTTAATTATGTGGGGCATTTCTACTATAATTTGGCCTATGCCAAACATTATGAAGACGAAGAAAGAGCTGTGTCAATATTAGAGGAGGGGCGTGAGTGGTACAAAAATGTGAGGTGTAATTATTTTAAGCCTTTCGGATGTATCTACAGAGAATTATTCTTTCATTATGCAGATACTTGGAGAGAAGCCAAGGCTGAAGAAGTCGCTCGAGAGGGAGTTTATCTTGAATTTTCCTCTATTTCAAGCTCTGTGCAATATGAGAATCTTGAACTCTACTCTTTTTATCCTGTGGGAGATCACCATATCGAAGATTTGCAGAAGTTCCGGATTTCATTATCAGATCCTTACACGTTCAATGATCCAGTCGACTGTCCTGTTTTTGAATGGTTGAAACAACAAGAAATGCTGGAATACCCAGAGAGAATAAGATTGATTAGGAAAATGTATTCTGATATCAGAATACGATGTTTTGTGAGTAGTCCTCCTTTTCATTCACTGCCTAATTTATTTCCAAAAGCATCCTCATTCGTTCAAGAGTACGGTAATATATTGATGTGGTCTCATTATGCAGATTCACATAAAGGGTATTGTGTGAAATACCGATTTGTCGAGAACTTCTTTGGTTCTGATAACAGAGGATCTTCTGTTTTGTTTCTCGATAAGGTGAAGTATATTTTGGATATGAATGTATCAAAGAGTAAGAGGCAGATAAATCTGGAAGAGAGTTTTTTCGTAAAACACAAATCTTGGGATTATGAGCAAGAGATGCGACTGATTTACTTCGACAAAGATGAAACTTCGGACAGCTACCATAAAGTACCCATGCTGGATGGTATGATCACCGATATCTACTTCGGAGTGCATTGTAAGGAAAGCGACAAGTTGAGGATCATTGAAGCATTAAGGGGTAAAAAAGTACAGTACCATCAGATGGAGGTGGATCCGGAGCACTTATATAGCCTGAAAGAAGTGCCGATAGATCCTTCTACGTATGAGAGATAAGACCGACTTTCTGGCGGTTGAAAGCTGTCATTATGGCTGTTTTTCAGGCTCAAAACCGCCTGAGACGTTCTGAACCTCTCGCGACACGTCTAGAACCTCTCGCGAGAGGTTTTTTATGTGTCACGAGAGGTAGAAAACGTCTCCCGAGAGGTTGCGGACCTCTTCCGAGAGGTTCTAGACGTGTCGTGAGAGGTGAAAAATGTCTCGCGAGAGGTTCCGGACCTCTCCCGAGAGGTTCTAGACGTCTCCGGACAGGTATTTTACCTCTCAGGCCCCATACGCAGCTGGAGGCGAAAAACTTCACCCTACCGAAGCTCCCCGCTGCGTCTATATTTGCGCCGCTGACTCCCCACGCGGGGTGACAGCCCGTTTTTAGTTTCTCATTTTTCACTGATTATGGATGACATCTATCGGTCGGCGGGCGGACGCCGACTTATACACGATTTATACCGCCGACACCTGGCCGAGCTCGACGTGCCTCTCTCCGAATGCATGGTGGCTACGGAGCTGGGCGATACGCACGTTGTGACTTATGGGCGACACGACGCTACGCCCATCCTTTGTTTTCATGGCGAATACCTCACCGGCCCGCTGGCTATGCGCCCTTTCATCGAGGGGCTGGATCTGGAGCGGGTGCGACTTCTTGTGCCCGATGTGCCCGGAGCTGTCGGCTTCAGCCTGGGGCGTCGATTGAGTGCCTCGAAGGGGGAGTATGGGCGATGGGCGCTGCAAGTGATGGAGGCGCTGGGGCTGCGTGGATGCACCGTTCTGGCTTGGTCGCAGGGGGCACGCATTGCGCTGCAGCTCTGTGAGACGGCCGTGCTAAGCGTCAGCCGACTCATGTTGGTGCAGCCCGCTGGGTTCGCCTCCACGTCGCTGGCGCGCACCGATCGTCTGCTCAGCGCCCGAACGCCCGATCTGGATCGTCTGCAGCTATCGGATCAGGCTGTGCAACGCGCCTTAGAGCCAGCCCTGAACTTTGAAGCCCCCGATTTGCTTGAGATGGCACGCCTCATTTATCTCTACCTCCGGCCTGAGCCCGAGGAGTGGCGCGAGGTGAAGAAGAAAAGCCTGGATAAGTTTCGTGCACCGGTCGGCATCGTGGCCTGCAAGTCGGACTGCCTCTTCCCGGGCGATGAGGTGGTGAAGCATGCGCGGCGTGTGGTGCCGTTCATGGAGATGTCGCGTGTTGTCGACCTCGGCTGCCACTGCGGACTCTTTGCCGACACCGATGTCGCGCACGAGGCCATCGCCGTCGTGTCCGACTTCCTGCTCCGCGGTACGGATTGATCGCCTGTACTTACCGGGCCAACCTTCCCGCTCTCGGTGAGGGGAAAATGAAAGAGGGGCGCAGATCTGATTGATCCGCGTCCCTCTTTTTCGTGTGCTATGAGTGAAGACCGAGGGGGCCTATCCGTGTCGGATTATGCCTCGCCGTTCTCCAGCTTCTCTTTCAGTGCAGCCAGCTCCTCGATGTCGCCCAGTGTGGTCTTTTCGATCACGGGTGCGTTTACCATCTCGGGTGCCGGAGCATGGTGACCGCCGCCACCGTTGTTGCCGCCGCCGCTGTTGCTGTTGTTACGGGCACGACGCTCAGCTGCACGTGCGCTGCGCTGCTCGTCCTCGAAGGTGCGGCTGTGCGAGAGGATGATTCGCTTCGCATCCTTGTTGAACTCGATCACCTTGAAGGGCAGCTTCTCGTCGAGCTTAGCCGGCGATCCGTCCTGCTTGGTCAGATGGCGCGGGGTGGCGAAGCCTTCCACACCGTAGGGCAGCGATACAACGGCGCCCTTGTCCAGCATTTCGATGATCGTGCCGTCATGCACGGAGCCGACGGTGAAGATCGTCTCGAACACATCCCACGGGTTCTCCTCCAGCTGCTTGTGGCCGAGGCTGAGGCGACGGTTCTCCTTGTCGATCTCGAGCACCTGTACGTCGATGTTGGCGCCGATCTGTGTGAACTCGCTCGGGTGCTTGATCTTCTTCGTCCAAGAGAGGTCGGAGATGTGGATCAATCCGTCTACGCCCTCTTCGATCTCCACAAAGACACCGAAGTTGGTGAAGTTGCGTACGCGAGCCGTGTGCTTCGATCCGACCGGATACTTGATCTCGATCTTCTCCCACGGATCTTCGCGGAGCTGCTTCACACCGAGCGACATCTTGCGGTCTTCGCGGTCGAGTGTCAGGACGACTGCTTCCACCTCGTCGCCTACCTTCATGAAGTCTTGTGCGCTGCGCAGGTGTTGCGTCCAGCTCATCTCCGAGACGTGGATCAGCCCCTCGACGCCCGGAGCGATCTCCAGGAATGCGCCATAGTCGGCCATCACCACCACTTTGCCCTTCACATGGTCGCCCACCTTGAGGTTCGGGTCGAGGGCATCCCACGGGTGCGGCGTAAGCTGCTTCAGGCCGAGGGCAATGCGCTTCTTCTCGTCGTCGAAGTCGAGGATCACGACGTTGAGCTTCTGATCGATGTGCACCACCTCGTCCGGGTGCGATACGCGTCCCCAAGACAGGTCCGTGATGTGCACCAGACCGTCCACACCGCCCAGGTCGACGAAGACGCCGTACGAGGTGATGTTCTTGACCGTACCCTCGAGCACTTGGCCCTTCTCCAGTCGAGAGATGATCTCGCGCTTCTGCTGTTCCAGCTCGGCCTCGATGAGGGCCTTGTGCGAAACAACCACGTTGCGGTATTCCTTGTTGATCTTGACGACCTTGAACTCCATCGTTTTGCCGACGAACACATCGTAATCGCGGATCGGCTTCACATCGATCTGCGAGCCCGGAAGGAAGGTGTCGATGCCGTAAATGTCTACGATCATGCCGCCCTTTGTCCGTCCGCGCACATAGCCCTTGAGCACCTCGTCGCGCTCGAAAGCGTCCGTGATGCGTTCCCAAGAGCGGGCCGAGCGGGCCTTCTTGTGCGAGAGGATCAGCTGACCCTTCCTGTCTTCTTGATTCTCAACGTAGACTTCCACCTCATCGCCGACCTTGAGATCGGGGTTGTAGCGGAATTCAGACATGGGCACGATGCCGTCCGATTTGTAGCCGATGTTGACCACCACTTCGCGCTTGTTCATCGCTGTGACGGTGCCCATCACTACTTCCTTGTCCTTCATGGCTCCCAATGTCTCGTCGTACGTCTTGACGAGTTCGTCCCGATTGACGTTCGGTGTTGAATCGCCTTTTTCATACGAATCCCAGTTGAAGCTCTCATCGGGGACAATGTCTTTCAAATTTTCCATCTTAAAAAGTGAGTACTCTGTTTGCTTAAAAAGTTAGACCATTCTTGTTATTACTCTCTGAATCTCAAAAATTGAGGCTGCAAAGATAGAGGCCTTTTCGAACGATGGAAGTCGGGTGCAAGGTGAC